>ERZ857998.3034-NODE-3034-length-14455-cov-3.645556_pt1 | contig 14455 bp, 13 predicted proteins | sample MGYA00519954_ERZ857998 | MGnify/ENA primary metagenome ERZ857998 (study PRJEB31778, sample SAMEA3449424) | human gut metagenome | biome: human gut; feature: human-associated habitat; material: faeces | place: United Kingdom | collected 2010/2012 ...
AAAGATATCTATAGGTCTATCGTACTTACTGTTCTTGCTTCACATGCTAGAAGACAATGTCTCCCCTGATATGCTTGCTATACTTGTCGTTATTCTTATTAAGATATCTAGTAAAGAGGATTTAGACAAGACGTTGACAGAACTCCGGCAGATAGACATCCCTCTGTTGAATGCCCAGATTAGACTAGAACAAAACAATGTTTTTTCCGCTAAAGTATTAAAGCCTGTCCTGCAAATACTATCAAGAGCTTATGCCAATATTGGGATTGATTTCTTCATGTCGTTACCTCAAGGTGACAAGTGGGAGAAATACAAAATAACCAAAAGGGAATTCTTCAAGCTGTTATATATGTTACCCCGTAAAGAGTCTCTTGCTGTATTAAAGTATATACCAGAAATAGATTATAGCCAGTTAGTCGATATCTATGAAAATAAGGACGCAGACCGTTTTCTGGCAATAAGCGAGAATCTAAAAATCGATTATGTAATGGCCAGTTATAACTGTTATGCCAATTTTATGTCGATTTTTGACATGGCTAAAAGAATGGCAGGCATTGATGTTTTTTCTTCCGCAGGTAAAACGCTAATGTCTTTAATAATGGGTCGTTCAAATATTAATCATTATTCGTTGAAGAATGTTTCAGATTCCGACCTTTATTTTATGCTCCGTGGATTTAAATCTCAGATTCGTGAAGCAGATAAATGCGGAGACAATGAAGAGAAAATCAGACTAATAGATAAGGCAACTTCCATTCTTGAGAAAAACAACCGTGCTTTTTATGATATTATATTTCCTCTTCTATGCCATAACAATAGGATAATTCCATTGAAGGATTCCTTGAAAATAGAGGAAATATTACAGACTCCCCCCTATAAAGAGAAAATAGAAAAAGCCCGTCAAGAGTACTTGTCTTCTCTGAAATATGTATCGGATGAAACGACTGATGGATACAGTAGAACCTCCTTTTCCCGTATAATAAAAAGCCTGACTCCTTATTTTAAGCTTACACCCGCAGACAAACTTAAAGCAGGAAAATGTTTTTGTGATTTTTTCCTCATGGATCTAATTCAGATAGCTTCTAATTTATCATCATATTATGATATACATGGATTTGCTTATATTCTGTATAATGCCAAATGCTTTAATTTAAACGGAGTGGCATTTAATGACTTCGTGAAGCTAATAATAGATATTTTTCCTTTCTCCCATATTCAGATTAATGCACAACCTTATTCTTTGAGCAAATCTGAAACCAAAGCAAATAGTTTAATAGACAAACATAAGGCTTTGAAAGAATTGTTTGAATCAAATTTCAAATCAAAAGAAGAATAAATCACGATTCTTTTCCTGGCGTTCCTCCGAGATTCCTCACGCATCGTCCTATAAACTAGATAAGTGTTTAGTTTATAGGATTTTATATATTCGACAATTCACTTTTCCATTCCACAAGCATTATTTTATAGTAATTTTAATTTCTCGTTCTCTACCTTTACAACCGAATCCAGCACGTGTATGAATTCAATATTCAATATTAAATAAATTATTTATGGAGACATTTGTATTAAAGAACAAGCCTCTTTTCCAGTCTACTTTGGGTGATTTGGTGGAGGTCTTGAAAGAAGAGTTAGGCTTTGCAAGCGAGAGTGGTAACGATGAAAAGGACAACATCTTCCCATCTGGTGGTAAACATTATGTCCGGGGCATGAAAGAACTGGCAAAAGCTCTTCATTGCTCCATTTCGACTGCTCAACGCATAAAGAGTAGCGGTGTCATTGATGCAGCCATTTCCCAAAACGGTAAGGTCGTTGTAATTGATGTTGAGCGGGCTTTGGACATATTGAGAGTTTCTAATAAAAAATGGGGACGCAAGTAGTCTCAGGTAATTAATCGGAATAGACAGTTTCGCTGAGAAATATGCCGGCTGTTTTCAACGGTGGGGCTGTCTGTTCATAAATCAAGAAGGAATCTATGAAAAGTCTATTGACCTTCAATGAAGTTCATATGTAGTTTAATAGGTATAAATTTATGGATGTAAAAGATAGCCTACTGTCAGGTGTGTCTTTGTATAACAGCTTGATTTCAAAAGGATTATTCCTTTGTTTTATTGCTTATATTTGCTCTCGAAAATGAACATAACTTATAATTTCTTTAATTATGGTAGATGATAACAAACCTCTTTCTGTATCTGATATTGAGCAGAAAGAACAAGAGATTCAAACTATGGTAGAAAACAATCAAAATCCTGTGACTGAAGTATCAGAGCAGGGAGCCGTTCAAGCAACGGTAGAGAATGTTAATAATGGTATGATACCTCAGGGTAGTGCTACGTCTGATAGTAACAGTAGCATAAATGCTGTTGTGCCAAATGGGACAGCATCAAGTGGGACACTCCTAAGTGGGACAGTTCTGCAGAATTCCTATCTTAAGATGTGGGACGGGAAACCTTTGTCTGAAGGAAAGTTGTATCACCGCAATGAAATGATAGGTTTGCCTGAATGTTCCATCATGGAAAACCGTGACTTTTGGGGACGTGCGGAAGAATGGCAGAATAAGTGTCGTGAAGTAGGTATGGCCCAACCGGCCAAGTATGTCAGAGCCCGGATTGTCAAACAGGCCGGATATACTCCTGCGCTATTCAACCAGGAAAAAGGAGGATGGGAAAAGGTTTCCGAAGACTTGTTGGATCGGTATTATTGTCGAATGGACGGTCACGGACGTGCTGCGGGACATGACCTGGAATTAGCTGAGGCTATGAAGAATCCGGTTTATCAACCTTTCGATTTCATCTTCTTTTTTGAGGATATTCATGATCCGGATATATTCCGGAAACAGTTTGTCTCCATTAACTTCGACACGAAGAAGACGACCAATGCCGAACTTGCGGGTTATGCTGCTGCGGTATATAAGAATGCGGATACGCAATATTACAATGACTTGCTCAAGACCGGTTATGTTGCCAAAGCCGCCGCATATTATGCGTATGCCAAAGAACCTTCCCGGGATGACATGAAGAAGATCAACGAGGGGACGTCTGTAAGTGTTGACCGTCCGATGGTCGATGCAATGAAACGTGCCTTGGCGGTATATCGGAAAATATTTACGGGGAAAGCATCGTCAAAGCTTCTAAATGGTGTTCCTCTTGCCCGCTGGACTTATAATCGGCTCAAGCAGGAGACTGACAAGGAGAAACTGCTAAAGACTATCACCCAGAAATTCTCTGTTCTTACTCCCCAATATGTTGCCGTATTGCAGGAGGCCAGAGGTGTCAAGGGTGACAGGACCCGGACGACTGAAATCGTTTTGGGAGAATTGTTTGACAATATTCTTAAGGATTGATTATGTCTTTGGGGCAGTAGTAATTATTGCCCCTCTCTAAAGAAATAGATATATGGATAATGCTTTTAAAGTACGGACATTCAAAGAGGTGATTACCGATAAAAATAATTTCAAGGAGCCGGGAACGGTTTTGGGAGATTTCATCAAGGAAGGCGAACTTTCGGTTATCGGGGTTGCAGCTAATAGTTCGGAAACAGCTTTTTGTTACGATATCGCCTTTGCCAATGCATCAGGCCTGTGCCATTGGGAAGAACCGGTCAGTGATAAAATAAGGAAAACACTTTGTGTTGACTTTGAACTGTCAGATTCTCAAATAGCCCGTCGATACGCCAATGTTCCCGACTTTGCCTCTTGTAGTGTAAGAAGGGCACATCCGGTTTCTTCTGCACACGGCTGTTCTCCGGAAGATACAATAAGAAACATAGAGAAGCTGGTAGAGGAAAACCGTCCCGAGCTTGTTATTATTGATGACCTGGGGGCTCTGACAGGCAATGCTGTATCAGTGTCTGTTGTAAAAAAGACGATGGAAGGTCTGAACCATATCAGGGAGTCATTCGGGCTTACTATGATACTGGTTGCACATTTTCGTAAACGTAACGGTAGAAATCCTATTGAAATCAGTGATATAGAGGGAAGTCCCGTTATCTGTAACTATACCGACAGTATAGTTGCCATCGGCAGTTCAGTGGAAGGTACTGAAATAAAATACCTGAAACAACTGAAGACCCGCAGTGCCCAAAAGATGTCGGAGGTTGCTGTTATGTGTCTGGAGGATGTTCCCTGGCTTCATTTTGATTTTATACGGTTTGATGATGAATTCAATCACCTTGTCAACAGTCAGAAAAGTCGCAGCACGATTACTGACTTCATGGGAGAGAATATTGTAAGATTGAACTCTGAAGGTTTCAGCATACGTTCGATAGCGGAGATGCTGGGGCTCTCAAAGAGTGTGGTCGGAAGATTTCTAAAAGACCGGAACTCATATTCCCCTCAATTGAACTATGATTAATTGCGGTGTATATTGTTTCCGGATAGAATATTATAATATTTTTCATAGATAAAGGAGTATATGGCGGGTACAGGTACCAACTTGCCATTCTCCACTTAAATTAATTAAAGTTATGACAACATTTTTAAGACGGGCAGGAGGGCATGAACTTCCTGTCACAGCCCCTCTTATGCCTGAAAATATCCCGGGTATGAAGGGTTTATAAAAGTGGATATTCTTAGTTTAACGAACTTAAAAATAAAATATGAAAACAGAGAAAAATTATCATGGCAAGGCAATTTATCAGCCTTCCGGCAAAGCTGCCGAATATGGAGAATGGGCTTGTAATTTTCATATTGGCTGTTCAAATTGGTGCGACTATTGTTTTTGCCCAGCAGCTTTACGGCCAGGTTTGTGGAGTTCTACAGTAACCTTGAAAAAGGCCTTCAAGGATGAACAGGATGCTATTGCGGTATTTGGGAAGGAATTCTCCCAAAATCTACAGTCCTTACGTGGGGCCGGATTATTTTTCAGTTTCACCACTGATCCGCTACTTCCTGAAACAATGGAACTGACAGCACAGGGAGTAAAGACTTGTGTGGAGAACGATGTGAATGTGAAAGTTCTGACCAAGCGTGCCGATTTCATGGACAATTTCTTTGGATTGCTGGCTAGCTATGGGAACTTTGATGAGGACCAGTACAGGGAGCATACAGCTTTCGGATTTACCCTGACCGGACACGATGAACTAGAACAAGGTGCATCATCCAATATAGAACGTATCGGTGCTATGGAGGAACTGCATAACAGGGGGTATAGAATATTTGCTAGTATAGAACCGATTGTAGACTTTCCGTCTTCCATGCAGATGATTAACGGTTCTCTCCCTTTTTGTGATCTCTATAAAATAGGCCTGATGTCAGGCAATGGGGTAACGTATGATCCGGTTGAAGCACACACCTTTTTATCGGAACTACAGCAATTGCCCGGACAACCTAAAATCTACTTGAAGAATTCTCTGGTCAGACTGCTTGATGTGGATAGAAAGACACTGCCTGAGAACTTTGTAGAGAGTAACTACAATATGTTCGGCTGAGGATAATACATATGGGAAGTCTCGAATGAAGGGGCTTCCCCTTAATTTCAATTATATTGTGGGTGGATTGAATTCAAACCGGGAAAGATGCGGTTTATATACCCTTTCCCACATGATTGTGACAAATGAAATTATATATGATTAAATAAATAACAGAATGAAAACGAATGAAGAGAATCGTGGCATCCCTAATTGGATGTGTTGCCAAAGTACAAGCATTGATTTGTCGGGGAGTGAAACCTATTTGTTCCCCGGTGCTTTCTATGGAAACAGACACATTGAAAGGGTGGTTCTTCCTGAATGGGCTGAGAAAGTACCGAGAAATATATTTAAAGGATGTACAAAATTGAAAGAAGTCACCCTTCCTGCCGATTCGGATATTAGCGAGTCTGCATTTGAAGGATGTGTAGCTCTGACCGACATTTATCTGCCGCTTTGTATTGGTAATATAGCGGCAAAAGCTTTCAAGGGATGTCCAGAAAATATCAGGTTCCATGTGAATTCCCCTATCATTAGCCCTGAAAAATTGAGACATTATATTGAAAAGGAATTGGGATGAAGTATCGAACTGTATGACAACATTGGGGGGAAATCAAGAAACAGTTTTTAGTTTATGGATTTATTGAAAACCATATTATGTCTTCCTCATAGAACACCGGAAAGAATAAATGTTACGATTCATCCGGGAGAAAACGGATTTGATATACCTTTTCCGTTTGGAACGATAGTAATACCGGACACACCGGATGGATATTGCATTTCTAGTGGTTGTGGTTCAGGAAAGACTGAATCCATTAAATCGTTGATACGTCAGAAATGGGATCAAGGTATATTATATTGTGTTGATACGAAAAACGAATGCAACAGAATGTATCAATGGATCGTAGATAATCTGATTGGAGAGATACTACATGGCGAAACCTTAAAGCCCAATGATGTACTGATGATCCATTCGGATGCAGATTTTGAGAAGATGAAGGAATACAAGACACATCCGGAGCAAATAGTTCGTATTAAGATTCTAATCATTACACATGTACGTTTCTTTACTGACCTGATTAACTATTTCTTGCTTTATGAACCGAATAATCCAAATCCGGTTGTTTCTATATTTGATGGCGACTTCAAGAAATTAATGCAGCAGGGCAACTTAAGAAAATATATCCTTCTTGATGAAACGCTATTATTCCTAAGACCATTCATAACTTTCTCTAAGAGTTTGCTAGGCGTATTCTCCGAGAAGAATAAAAAGGGAAATTACCAGTGTAAATCCCAAACGGATATAAAGGATATGTATGATACATTTATAAAGGGAGGGAACTTGGATTTCTATAAAGGGACAGACAGGCTTAGCCAGATCAAACGGAATGTTGTATTGGGGTTGATACCGAAGCATTACTCTGAATGGATGGGAACGAAGGATAAAAACTGTAATATTCATTTCTATCCGTCTGACTTGATACATCCCGGTATGGGTTCTCACGTGATTATTTATGAAGGAGCAGGAGATGTGTTGTTGGGTATAGGTTCCTGCTTTAAGCTACTTGATATAGTACCCAAGTATAATAGTCTGGTTGATTTTAGAGAATTGACTTTTGGGTTGAACAGAAAACATAAACCGGATAATGCAACGTATGCGTCATTCGTCAAGTCTGTTTGCTCTTTATGTTGTAGTAGTTCATTTGGGAAAACACTGATTGTTATCTGGAAAGACTACAGGACGGATGATGAAAGAACATTAACTAAGGAGGCTGGTAAATCGGAATGGGCTGATAAACTTAGAGAAGCACTACTGACAGAAGGATTAGCCGGAAGTAATTTTACTATTACATATTATGGTGCATCCGATACCAAATCAACCAATGTATACAGAGATTATCAGAATATTATCCTTTGCGGTAATTGGGATTTGCCTCCGTCTGTATCGGGACAACTAAGGAAAGCGTATAACTCTAAAACTAGTCAGGATGAGTATAAGTTTTGGTATACAATCCAATTGCTCTCTAGAATTGGCATAAGAAAGAATGATGGACTAAAGTATACAGTTTATTATTCTTCTGATCACCCGAAGAAGTTTATCAAGTCTTTGGATGATTACCTGAATAAGAATAAGATAACCATGAAATCGAAGAAGGCTACTACTGATCCCGTATGGATGGTACGAGTAAAATCTATAAAAGGAGGGAGTAAGTATGTAGATAAAATTGGGAAACTGATAAAATATAACCCAGCTTTGGAAAAAGCGATTAGTAATAATGACCAAACCTTTCAGATGGATATTCCTCTTAATGTTATTGGGGGAATTATCCCAATGGGAGGCAAAAAGCAAAGATCAAACTATAAGAGGTTGATTGATTTTATGAAGACTAGTTTAGGAATCTCCCTAAATATACCAAATAATAGAAAATCTATAAAGCCCAAACCTTAGTCCGTATTTTTGAAATTGCGGTATAATATATATAAGAGTATAAAAATACGGAGTAGTAGAGAATTAGCATAAAGATAGTATTAATGAAAACTAATGTTGTTTTCCATGAGGAAGTATCTCCCAAAGGAGACACTTTCTCTGTGTTTATGAATAATGCTATGTATTAATTGCCATAATGTATTTACTTGTTATCCTTTATATATAGCTTCATTATTTCCCCTTCATTTCATCCAATTAGCCATGCAAATAAAAATGACGGACATAATTGAAAACTATGAAGGGATGAGTTTAGAAGCTATACCATCATTTCCCAAATTCCCCATTTATTCCAATTATCATCCTCATTGTCCAATTTATCATTTCTCCGAAATCTCCATATCCCAATGAATTCCTAATTGATAACAGGGGGATTGTCCAGGTGCGGAGCGAGAGTGAACCCTTTAGAGTATGTCTGTGGGAGTGACGTTATTGTCTTTCGTAGTGTAACGGAGAAAGAATAGTCACGAGTTTCTTTAGAGACATACGTGGTGAACGTAAGCGTTAATAAAAGAATGATAACTATGCCGCAATTTCAAAATGCCGGAGTTGCTGTTTTAGTCTCATGCAATATGGGACTAACCATAGATAATAATTTCTCTTGATTGTTACAAAAGCATTTATAATGATCTTTGCAATTACTGTTATTATGATGTTAAAACTTCGAATAAACGCATTGTTCAGAAAATAGATTGTAACTTTGTTATCAAGTAGAATACTACAACCATATAATATCATAATTTTGTAGTATTGTTATCTGTATAATAATTTGTAAAAGTAAAATTATGAGCAAGGAAAAGAAGTTGCATAGGAAAATACAAGAAATGACAAAACGTAGTTTGGGGATATTGGGATTACCTAATAATATTTCCATTTTTTTTGAATCAATAGGTGGTCGCTTTCAAACACTTGAAAATGCGTTAGAATTAGAAGGTAATAAACTATATGTGAATATTGACTGGCTTAATCTTATGGAAACTCAAAATAATGAGTCTGAAATACGACTTCTAATTTATCACGAGATGCGGCATGTTTATCAAATTTCTCAGATCACTAGATGGGGAAATAGGCAACAAGTTAAAGAAGATTTTGTGACTATTACTAGGTGGGAAGCTGAATTTAGTCAATATCGTAGAAATGTTGGTGATTCATCTACTTTACTCTACTATAGACAATTTGTAGAGATAGATGCCTATGCTTTTGGTATCTATTTACTTAATTTAGATATTGATCGTGGTGAAAAGCTCAAACTAGAGACACAATCTTTACCTGATGAAGTTTTTCCTGCAATTATGCGGAGAGTACAAGAAATTGCTGATAAGTACAAAAAATAAAAAAATAAAAACACAAAAGACTTCAAAAGAATATATTTATCTTTGTTCTATAAGATTTTAATTATTATGAGAAAAATATATCAAACATGCAAAATCAATGAAATACAGCAAGGTACTATCATAAATGGTTGCATAGCTGAAAAATATTCCAAAAAGAAAGTTTTTGGAATTATTATAACTCCACGCTGTGATATAGAGAATGAGAAAGTTCCAACAATTCATTATTTGCCTATTGTATCATTTGAAGACTGGATCAAAGAAGACTTTAAAGAAATATTTTATAATCGAACACGAAAGAATATTCATGGTAATATAAAATCTCAATGTAGCGCATTTGGATTATCTGAATCTATAATAGATACCTTGAGTCAAGAACAAGTTATTGAAATAATAAATAGTTCATCCCAAATGAAAACGAAGCAAAAAATATCCCTTACTTCTACAGTGAAAGACTATAGATGTATTTTGAACAAAACTAATGTTACAGAATTATATCAAAAATATAATACTATAGGGAAACAAATCATAACTGATTTATATGGAAACAATATTGGAAACTTTTATGTTTTAGAATCTTGGGATGTTAGTGATACAAAAAGCGATTATGTGATTGTACTTTTGAGAGATGTAAGGCGTATAACATTTCCAATTGGAAAAAAAATAGCCAAAGGATTAGAGAAAGACGATTTGATTGAAACTGACTGGCTAAATAATGATTTAGATCAAAACGTAAGTGACAATTTTTACTACCCTTTAGCAACATTATCTTCTCCTTATATGGAGCATCTTATCCAATCTTTTTTCCATAATTTTGGTCGAATAGGCATTGAAAATTTGGGAAGAGATGTAACAGATTTATTATTTGAACAAACTAAAGTAACAATGTAGTTATGGCATATATTTTTTTAACTTTAGATGCAATACAATCTTTTGCATCTACCCGCCAGTTTCAAAGCTCTGAATACGATGAAAGTAGAGCTTTGTTCGATATCCTAACAGGACATACTTCACAGTGGAATTACAGGGACTTATTTTTTACAAAAACATTAAAAGGAGGGTATTTCTACACCTCAAAACCAAATTTGAATAAAGGTATCATTTTTGATTTTGATACTTTTGATGGTTTCCAAAATAGATCAGAAGATGAATGTATTACTATATTTCAGAAAGTACTAAAATATTCCATAAGATATTTTGAGGGTCTACCTCTAGTTACTTGTGAAAGACTGGTCCCAGATACTAACACAACATTAGTCTATCCTTTTCCCTTTGTAGCAACGAAGGATGTTTACAAGATATTAATAGAAAGGAATCTTGGCAAATTTGACAGAAAGGGTAAACAGTTTCTTGTCGTATTTGGTATTGCAAAAGATGAATCTTATAAAAAAGCACAAGCTACAAATTTAAATAAAGCAGTTTCAGAATTGCAAGGCGTTTGTTTATCTATACCGCCTGCAACAAACACTAATGTAACTCCGATAGAAACTATATCAATTACGGAATTGACAGATATAGACTTGTCAATAGATTCGACTATTGGTATAGAAAAATGGAATTATTTTTTAACTAAAAAGCAAAAAGAATTTATAAATTCAAATATAAATGGAGCTGAACGTTTAGAGGGAGCTGCAGGTACTGGTAAAACTTTAACTATGATACTTAGATGTATCAATACATTAAAGTTAAAAGATAAACAAAATGAAGAATTTCATATTGCATTCATCACTCATACAATATCAACTAAAGAACAGATTCTTAATATTTTTAAAGCTAATTGTAGTGATATTGATAAATATTTAGATAAAGACTATTCTAATATCTCTTTATCCATTATTACTTTACAGGAATGGTGTATACAATACTTGGGTGGTTCTTTATCTTCAAATGAATACCTAGATCGTGATGCAATGGAATCAAAAGAGCTTCAACTTTTATATATTGAGCAAGCTTATTCACACGCAATTAGTACAGATTTTAAATCATATAAATCTATTTGTTCTGACAAGTTCATTTCATTCATAGAAAAAACGTCTATAAATAATTTATTTGAAATGCTTCAACATGAAATAGCAGTGACGATTAAAGGACGTGCTAATGAAAATTTGGACTGCTATAAACAATTACCAAGATTGCAATATTCTATTCCGTGTAGTAAGGAAGGAGATTTGGCTTTTTTGTTTTTAATTTTTCAATATTATCAAAAGAGTCTACAAGAAACAGGACAATTTGATTCTGATGATATCATTTTAACGGCTCTAGGGCAACTTAATACCCCTATTTGGCGAAGACGAAGAAATAAAGAAGGCTACAATGCTTTATTTATAGATGAAACTCATATGTTTAACTTAAATGAATTATCGATTTTCCATTTTTTAAATAAAGAAAACTGTAAGCAAAATATAATTTTTGCTATTGATAAGTCACAGGCATTAGGTGATAGGGGATTAAATGACACAGCTTTAAGTATTGCATTTGAATTAGACGCTGATTCTATAAAAGACTCACATAAATTAAATACTGTTTTTAGAAGTTCGCCTGATATTGTAAATTTGGCATTTAACATCCTATCTTCTGGTGCGACATTATTTACTACATTCGATAATCCATTAATTGATGCTAAATTCAATTTTACTGAACAAGAAGAAAAGAAATGTATCGCCCCACATTATATTTTAAAAGAGAATGACTCTGAGATGATCTCCTACGCTTTTTATAAAGCTGAAAGTATTCATCAAAAACATAATATACAGCGATCCAAAATATTATTGATAGCTAGTAATGAGCATTTATTAACTAGTATACAACGTTCTGCGAATGAATCAAATAAGCCAATTGAAATTTTAAAAAGTAGAGGAGATACTTCAATTGTAAAACAAGCAACTAGAAATGGGCGTTTTGTTCTAAGTTTAATTGATTTCGTAGGGGGATTAGAATTTGATGCAGTAATAATAATAGGAGTTGATAAAGGAAGAGTTCCCGCATCTTCAGAAAGTATAGATTCTTTTCTTTTCTCCAATTATACTTGGCATAATAAGATGTATGTAGCAATAACACGTGGGAAATATATTGTTTATATTTTAGGAGACAAAAGTAGAGGAGAAAGTGACATTTTGGAAAATGCAATTCAAAATGGTTTATTAATAACTAGTGATAATTAATGTATGCAATAAATGTATCGTATTTTACTATACCTCATGGAAAAGTTGCTTGGTTATTTTGGTTATGAAAGGTCCAATAAGGTTAAAACTTCCGGATCAAGGGTCATATTCAAAAATCAATTGGGTCGTCCTATTATGATACATAAACCACATCCGGGAAATATCATCAAAGGTTACGCAATGAAACAAGTGTATAATAATGATCTGAAAGAAGCTGGATTTATTAAATAAAGGAGGATGATTATGAATACATTAACTTACAAAGGCTATATGGGGTCAGTCAATTTTAGCGAAAAGGATAGTGTTTTCTTTGGAAAGATAGAGGGAATTGACGGACTTGTTAATTTCGAAGGAGAAAGTGTTAAGGAATTGACTGAAGCTTTCCATGAAGCAGTAGATGATTATTTGGAATATTGCAAGGCAGAGGGCATTGAACCCCATAAAAGCTATTCCGGATCACTTAATATCCGCATAACACCGGAGGTTCATAGTCGTATTGCCATACTAGCCAAACAGGCAGGTGTCTCTATTAATGCTTTTATTAAGAAGGCTTTGGAAAATCAGATTGCTACAATGTTATAATAGCTAATAAAAGGGAATTGTGTCCCTGCAATATATAATTCAATATAAATTATTCGCGTTATAAATGAATACAAAAAGGAGGCTTAAAGATGTTTACTCGTGAAGATTATATATCGATTGCAAAAATTATAATTGGAACAGAATGGGATGATGAAAGTTCAGTTGAAAAAAATAGTTTTCGTATATCTCAATTTCAAGGAACGATTTTTGCAAGCGATTATCAGTGCTTTAAAGTAGAGCGAGATAAAGATATTATGGTTGCAAAGATTACTAATAGAACAGAATACTCAATTTTAGAACTATTAAAAAAGGACGGTTTTCCTGTTCCTAATCCTATTTTATACCTTGCTAATAATGCTGAACCTTGCAAAATTATCTTATTTGAACAATATTTGTGTGGAAATGAATTGAGCTCAGATAGTTCTAAGGAAGCATGGCAAGAAACAGCTAATCAATTAGCAAAGTTGCATTTGAAGTATTGGGGAGCTGACAGGAATATATCGATATATCAACATGGCAGTGATTTATATGAGGAAAAATGGAGAAGTATTGTCCGCAGTAATTATTTCAATCAGAAATGGCGAAAATTGATCCAGAAACTAGCCCTCCGTTTCAATAAAGCTCCTCTGGTTATCGGTCACGGTGACGCTTTTCCTACTAATTTTCTGGTTCACACTGGTCATATTTGTTTTATAGACCTGGCTAATGTAGGTGTTATGCCATATATGTCAGATATTGCCCGTTTGACTAGTCTTCCTAGTCTTAAAGGGGACGCTCTCCTCTGCCCCTTCAAGGATTCTGTGTTGGATGCTTATTATCAAGTAATCCAGCAACGTTTGGAATTGTCTAAGGAAGACTTTTTATATGATGTTGCTTTGGCATCATTTATAGAACTGGCTGCTATCTATGTGCCCCCGGTTGGTATTAACGCCTATTCTATAGCTTATAAATGTAAGGAGAATCAGATTGTTGAGCGGATGCTTTGTACTCTGGCAGATGAACTGTCGTGAATAGATAAGTGATGTAACGGTACATAGAGGTGTGTCACTGATTTGCTGTTTACTAGTTGAACTCTGTAAATATAAAGTTGTTCGGTGCTTGATTTTTTGTATGTGTATTGTTTGATAGCCTGTAATGTTTTGATTGAATTTATAATATGAACTGATTATCAGCTGATTGTTGTGAACAAGAGACTTTAATTAACCTTTTTCTCTAGCCGAAATAAAGGTAGAGATTTTTGAGGTTTATACTGTTGCATATTGGTAGTAAATGAAAGGAGATAATTCTTTATTCTGAAGAACTTGTCTTCTTTTTTATTTTTGATGCTAATTATATAGAATAGAGATATGACGGTTTTGATAACAGGTATCTCTTCCAATCCAAGAATCCCGCCCGTTTTTTGGAATATCTGGATCATCCGGTCATGAGACAGTCCGTCCTTTGTACTACCATTGGGACGAACCGTTTTTATCCGGATATAATGAGGAATGCTCCCC
>ERZ857998.3036-NODE-3036-length-14452-cov-8.835521_pt1 | contig 14452 bp, 13 predicted proteins | sample MGYA00519954_ERZ857998 | MGnify/ENA primary metagenome ERZ857998 (study PRJEB31778, sample SAMEA3449424) | human gut metagenome | biome: human gut; feature: human-associated habitat; material: faeces | place: United Kingdom | collected 2010/2012 ...
CCGAAAAGGGGATATATACAAGTTATTTGCTACTCGTCCGCCTTGAAAACCGTTGATATTACTGGCTTTTTCAAAAAGTTCTGTATCACCACTCGCACCAGTAAAAACAGTCGTCCTTCTGGGACGGCTGTTTTTTACTATCCGGGGACTTGAACGGGAGCGGGAGTGAATGGAGCGCCGGGGGCGCTCCAGAGCCGCGACCCGCCGCCGCGCACGGCGGGCAAGTCCCCCCTCGCGCACCGGCAAAAACAGTCGTCCCTTCATGGGACGGCTGTTTTTTCTGTTGCGTTTCTCTCCGCGGCATGTTATACTTTTGGTGTGTATGCCAGAGCGGAGAGAAATATATTATCTCAAGGAGGGTATGAGGATGAAGAAGAAATTCTGGATCGGGATCCTTACCGCCGTGCTGCTGCTGAATCTTCTGCCGGGGATGACGCCGTCGGCGGCGGCGGACGATACGTCATCGACGGTGATTAGTACCTGGTGCTACGGATGCGGAGCGTTTAAAAATTTCCAGGTCATAGGGTTCATTCCCACCCCTATCAGCAGTACGCCTGACCCAGTGCTCCATTGGGCAACTATTAAATGTCTAACTTGCGGGAATGGACAGCAGTGCTCGGGCGGTTCTACTGATAATGGTGGTATATTTAAACATACTGGCGGAACCGAAACGCCCACCTGCACCACAGGCAAAACCTGCGAGAAATGCGGCGGCGAATACGGCATTCTCGGCCACATCTGGGGCGATTGGCAGTCCAACGGCGACAACACCCACACCCGCACCTGCCAGCGCGATGGCTGCGGCGCGGTTGAAACGGGAAACTGCAACAGCAGCACTGCGCACTGCGGCACATACGGCACTTGCGCCGTTTGCGGCGGAACGTACTTCCATACCGATCATACTTTTCCTGCGCGCTGGGACTGGCGCTCTGACACGGACGTAGGAAGAGACGCCGAATACCACTGGGTTCGCTGCCTCTACTGCACCGAAGGGAAAACCGCGAAGAGCACGCATTGGTTCTCGGAGGGCAATATGTACCTTGCGTCTCCGGCCACCTGCGTCTCTAAGCCTGTGTACTACAAGAACTGCGGCACCTGCTACTACAAGGGAACGGAGACGTATGTATACGAGTGGGGCAATTTTGACCCCAACAACCACACCGGCAACGAAGAGATCCGCGGCGCGGTGGAAGCGACCTGCACGACAGCGGGCTATACCGGCGATACATACTGCAAGGACTGCGATGCCCTGCTGACCTCCGGCACGGTGATCCCCGCCACGGGGCATTCCGGCGGCACGGAGGTGCGCGACGCAGTGGAAGCGACCTGCGCGCAGGACGGCTATACCGGCGATACATACTGCAAGGACTGCGATGCTCTGCTGAGTTCCGGCACGGCGATCCCCGCCGCGGGACATACCGGCGGCACGGCGACCTGCCTCCGGCGGGCAAAGTGCGAGGTCTGCGGCGAGAGATACGGCGATATCGACCGCTCGAACCATATAGACGGATGCGTGCCGGAATGGACCGTCACCGAGACGGAGCACACGCAGAAATATTCCCGCTGCGGCAAGCTCCTCACGGAAACCGGCGCGCATACCTTTGGAGACTGGACCGTCACGCAGGAGCCGACGGAAAGCGAGGAAGGCGAGCAGGAGCGCGTCTGCACGGTCTGCGGCTGCACCGAGACGGAAGCGATCCCCGCTGCGGAAGTTGAGGCAAGCCCCTCCCCTGCCCCCACCGCCACGCCCGGGCCCACCGCGAAACCCGCTGCCGAGCCGACCGAACCGGCTTCGACGGGCAGCGTGTGGCGGATACTCCTCCCGGTCGGTCTGGCCGGTGTGGCTGTCGGTATCGGCGCCGGTATCGCCTTCCGGCGGAGAAAGAAAAAGTAATACTTTCCCATCCATATGAAAAGCCGGTGGCTCGTTTGAGTCATCGGCTTTTTTAGCTTTTTGTACTTTGGTTCCATCCATCCGAAAATGGAGGTACCGCCCATGGAAGTGATAACAATTCTGTTTTTGATTTCACAGTTACCAATTTTCCAAGGGGTGAATAAGACGTCTAAATCTTTGTTCATCATGGTCTCCTTTAAATTGATATATATTTTTATTTTTTATTAAAGGAGAAATGTAGCTCTCTTAAAGCTTCAATATCTTCACAAATGGTTTTGAGCGGGCATACGTCGCAATCCAGAATTACATTTTTTAAGATATGGTCGAATGCTTCGGTTACCTCATTCACTTTTTTGGAAACACCGACTAAATCCTTTACAAAATCATGGTCACCAACGATAAAATAGACTTGCACATGATTTACACCGGGTAGCTGTTTATAGCGGTCTATATAAATGTTACCGAGCGTTTCAAAGGCTAAGCCTTTTTTTATTGCTTTTTTACTGACACGCACATTTTCTTTGTTCTCAAAGCTGGAAGATAAAATCATATAGCCCTCAGGGATAATTTTATATCTTTCATAATTGAGCTTTTTAACGCCGATATAAGCTTTGTTTGGGTCTTCTATATCGTCAATATTAAATAGGGTAACTCTGGAAAAATTGGTGTTCTTTTTGATGTTTTGCAAATCGTCACCGAGTAAGAAAATCTTATCTTCGCCGATTAACGCCTTGTCACTCGTGGGCACATGATAGACTACACTGTCTTTAAACCTGTCCCCAAGCTCAAAACTAACCTCTTTGCCCATTAAAAACTCATTTGCGCTGAGCATATTCCAATCGTAATCTCCAACCGGCAGTTCTGTGAAGCTTTGCTTTTGTAAAATACTCAAAGTTTCTTCAATTAGATTATCGTATACATTCATAGGTTATATTTTTTCGTTTCTATCTTTGTAATCGTGATATTTAGATAACCGGTCGTACATTTTTTCAACCATTTTGCCGTCGCCGTTCGTGATGAATAAGAGAAACAACAGACCTATTAGCACTAAGATACAAGCCAATACGATGAGTAATATATAGTACCAAGCCATATTAGTTCTCCTTATTCATGCCTTTAACACGGGCGTATTCTGCTGCGCCTAATGCACCCATAAGCTGCGGGTCAATGGCAAGGTCAATAACCTCTATATGCAACACTTTTTCAATGGCTTTTTTGAGTCCTTCGTTTTTCGCACAGCCACCGGTTAAGGTGATTGCATCGGTAGCACCGGCTTTTTTCGCCATAACAAAGCATCTTTTTGCAACTGCCTGCTGAATACCTGCGGCAATTTCATCTTTGCCTTCTTCATCTAATATTACACATTTCGTATAGGTAGAACCTACGTCACAACCACCGAAATATTTCATTATAAAACCTCCATTACCAAGTTAAATCGTCCTCATAATCCACAATTGTCGGATCAAGCGGCTCTTCTCTGAATACGTTAATCATGTATTTGTTGAAAGCCTCACGCATTTCTCGTTTAGAAACGGTACGTGCATCCATGAGGTCGTGGGGAATCCAAATCAAATGGATGCCTCGTTCTCTCGCCTGATCCTCGAACATACCATGCAAGCCGCCCACGTTTTTGCAGGATACATGGTCATACATGATGACGATTTTTGCATTGAACTTTTCACACATTCTCCAACATTCGTCGAGCGAGTTTACATAACCGCCGTTGGTGTGGGAACGCATCATCATCTTTTCATAAAGAACAGCAAGGTCTACCATGGCGGCATCCTTGTCACCGATGTGAATGAAGTGGTGCGCCAACATACATTCCATATCGACCATGGCTTTTACGCCCCAACAGTGTGTCGTCCAGTAGGAAAATTGTGTGTAGTAGTGTGCCGGGCATGCCCAAACAATCGCACGATATTTTGGCTTGTTGGCATCGTTCTTTTTGTCCTCTTCATAGCCCTTTTTCATCATGGCATCTACTTTGAGGTCTGTTTTTAAGAAGTTCGGGTCCAAACAGCCGGCACCCATGAACTCGTATTCACGATACAATGCCATAGCACCGTTGCATACCTGCGGGTAGTCGGTACAGTTAATATCCCATTTGTTTAACATGCACTGGGACATTTGGTTGAACATTTCGCTCTTTTCCCAAAATGCATCCCAGTCCCATTTTACATTGTAGTTGTCTTCAATGAACTGGATGGCTTTTTTGAGGTTCTTTACCGCGTAATCTTGTACTTCGGGTTCTAAGAATCTTTGCGGCGGTGTGATTTGGAATTTAGGAATGTCTTTGAACAGTCTTGCCATAAAGCTGATTTCACCGATAGAACCGTCACAGGGCATAGAGGAGGTAATAAAAGTTTTACCTACCATCGGGTAATCATTTGCCACGGCTACGCCGACTTCTGTTGCGGGGAACGGACAAATATCCGCAGCCAAACCGAATTTTTCAATAGCGTCAATGTAGGTCGGGTTGCTGTACTGGTCAATTTCAGACGGCATACCAACGGTCATCATCGCAATATCCATCCATTGAAGGGTGGGGAAACCTGCCATAATAAACTTCGGAATCATCTCGTCAAACATAACGGTGGTTTCTCTTAATTTTGCCGCTTTTTTGGAGTTCGGTCTTAAATTTTTATCTCTTTCGAGGAACATAAGCACGTTGTCGATAGAGTTGCGCACAACTGTAAAGAAATATTCGTGCGTGTAGCGAAGCTCTTTACCATATAAGCCAATGGTATGTTTGTCAATCGTGTTTGCGGCGGTGAGATAAGATATCATCCAGCGGTATCTGAGCATGGCTTTTACCATTAAAATGGGATGCCTGCCAAGCTTAAAACCCATGTAGCCGTATAATTTCAGCCAGCGACCAAATTCGTAGAAAGTATCTTTAAAGCCTTTCCACTCTCTTTTTGTCATCGCTTTATGGTCTATATCAAAAAAGCTGCCCATGCCTTTTCCTGTTTCGGGATTATACATAGTTAATTCTCCTTCCCTTGCTTCTTGCTTTTAATTTTCTTGAATTCCAAGCTTTCCACAAAGGCTTGTACTCTCGTCCTCAACTGACCGCTGGCACGGGAAATGTAAGGACGGTCAATCGATAATACATGGATGCCATATTCCTCGGGCATAATATGGCTCGCTAAGGTTCTTTCAAACGACCAATAAGTACAGAACTTCATTTGCTCGTAAATCACGCCGTCTGCATGGTATTCATCGTGTAGCTGTTTAACGTGTTCTTTACGGTATTCCAGCTTATGATAAGCACAGTTTCTCGGACATTCGGTTTCTCGAAGATTTTGCCTGCAAATCTGCGTTAAAGCATCTTCGTCCTCGGTAAGTATAATTTGATTTCTGCCCGGAATAGAGCCGTAGCAAAAACGGTCGAAAACGACCAAAGCGCCACTGTCCTCTACAAGCTCAATAAAGGTCGGGTCGTCAATTTCAGAACCGACAATACCGACTCTGGCTTTGTATTTCGATACCGGATCCGGCTCACGGGTTTTGAGTTCCTCAAGGGTTTCCTCTAAATAGGGTAAAATCAAATCTTTCGGGCAAACAAAGCTGACTAAGCAGATTTTATGGAACTCACTGCCGGTGATGACAGGATTTAATTGCTTGCGGAAATCGCCAATCTCACGGACGACCTTGCATACCTTGTTGTATTTCTTTACAGCCTCACGGATAGCGGCATCGGAAATATCTACACCGTAAACGTCGTGTAGGGGATTCAAAATCTTTCTTGTGACCTGCTCTTTTAAATGCTCCACGCAGTCCTCGTCGTCAGCATACGGAATATCCATATAGCATCTAACGAACTTGTCATGGTCATCATGCAAATGCAAGAGTGCCATATTTTCCATAGCACGGTTCATAGGTTCACATACGTCAACGCCCAAAAGTCCGTCTAAGAAATTGTAGTTGCCTTCAATGGCTCTTTCCAATAAGGCTCTGGAATATTCGCAGGCGCTGTTTGCCATATAATAGGTAGCAATATCCACACTGCCGGAATTCGGCGCACGGAGTCTAACCGAAAAACAATCGCCTAAATTCATTAAAACCTCCGGAATATGATAGCAGGTGTAACCCAGAGCCAATCTTCCGTCCGCTTTTGCTTCTCGAACCAAGTCATTTTGAGCATCTTCTAACAGATGTTCAAAATAAATCATATGTTTTAAATCTTTCATGGCTTTGATTCCTTATATAATTCCAAATTTTTTGAGTGCGTTATAGGTTCCCTTTACGCATTCGTTGTTGTCATCCATAAGCATAAAATCTTTGGCTACAGCGTCAAAGCGTGCAATTTCTTTGTCGGATTTTACAACGCCGATGCATTCAAAACCGTCTAAATCCACGTTCTCGAGTAAGGACTCATCTTCAATTCTGTTGAAGATGCAAGCCATTTTATCATACTTAACGGCTTCGCTAGCCACTTTAGAAATGGATTTAATGACCTCAATACCTTTGCGGCTTGCGTCAGATACCAATAATAAATGGGTGACTTCTTCAATAACGCGGCGGTTTACTTGCTCAATACCCGCTTCACAGTCAATGACAATGTAATCAAATTGATTACCAACCGTTTCAATCACGCTCTTTAAATAAGAGTTGATTCTGCAATAGCAGCCTTTGGTTTCGGGGCGACCGATCGCTAAAAAGGCAAAATTATCTTTTTCCACAATAGCTTCGGCGATTTTATATCTGGACTCGCCAACAAGCTCCAGTGCGGTTTTGGTGTCTCCGCCTTCTACCGTGTTGATAATTTCGGTACGAATATCGTCGAGCGTGATTTTTACATCTACGCCAAGTGCCGTAGCCAGACCGATAGCGGGGTCAGCATCAATAGCTAAGATTTTCTTATCCTTATAATTCTCACTCAAAATTTTCACGATAATGGCAGATAAGCTTGTCTTACCAACACCGCCTTTACCGGTCAGTGCCAAGATTTTAGATTTCACATACTTCCTCCTTGCATGGAATGTTAAAAAAATATCACTACTATTATATTTTATGTTATGCACACGAAAATTTCAATGGTTTTGCAGAGCCCCGCCCCTACGGGCACAATCCGGATTTTCTGTAGGGGCGGGGCTCTGCCCCGCCCGCCTAAAAGGGAAACCCCTCCGTCTTTTGCCTGCGGCAAAATCCACCGCCCCTGTCAGGGGAGGCAAGCAAGTTATCGGAAACCCCTAACAGGGGCAGACTCTCCGCTGCGGAGAGGGCATTATCCCCGATGGGCGTCAAACCAGCCGGTGATCTCGTTCAGACGGCGGAGCCGGTGCTTCGGCTTGCCGCTGCGGGAAAGCTCGTGGTTCTCGCCGCGGAAGAGAACAAGGCGGCTCTCCACGCCGTGCGCCGCGAGCGCGGAGTACATCTGATACCCCTGATCGACGGGGCAGCGGTAATCCTCCAGCGAGTGGATGAAGAGCGTGGGCGTTTTGACTTTATCGGCGTATTTCATCGGGCTGTGCTGCCAGAATTTCTCCGCGTCCGGCCAGAGTGACGCGCCGCACTGATCCTCGGAGAAGTCGGGGCCGATATCGGATACGCCGTAAAAGCTCGTCCAGTTCGATATGGAGCGCTGGCTGGCGCAGGCGCGGAAGCGGTCGGTGTGGCCGATGATCCAGTTGGTCATAAATCCGCCGTAGGAGCCGCCGGTCTCGAAGAAGTTATCGCGGTCCATCTCCGGGTAAGCGGTGAGCGCCGCGTCGCAGAAGGCCATGAGATCGTCGAAATCCACCGTGCCGTATTTGCCGCGGATGTCCATGAACGCGCCGCGCCCGTCGCTGCCCGTGGGGTTGCAGAAAATGACGAAGTAGCCCCTGCCCGCCCAGTACTGCATTTCATGGTAAAACACCGGGCCGTACACGGTTTTCGGGCCGCCGTGGACATCGAGAATGACGGGGTATTTTTTGCCCTGCTCAAAGTTCATGGGCTTCAAAACGAAGCCGTGCACCTCGTGGTCTTCCGCCGTGAAGGTGAGCGTTTCCGGCCGGGCGACATATTTCCCGCGCAGCGCGGCGTCGTTTAAGTGTGTAATGCGCGCTCCGGTCTCGTCGTAAAGCTCCTGCGAGCGCATATCCCAGAGCGCGCAGAGAAGCATTTTCCCGCCGCAGCGGTCGAAGCAGTCAACGGAGCCGCCGTGCTCCGTGACCGGAGAGACGACGCCGTTTTCGAGCTTATAAAGGCCGGCGCTGTCGAAGCGCGTGGAGATAAAATACAGCACGTCGCCGTCCATCTTCATCGTGCGTCCGCCGCCGTGACGGATATCGCTGCCGACGGACGAGCCGATGGACTCGCCGTAGACGGCGCAGGGCGAAACGGCAAGCGTTTTGTAGTCGAGCGTATAGAAATCAACATCGGTGTTCATGCCGTACTTTCCGTCTGCGGCAAGCAGAAGCAGGAAGGATCTCCCGAGAGCGTATGTAGCGATATTGAAATCGGGGCGGCTTTTGGCAACGGCTTCCTCCCGGCGGGAGGCGAGCTCCATGCGGTACAGATCCGCGCCGCCGAAGTACGCCGGGCGGGGGACGGAGACATCGAGCAGGCTGTAGTAAACGGTTTTCTTATCCTCCGCGAGCTGCACGTCGGATACGGAAAGGCCGGCCGCGGTCAGGCGGGTGAGGGACTTCTTCTTCGCATCGTAGTAGAAAAGGCTCTCGTACGCGCCGCGCGTGTACGTCCCGCCGTTCCACCACCACGGAAGCTGCGTGACGACCTCGTAATCCTCGTTTTCCTTCCTCTCGGCAAGGTACGCCTTGGCGAGCTTTTTGTCGCCCGTATACAGATTTTCAAAGCCGGGGAACGTTGAGCCGGTGACGAGAAGATCGCCGCCCGGCAGCGGGAACACCTGCGAAGCGGGGATGGGAAAGGTGTAGGCAAGCTCGGCCTCGCCGCCGTCGAGCGCGATCTTATAATACCGGCTCGAAAGCGACGGCTCTTTTTCGCCCTCGCGGTCGGCGGCGAAGAGGACGGTGTTTTCGTCCAGATAGCAGAAAGAAGATTCTTTTCCGCCGCCGGTCAGCGGGCGGACCGCGCCGTCCTTCAGAAGATACAGGCGCGATTCGTAGCCGTTCTTTTCCTTTTTTGCCTGGCTCACAGTGAAGCAGGCGCTTGTCCCCGCAGGGGAGAATGTGACGTTCGCGAGCGAGCGGACGGCGCAGAAATCGTCAACGGCGATGGGTTTGAGACGCATGGATAACTCCTTTCGTGCACGGAGGGGCCCCCGCGCGGCAGTAAATTTCGGTTAGCTGCAGCATACCACGTTCCCGCCTCTCCTGCAATAAGCCGGTGGTTGACAGTAAGGAAAACCGGAATACAATACGCGGCTATTGCAGCTTTCCGGAGAAAAGAATATAATAAATCCGTCAAATTTTTCCGTACGAGGAGATCAAAGACGATGAAAAAGTGTCTTGCCCTGCTTCTTGCACTAACCCTTTTTGCGCTGTGCGGCTGCGGAGCCGCCGCGCCGGAGCCTGCTCCCGCGCCGACCGCCGAGCCCACCTCCACACCGGCCCCCACACCCACGCCGACCCCGGAGCCCACCACAACGCCGGAGCCCACCACAACGCCGGAGCCGAAGCCTACGCCGAACGCCGCCGATCTGGACGGATTCGGCTATGTGGAGCGGCCGGAAGAATACCTTCCCGAATACGAGGTGCAGTATGTAAAATCCTCCGGCGGGTACGCGATCTTTCTCTCCAGCGACGTGAACCGGACGCAGCACTTCGATCAGGTGCTGGACGCCACGGAGGTGCGCGTCATTGCCCGGCAGGGGAAATCGGCGCTGATCATTGTAAATGACGGGCGCGTCGGCTGGGCCACCGCCTCCATGCTTGAGGACGCGCCGACGGCGCTTTACTGCCCCGGCCATAAGGATCTCGCGGACTTTCCGGATGTGGAAAGTCCTCCGCACGGCTGGCTGCCCGCCTATGAGACGTACTATGTCAAATCCACCGCCGGCGCCGGGATCTATATCACGAACGATCTGGCGCGGGAGGAGGTCTCGCGGCTGCTGAAGGACGGCACGGAAGTGACCGCGCTGGCGCGGGAGGGAACGTATATGATCCTCATCAAGGGCGACGGCTTCGCCGGTTGGGCGGATATTGATCTTTTGACTTCCGAGAAGCCCGCAGATTCGTAAGGACTTTGAATGCGAAAGAAATCCCCGCTTCGGTGCTTTTACCGGAGCGGGGATGTTCGTTACTCGTTATTCGTTTTTATCTTCCGCTTCCAGAAGCCCTCCGGAAGCTGGACGAGGATAACAGCGCAGAGCATGATGCCGCAGCCGAAAAGCTCGCGTCCGGACAGGAACTCGTGCAGCAGCACCGCCGCGCCCAGCACGCTGAATACCGACTCCATGCTCAAAAGGAGCGTCACGGCGACGGGGTTGCCGTCGCGCTGCGCGGCAAACTGGAGCGTATAGGCGATCGCGCTCGAGAAGATGCCGAGATACAAAATCGGGATGATGTTGTCGCGAAGCTCGGCGAGCGTCGGCTCCTCCACGGCGAACATACCGATGAGACAGACGACGGACGCCACGATGAACTGCGCGCAGTTGAGCTCCGTCGGCGAACAGAAGCGGACATAGTAATCCGCCGCGAGAATGTACACCGCATAGATCCCCGCGCTCAAAAGGACCAGCGCGTCGCTCGGCGAGATCGTGAAGCCTTCCTTCACACTGATGAAATAGAGCCCCGTGAGTCCCAGCAAGACGCTGACCCAGAGACTCGGCGCAACTCTCTTATGCAGGAACACCACGCTGAAGAGCGGCACGAGCAGGATATACAGCGTCGTCAGAAAGCCCGCCTTGCCCGCTTCAACGTCCGCAATGGCGTATTGCTGCACGATGGACGCTGCGATCACAAGCACGCCGCACACAGTGCCGCCGATGGCGATCTTTTTCGGGTCGCTCTTCTTCCGCTCCTCCGGCTTTTTCCGCCGGTTGGATACAAAAAGAAGAACTCCCAGCGACAAAGCTGCGAGCACACTGCGATAGAAGTTGAAGGTGATGGCTCCGATATGTCCCGCGGCCATGCGCTGAAAGGCAAACGCGGTTCCCCAGACAAACGACGCCGCCAGAGCCGTCAGCGCCGTTTTCAAGCTCAATCCTTTTTTCATAATGTGTATATTATATGGGTTCTCCGTCGAATTGGCAAGGCGTTGGGTGAAAAAACTCTTGTACAAAAAAACCGATTGAAGCACAGGGAAATGTGTGCTACATTCTGAGGGAAACGAATAAAGAGAGGAATAGACGATGAAGGCAGAGGACATTCGGCGGCGGCTCGCGGAGCTCGCGCTCGATACAAACGAATACCGCATCAACGCCGGCGGCGCGATGGTGCTTCACGGTCTGCGCGAGGAAACGCACGATCTGGACATATGGTGCACGAAAAAGCTCGGCGATACGCTCGCGCAGCGCTGCGAAGTGCAGGTGCTCCCGGACGGTGCGCGGCGGTTCGTCCCCGCGCCGGACGTGGAGATTTTTGAAAAGCCGGATGTAAAGAGTTATGAAAACACGCTCCCGGGTGAGACGGTGTTTCTCAACGGCATCCCGGTCGCGCCGCTCGAGGACGTGCTCGCGCTCAAGCGGCAGCTCAACCGCGAAAAGGACCAGCGGGATATTGCCGTTCTGGAAGCTGCCATCGCCGCGCGCCGCGCGGCGGTAACGCTCGCGCCCATCGCGCCGGAGGATATCGCGGCGTGCACGGAGCTTTATAATTACTATATTGAAAACACCTGTATCACGCTCGAGGAGGAGCCGGTCACGCCGGAGGAGTTCGGCGCGCGTGCGGCGCGCATCACGAAGGACTATCCGTACATCGTCGCGCGCGACGGCGCGGGAAAGCCCATCGGCTTCGCCTATCTCGACGTGTTCAACCCCCGCAGTGCCTACCGCTGCACCGCCGATCTTTCGATCTATGTAGACCGCGCCTGCCGCGGCAGCGGCGTCGGGCAGAAGCTCTATGCGGAGATCGAACGGCTGGGGCGCGAGCGCGGCATAGAAAATCTCATCTCCATCATCACGTCCGACAATGAAGGCTCGCTGCGCTTCCACCGCAAAAACGGTTTTGCGGAGATCGGCGTGATGCCCGCTGTCGCCTTCAAATTCGGAAAATATCTGGACGTGAGCTTCTTCCAGAAGCATCTCGGCTGAACAGGGCAGCGGTATGGACGGAGAATTTGTAAATCTGACGCCGGAGGATATCGGCTCCGAGCACCTTTGCTGCGTCATCCGCCTGAAAACGGCGCATCCGGGCGTGGAGGCAAAGCGCGCGGCTCGCCGCGCAGTTCGTCCATGTGGACACGCTCGAAAAGGCAAAATCCCTGCCCTGTGCGTTCAACAACCGGGCGGTGTTCTATGACGGAAAGCTTGTAGCCGTCAATCAGATCGATGCCGCCGCGCTCGAAAAGCTCCGGCAGAAGGCAGCCAAAGAAAACCGTTCCTGAACGGCATACGAAAGGCCCGTTTTTGAAAGTGCAAACGGTGCGGAAAATACTTCATCATTCACCATTCTCCAGATCGACCGTTGCTGCTTCCGCAGATGCTGAGACAGGAAATACCATAATGGATGTGATACACATCACCATCAATAGCCCAAGACAAAATTTTTTTCACCGGATAAGGAAATGTGCTTCTCCTCATATTCGTCCTCCTCTCCAGATACAAATCTGTCCCTGCCGTTAAGAGCAGGGACAGAACATGGTTTATTCAAGTTTTTCCGGGTTTGATACAATTACCTCATGATCGTACCATTTTCCCTTTGTACCGATCAGCGCAAGGTTAAACGGCTCGTTCAGAGCCGGAACCGGAACATCAAAACCGTTGACTTCTTCGCTTATTCCATCCTCATAAGTTACGGTGTCCACAGTAGGCAGCAAAAGTTCTGCACCATCTTTCCGGGCATCCTCTGCGGTGCCCGGGAAAAGATTGACAATACTCTGAGAGGTAAGCGAAATGTGAATGGTCATTTTACCGTCCTGAACCGTCAGCTTTCCTTTACCATCGCATGTCTCGTTGACACGGAACATGCTGCTATCTGTTTCAAAATCAGCAGAATAGATGCCATCTTCCAAAGTTGTTTGTTGTTCCTGCGAAACAGCTGGCGGGCTGGAGCCGTCCTGAGCAGATGGATCCGTCTGATCGCTGCATCCAACGGCGAAAACAGCGATCAAAGCAGCCATACACAGGAGTGCCGTTCTTTTTTTCATGCTCGATCTGTTCCTTTATTGATCGATTACAGCACCAGTATGTGCAACATATAGCTCATGAATGGCCGGAAGCCGACCGAGGCCCGCAATCTGAGTATCAACGCTCTCAAAAGCGCCGGATGCGTTGAACATACTCTTCCAGGAATCAGCATCATCGCCTGCCATATCATTGTTTGCATGGTCACCTGCAACGACCATCAGAGGACGAAGGATGACTTTCTTATAACCAGCTTCTTTGATGCTTTCAATAACAGCATCGCAGGCGGTTTCTTCCGGTTCACCCTCAACGGTACCGATGAATACATTGTTGTATCCCAGAGCCTCCATCTGAGCCTGCATCTGGCTGTAAGATACCTTTGCTGTGTGGGAAGTACCGTGACCCATAAATACGAATGCAACGCCGTCTGCCTTTGCTTCATCCAGAGTCTGGTATCCAGCTGTCTTAACTGCTTCTGCGGTAACAGCCTCTGCAACAGCTTTTTTATCTTCATTGATGACAGTTGCATCGGTACCGACATCGCCCAGAAGAGGAGCAGCGATCTGAACCGATTCAAATTTATCCTGATAAGATTCTACGGTTTCTGCCAGCTCATCATACTCAGCACCATACATCAGATGGGTAGGCTGAATCACCAGATTCTTAACACCATTTTCTACCGCACGGTCAAGCGCCTGCTGGACGTTATCAATCTTTTCTCCGTCACGAGCCTGCACATGATTGATAATGATCTGGGCGGTAAAGGCTCTTCTGACCGACCAGTCCGGATAGGCTTCCTGCAAAGCGTCCTCAATGCTCTTGATGTCAGCAACACGGCTGTCATTAAAAGAGGTTCCGAAGCTGACTACGAGCAGTTCATTTTCGCCGATTTCATCACCGTTGCGGGGATCATCTTTAGAAGCATCTCCAGTATCCCGTCCAAAATAGTCTGGATCTGCAAATTCGCCGGAAACCAATTCCTTTTGGGCATCCGTCAGGGCATCCCAAGCAGCCTTTGCAGCCTCACATTGTTCATCCGTGTTTTCGTTTCGTTCTTGCACATAGATTGCGTCAATCATCTTGGACACCTCATCCGCAGCAGCTTGATCGTCAGAGACTGGATTGGTAGAAGACACCTCTCCTAAGTTGTCTGATGTCTCACTTTCCTGAGAACCGCAGGCAGCAAGAGATGTTGCAATGCACATCGCAAGCAGGAGTGCTACAAATTTTTTCATGTTCTTCATTTTACTTCCCTCCATTGATTTATATCTTTTTGTGGTTTAAGCCACGAAAAAGCAAAAGCATCCCCCCAGTAAAACTGGGGGTTCTTCCTATGCGGGCAAAGCCCTCTGTTCCTCGCG
>ERZ857998.3044-NODE-3044-length-14430-cov-6.711791_pt1 | contig 14430 bp, 14 predicted proteins | sample MGYA00519954_ERZ857998 | MGnify/ENA primary metagenome ERZ857998 (study PRJEB31778, sample SAMEA3449424) | human gut metagenome | biome: human gut; feature: human-associated habitat; material: faeces | place: United Kingdom | collected 2010/2012 ...
GCTCTTTGACCCCGGCATCGGTGCCAAGGCCGTTTACCGCCAGCCACTTATATGCAGCGCCGTTGTGCAGTACGAGGATGGGCGTCCGGTAACACTGCCTATTGCTCCATGCGAGGTCATGATCCAGATAGCCTTCGGTATCCACAGTCAGGCCCGCGCGCGGCATGACGCCGCCCAAAACCGAGGATGTAGCGGGCGTGGACGTGCCCTCCGGGCCGGGAGGCCCTTCGGGACCAATCGGGCCGATAGCGCCTTTCAACTGGACAGCCTCGCCCCAGCTTCCGTCCGGATTCTTGAAGCGCAGGCTGGTTTGCTGCCACTCGTGTTCCGGAGCCGGCCCGGCCGGGCCGGAGACATAGGACAAATCGTTCCAGGACGTGCCGGTAATGATTCCGTCCGCGCCCATGACGCCGTCGCCCATTTTGGTGAGCAGCAGGCCGTTTTCCGTGCGCTCGTAACCGACCTCGCCGTCCAGCAGGATGGGATTGACCACCTGCCAGTTGGCGGTGGTGTCCCGCCGAAATCTCATCTGAAACAAGGGCATATATCTACTCCTGTATGGTTGTGGCGGATCCGCCGTCGAGAATCGTCAGTCGGATTCCGGACGCGCCGCCGCAGTCAAGGACATCCACTGTCGGGGCCGATCCCGCAGGCCCGGCCGGGCCCGTCTTCCCCGTCGCCCCGGCGGGGATGCCCAGCGTCAGCGCGCCGGTGTCCCGGTCATAGGCCGCCGTGGGGGCAGCGCCTTCCGGCAGGATCGTAGCCGTGGCCGTGATGCCCACAATGTTTTCCACCTTGCCGCTGACCTCTCCGGCCAGCTCCAGCAGGGAATTTTTGATGGCGACAACAGCGCTGACGCCCTCGTCAATGGCCTCCTGCGCGGCGCGGCTTTCCCGCTCGTCAATGGTGGCGACCAGTTTGCGCAAGGTCGGCACGGACACGCCGCCCAGGATCACATCCTCGACTTCCGTGCCGTTAAGCCATTTATCAATGGTATCGCGGTACACGACGAGGGCGTGCGCCGCCTCAAGCAGCTTGGCGATATCACCGCAGCCCGTACTCATACTCCAGCCTCCTGTGCAGACAGCCGTAAATCCAGAAATCGGGAACTCGCAACGCCGGAAGCGCGCCCATAAAAGCCTTCACGGTATCCACCGCCTCTATCAAGTCCTCGGGCGCGACGCAGACCAGCAGTTCCGCCAGCTCGTCGCCCATGGCCAGCTCGCGCTTTTCGAGGTCGAGCTGCAACGTGTAGGTGGTATAGAGCGCGTTGACGCCCGCGACCTTGGGCCGGGACGCGAAGCGCACCGTATGCCATTCAATGCAGCCGCCGGTCTGGATGGGCATCTCAAGCCACTGCGCGCCCTGGTGCAGGGCTCCGCGCTCAAAAGCCTCGAGCCAGGCCGCCTGAAAGGTGTTCAGGACCAGCGTGCAGTTCAGCGTGGTTTCATCCGTATCGAAATTGACCCGGAGCACGCTGCCCACTTCCATGTCCGTGCGGGTGCGCCTGTCCGCAGGCTCGTAGCCGTAGCCGGACTGCTGGGCCAGGGGCATCCAGTCAGGCCATTTGAACAGATCACTGGCCATCGCCGCCTCCGGATATTTCCACCGCCAGCACCGCGCTCCAGTTCAGGCTCAGCGGATTACGGGCGAGGTCGAAAAAGGCGTCCTTCACGGCAACGCGGAAGTAGTATGTCCCGGCCGCGAGACCGTCCCAGACATAGGGCAACGCCGCCGTCTGCCGCCTGGGCCGCTGTGAAGCCCGGCGCATCGCCGCGCACGATGACATAGCCGGTCTTGTCCGGGGCCTCGTCCGGCGTCACGGATTCCAGCGTCACTCCGGATGTCCCGATAACAACTTCCGCATCCACCGGCGCGGCCGGGGCCGGGTCGGAAAGCGCGACCGTCGCTTCCGGCGAGGAGCCTGCCGCGCCCACGGCGCTGACCATGCATTCAAGCTCCCGGAAGGGGCCGCCCTCCTGCATTTCCGGCGTCACCACAAACGGGCCGGACGCCACGCGGCTGGTATATAGAGTTTGGCCGCCGCTTTTGAGAGCCACGGCATAGCCTTCGACGTGTTCCACCGGCTCCCAGGAGATTGTGGCGCTCGCGCCCGCATACTCGCCATCAAGGACAGGTACCGGGGCGTCCGGCGTCGGGATGCTTGTATCCCCCTCCCACATGGCCCAGCCGCTTTGCAGGGTGTCGGAGGCCGCACGCACGCGGGCGCAAATGACGCCGGGCGCAACCGTGACGGTCATCTGCGTGACGTTGGAGCGGCCGAGGTTGACCCAGCTCTCTCCCGTGGCGGAGGTTTCCACCTCGTACCAGGACGCTCCCGGAACCGACATCCAGACCAGTGTTACCGTTTCCGGGGCCTTGATGACGCCCCGAAGATTTTCGGGAGCATCAAGGGTTTCAACCGCGGGGAGCTGGCCGCGCCCCTGCCAGGGTGGCGTTTCCATATCGCCATACTGGTAGATGCGATCATCGTAATTGAGCAGCTTGAGGGAGTAGTGCAAAAAATCCTGCGTAGTGACGGAATCCACCACCATCAACCTCTGGTAGACCCGCGAGGCATACAGCGTCCAGGTGGTGGGCAGGCGGTCCATGCCGGAGGTAAGCCATTCAAAGGGGTTGCCCTGGCCCTGGAGCAGCAGAGTCGCATAATCGGCGCTGTCCAGCACGGCCGTGGAATCTTCCAGCGCCGCCAGTTTGCACGGCCCCCAGATGGAGCCGTCCTGCCTGGTCAGGGCGATATATCCATCGCCTTCATCCGTATCCGCGCCGGTCCGGCCCATGTCCCGTTTAAGGCTGATTTCCAGCCCGCCTTCATCCCAGGACGCCACGGCTCCGGCCGCCGTATTCCTGAAGCGCGGGTGGGCCACTGTGCAGACGTCGCCCCGGTTGATAACGCGGCCCAGGGCCTCCACCTGGCACTCTACAATCACGCGCTGCCAGCGGTTATGCGCGGCATAGGCCACGGCCACCTTGTGGGCGTGCTCGCGGCTGGTGATGCCCAGGATGTTCAGGCCGGACGGCTCACGGCTCTCGGATTCCGGCAAAGTGGCGGTCACGTCCCGCTGCTGATAGCCGTAATCCGCGTCCAGATACTCCACGGTTACATCGTCCGGCGTCTCGTCGCTCCATGTCGCGTAGGTCACGGAAAAAGAATTGCGGACGATGTTGCGCGGCGTGAGCGCGAAAACCGGCGGCCTGTCGGCGGCGTCCATGACAAAGGAGAGCACCGGGCCGACGAAACGGGGGATGACGCACTGGCTCTGGCACATCTCCACAAGGAGCGGCCAGACCAGATAGGCCCCGTCGATATAGGAATCGTACTGCCAGCCCCTGGCCTGGAGCTTTTCGTCGATGGCCCAGAGGGCGTCCAGGTCGATATTGGCGTCGGAAACCCGCCCGCCCCACTCGCATTTGCAGACATGAGCCACAGCGGCGGCCCAGGAGCGGGTGGGCGTTTCGTCGCTCCACGTTTTTGTGGCCCGGTCATAGAGCGGCAGCTTGCGCGTGGCGATGACGGAAAACCGCGTGCTGGCGTTTTGCGTCAGGGCGTTGGAGGCCTTGATGGAGAAGGCAATGCAGGAAATGGGATAGGCGTATGCGCCGGGCAGCATGGCCCGCATGGCTCCCCAGACAAGGGTATCCAGGGTCCGGCCGTCGCCCGTGGTGTTGGAGGTGCGGACCACGCGGGCCTGATAGCGGCCCTCAACCACATCGTAAGTCTTTGTCAGGCGCTGGGGCGTGAGCGTGGCGGCGGTCATGGACGGCGTATCGAGCACGGCCCACTCGGACCCCGGGTTGCCGAAATCATCCACGGCCCGGTATTCGATTTTCCAGGAGACCGAGTAGTTTTCGAGGTCGCCCTGATCATTGTAATGGCCCAGGCCCGTTTGCAGGACAAAATCAAACAGCAGCTTGTTGGTTTTTGTGCCCGGCGAATTTGTCGTGTACGGCCCGATGACCCCGTCGTATTCCGCATCGTTGGGCGCAAACAGCTCCTGGCCGTTCACTTCGTCCGAGGCGATCACGTTGTCCGGAAAAATGGTCACGGCCTGGCCCGGCTCCACAAACTGGATATCCTGGATCTCGTAGGGGGAACCTTCCACCAGCTCGCCGTCACGCCAGAAAACGCTTTCCCCGAATTGCAGGCTTTCCACCTCGTAGCGGCCGCGTCCGATGCCGTAAACAAAATAGCCGATCTGGTCATTGCCCACATACTGCGTCCAGGTGTTGGCCACAAAGTCGGGCACGATCTTCATGCGCCCGAAACCTTCGGGCTCCGGCTGATACAGGCGCGCCTGATTGCCCGAGGCGTTGATGGAATAGGTGGGGCTGGCGGCGGCCGCGGCATTGGCGCTGAGTTGTCCCTGCGGCAAGCTCTGGGGGAAGAGCTGCCCCATGAGCATGGTGCCGAGAATCATGACGCCCGCGCCGGCCAGACTCGCGACAAAAGAATTCAATCCAAGCCCCGCGATGCCGAATGCTCCAGGCCCCAAAAAAACAGATGTGGCCACGGCCAGGGCGATGATGGCGATCTGCAAGACCATCTGCAACGGATTGGAGCCGCCCCCGCCTCCGCCGCCCAAGGCGAGCTGACGGAACTGGACGAGCGCGCCGTCGCCTAATGGATAATCCCAGTCTCCCAGCTCGCGCACGGCGGGCTTGCTGCCCACAATGGCGATGACCGGGGCCGGGAACTTGCCCCCGCTGTCCGGACAGATGGTGCGGGCCGCCTGCTCCAGGGTCATGCCGTCAGCCATCTCAAAGGATTCTTTGACGGTTCCGTCGGGCAGCACATGAGCGACGCTAATCATGCGCCCACCCCCTGGACCTCAATGCCTCGTCCATGTTCCGGTGCCGGAACCAGCGTACAGACGGGAAACCCGCCACGCGCAGTTCCATGAGACTGTCCAGGGCCACGCCGCAGGCCGCTTCCGGGCAATGGAGCACGCGCAGGCCCTCGCCGGTTTCCACGGCCAGGCCGCAATGGGCCAGGTATGTACGGCGGCCCAGAAAGGCCACGTCCAGGGCGCGCGGGGCGGCTCCGGCGGGCAATGCCTCCAGACCAAACAGCTCGGGCCGCATGGCCCGGACGCATTGCAGGCGGCTGCCCGCGTCGATCACCGGAATGGCCGGGCTGTCAATGCCGCACAGGTCACGATGCACGGCGCGCACCAGCTCCCCGCAGTTGTAGGACGCGGGCGGGTTCGGATCGACGGCCCAGGGCTTGCCCAGATAGGTGAGCCACCAGTTGGCGGGCAGATGGATATGCATATTCATTTGCCCAAGGCCGGGTATTTGCCCGGCGTGTAGTTGTAGCCGAAGGTGCGGTTCAGCCAGTCAAAGAGACTGCCCGAGGCCGTGGCGTCGCCCGTGGTCGCGTCAATGGCCGGGCTTTTAATGTTGATGCCCGGCCAGACTTCCGCCGGGCCTTCCAGCTCTTCGCCCTTGACGTAGATGCGCAGAATGGCCGTGATCTTGCCGCCGGAAAGCGCCGCCTCCTCCAGATCAGCGTCCAGCTCAAAGCCCACGCCCTGGACCTGAAACTGGAATTGCCCCACATTGTCTTCCGTCTTGTCCGGAAACTTCACCTCAAAGGGCAGGCCGACAAATTCCACCACCCGGCCGGGATCGTAAGGCGCATCGTCTTCCAGCTTGCAGAGAAATTTCTCCGGCGTGGCGCAGGCCGCGCTCCAGCGCGCCACCCTGGCGGGCCGGACAAAGGATTTGTGATTGAATTCCAGAGTGTACAGCAGAATGGTTTCCTGTACCGCGCTGGCGTAGGACTCCAGCACGGCCCGCTGCAGCAGCTCCTGGGTGCTCAGGCCGTGGTCGGGCAGCTCACTGCGGTAGCCGTTAGCAGGCTCCGCCTGCTTATGGATAGCGACAGCATCGATGCTCATGCCCGCCCCCTCCCCCTGGTCAGGACGCTCGCGCGGCTCAGGCCGTAGGCTTTTTCCTGATACTGCATCAGGGATGACCGCCCGGACTTGGCCCGTGCCACCAACCCCTGCTCAACCTGGGTCAACAGGATATCCAGGGTAAAGCCGCCCTGGCCGTCGGGCCGGGCCTGCGTTTCGGCCTCCACCTGGCCGCCGGTCTGGTTGATGACGTTGATGGAAATGTTGGGCGCGGTTGTGCCGGACAGACCGGCCCGCAACTGCGCGGACACCGCGCTCATGTCCACGCGCACGCCGTAGTTGCCGTCGCTCATGCGCGCCGCGGGCATGAAGACTTCCGGCCCGGCTTCCCCGGCCACGGACAGGCCGCCCGAGGCATAGGCGCGGCTCATGCCGTCGCTGAAAAAGGTCGGGGAGGTCAGCAGGCCGCCGGAGCGCGGCAGCCCTGACGGCGCGGCCACGCCGCCGGTGGCGAAAGCGGCCCCCGGAATCATGTTGACCAGGCTTGTCGCGCTGGAAGCATATCCGCCGCCGCCGAACAATCCGCCGAGGCTGCCCATGAGCCCGCCGACAATGCCGCCAATGAACTGTCGGGAGGCAATCCGGTACAGGTCGGCAATGATGGAATTGGCAAGATCACTGAATGACGCCTTGCCGGTCAGACATAATTCGGCAAATGAGTCAGCTATGCCGTCCAGTGCGGAGGTGGTAAGGTCCTCGATCTGTTTAGCGCCATCAGTGGCCTCAGATACCCACTTTCTGGTCCCGCGCACAAAGCCGTCGTATGGATCGCGGGACAGCTCCTCTTTCATGAGGTCCACGCGCTTTTTCACATCATCAGCGGCAATTCCGGCCAGTTCCCATGCCTTGGCCTGCTTTTCAATCAGCCGATTTTGGTATTCAATGCTTGCGCCATACGCTCCGGACAATGACGCGAGTTCCTTGTAAAAATCCGCCGCTGTTTGCAGATCCTTGAAGTCTTCCTGCTCCACAAGGGCCTTTTTCACCCGCTCCATATACGGCTCCGCCTCTTTGGCGCTCAGTCCGGCGGAGGCATAGCCTTGCCCGAATTTCTTCATTGTCTCTTCGATCTTGATGTCTCGAAGATCGCGCGTGTTGCCTTCGAGCTGCAAAAGCTCCTTGTTCAGATCCTTGATGGCTTTGTTGTTAAAAGCCTGGGCGTAGTCTTCGCGCATGGCCGCAATCTCGGCGGAGGACTTGCCGGCGGCCTTGCCTGTCTGGTCAATGGCCTCGAGCGTCTTTTCAAGTCCCGCGTCGGCCTTGCTGGTGGAGCCGTTGAGCACATCAATCTGACGGGCGAAGTCCTCCCACTTACGGGCGGCGGATTCTATTTTTGAGGAGCCGCTCTTGCTGTCCAGCTTTTTCAGGTCATCCTGGTTTTTGGCCAGCAAGGCGGAGAGCTGCGCGCGGGCCCGGCTCAATTGCCCGGCGGAAAGCCCGCGCGTGGCCAGCGACGCCATTTCCCCCCGCAGGCGGGATTGCTCCCCAAGCAGGGTCTCCCGCTTGCCGGGCTTGGTTTTTTTGTAGGCGGCTCCGGTGGTATCAAGGAATTTCTGATTCTCCGCATCCCGGCGTTCACGCCAGTCCGTCGCGGTTACAGGCGGCGCGTCTTTGCCCATAAGACTGCGCCAGTAGAGCAGTTGGGAGAGCCTTTGCCTGGTCGCCTCAAAGCCCGTCATCTCCACGTTGAGCTTAATACCGAGATCCGCCACGCGCCGGGTGTCCTCAATGGCCTTGCGCAGGGCGTCGGTCATCCGGCCGTCGTTTTCGGCTTCCAGGGCCAGATCCTTGAGCTGTTCCTGGAGTTTTTTGAAGTCCGCCGTTTCTCCGGCCTCACGGCGCAACGTCACAAGACGGCGCTGATAGCTGTTCAGCGAGCTTTCGGGCATTTCCAGGCCCAGCAGATCGTCAAGCCAGTTGCCGGTGGGAAGCGGTTGGGCGAACTCCGCCAGCAATCCTTCCATCCTGGCGGCGAGGTTGTCGATATTGGCTTGCGCTGTTTTCGCCTGCTGTTCCAGCCGACGGCCGGACGCTTCGCTTTGACCGGCCAGATCCCGGTTGATTTCCGCCGCTTCTCGCTGGGCGGCGTTCAGGGCCTGCTGGGCCTGCTCCGTGGCGTCCGCCTGCTGCGTGTAGTAGTAGAGACCAGCGGCGGCCGCGCCCACGGCGGCCAGGGCCAGGGTCCAGGGATTGGCCAGAAGGGGGATCAGCAGGCCCAGCCGCCCGGCCAGCAGTCCCACGGCGGCGTCGGCTCCCAGGATCGCCGCGCTGAACTTGAGAATCAGGGCCGTGCCCGCTGCGGCACCGGCTCCCGCAAGCAGGGATTTGAGAATGTCCTTGTGCGCGGCCAGGGCGTCAAAGGCCTCGCGCAGAGAGCCTATGGCCCCGCGCGCGGCATTGATGCCCGTCACGGCCGCATCGGAGTCGATCAGCCCGGCCTTGAACAGCTCCCATTCGGTGGAGAGTCGGTTTACCGCTCCCTGCATGCCCTGGGCCGCGACCTCGGCGACCGCGCCGTATTCGTCGCGCAGCACTTTCGCCAGGCGCGGCAGCAGATCCTCGGCGGTCAATTTGCCGTCGGCCATGAACTTGTCCAGCTCGGCCGTGGTCATGCTCATGGCGCGCGCCGCCATCTGGAACGCGCCGGGCAGGCGCTCGCCCAACTGCCCGCGCAATTCCTCGGCCTGGACCTTGCCCTTGCTGATCATCTGCCCCAGCGCCAGGAACGCGCCCTGGATATCATCCTGGGAGAGCGCAAGCGCGGCCCCGGCCGAGGAGACGGCCTCAAAAATCGTATTGAGCTGCGGCTCCAGGGAGGAACCTTTGCCGGCGGCAAAAAACGTCCTGGCGCTCAGCGCCGTGCTCTGGAATTGCAGGCCCAGACGGTCCGCCGTTTCCTGGAGGAACGCAAGCTGCCCGCGCGCGCCCTGGGCGCTGCCCGTGATGCTGGTGTACGCCTTGTCCAGGCGATCCATCCGCAACGCCGCCTCCAGGGCCGCGTTGCCGGCGTAAACAAGGGCCGCGCCCCAGGCCGCAATGGCCAGCTTTGCCGCGCCCACGGCGGAGGTCAGGGAAGATACGGCCCCGCGCGCGTCGCCCATGCCCGCGCGCAGGCGGGCTATCTTCAGGGCGGACAGATTGGCGTCATCGGCGAGCTGCCGGAAGGCCCTATCCCGCGCCACGCGCTGCATGCGCGCGGAGAGATTTTCCACCTGGCGGGAAGCGGTGTTTATGGAAACGCCCGTGTCCCTGAACGTCCCTGCCAAGCGCTCGGCCCATACCGTGCCGGAGGTTTTGCTGAGCCGCCCGAAAGCCGCCGCGCCCTTTTGCGCGGACGCGGCGGCCCGGTCAATCTGGGCGTCCACGGCGGCAAGATCCGTGACGGCTTTTTGCGAGCCGTCAACCCTGATCTTTATGGATACGTCCGTGGATGCCATTGCTGTCTACTTGTCTTTTGTCTGTTTTGCGGCCTCTTTCAGCCAGGCCGCGTCCATCGCCCTAAAAACCGCCGCCTGCCAGGGCTGGAGGTCAATGCCGCCGGTATGCGCCCAGGCCGCGATATCCGGCCAGCTCAGGGGCAGCGGCCCGAAACCGTTATGGCCCCGCCCGGCGGAAAGCTCCCAGAACCATTGCCAGAGGTGTTCCCAGCCTCCCGGTATCTCCGGCCGCTCCAGGCCGAAACGCTCCAGCACGTCCTCCAGGGCGAGACCGGTCTGGGCCGCGTACTGCTCGGCATGGGCGAGCATATCGCCCATGCCGAGCTTCATCTGCGCCGTGACGGCCGCGGCCAGGGCCTCGGTCAGTCCCGGAGGTACGAGCCCCGGTCCGAAGCGAAGCGGTCCGCCTGCTCGAATATCCAGGGGAAGCGCCCGTACAGCGTGCGGGCATTGTTTACATTGCAGGGCATTTCCTCGCCGTCGATCCGCACAATGGGATTGAGCCCGCTTCGCCAGGACAGGGTGCAATGGGCCAGGATTTCAACGCCGCCTGTCTGGACCTCCTCGGCGGAAACCTTGCCGCGTTTGCCCAGGCGCTTCTCCGCCAAGGCCGCCGTGGCCTTGCGCCAACTTTTGGAGTCCACGCCGGCCAGGGTCAGGTAGACGCCCAGGGGCGCGCCCGTGGCCGGGTGGGTCAGTTCCAGTTCCGCGCCCTGCTCGCAGAGGGCGGCGGTGTCCAGGGAGGCGAGGTCAAGGGCGGCGCTGTTTTCTTTGTCAGACATGAAAGTTCTCCTTTTCAGGCTCTGGTGGTGAAGGCGAGAGTGCTGTCGTCGGCAATGCCCGCAAAAGCGTTGCCCGAAGCATCAAGAATGGCCGTGGAATCGACTTTGACATGATAGGCCGTCCCGGCATCAAGCGGGGCGTCCGGCGTCACCGTGACCGTCGCGCCGCTGAATTCGGCATCGGCCACGCTGACGGCGCGCGTGTCGTCCACGCCGTCGCTGACGGTGATATTGCCCGTGCCCGCCTTGACCGGCTCAGTGAACGTCAGGGCAATGGCCGTATTCACATCCACATCCGTGGCCCCGTCCGCAGGAGCGGAGGAAAGCAGCGCGGGCGGCGTCGTATCGGCGGCGGCCGCCTTGACGCGCCGGATAATAAGATTGGTGCCCGTGACCGGGTCCAGCATGGCGGAAAACGGCATGGAAATGGACAGGGGGCCGTCCGCGTCCATATTGTTTTCCGCGCCGGTGTAACGGATTTTAGGAAGCGTGAAGATGTACTGGTTGTCGCCGGGTTTACCCAGCGTGAACTGGAGCGCGGCGGGGCTTTCGTCCAGAAATTCCCGGATCAGGGCGGCGTTCTGGAAAAAGGCGGTCATGGTGCCGGTGACATTGGAATTGCCCCAGCTCGCAAAGGGCGCATCGCGCTGAAAAATCACGAATTGCGGCTGAATGCCGTTATCCAGAGAAAGATCAATGCCCGTGACCACGGCCATGAGTTCGCCGTTGCTTCTGAGTTCCCCTGTAAACGAGTCGTACTGCAGATGCGTCAGGGAGGGCGCGGGAGACGCGACCAGGGGCTCAGCCGCGGTTTCGCCGGACAGGCCGATAAGCTCAAAGGAGCCGGTGACCATGGCGTTGGGCTTGATGGACAGGGAGAACTTGTTCAGAAAACAGCCCCGGTAGCGCACATATTGGCCGATGTCCGTAAAGCGGCGCTCAAAGGTGAAGGAGCGCTCCTCCACGCCGCAGGTCAGCTCGTCGTCCTTCCATGTGCCGGCCAGGCAGCCTTCCAGCAGTTCGTCGAATTCCCCGAAGGACGGCTCAATGCCGATGGTGCCGGTGATCTTGTTGGCCAGGGTGCGCACATCGCTGATCTGGCGGTCGCGCCGCAATTCCGCGCTGGTGAAGGCGTCACGGGTGAGATTGAGGTTGCAGCTCGTGTGCCGCAGGTATTTCATGGCCGGATCGGCCGGAGTGACGCCGCGCGTTTCTTCCCGCACATAGGCGAGCGCATGGCGCGAAGCGTTGGCTATCTTGTCCATTTTTACGTCCTATCTGAAAATTATGGCATAGAAAGACATGCGGGCCGTCGCATGCATCCGCGCGCCGTCGCTTTTGACGGCCAGGACCGCGGGCGCGGCAAAGACGGCCTCGCCGGAGCCCTCTTCGCTGTCGCAGTCAACCCCGCGACCGCGCGGGAAAAATGCGGCGGCCCGCCGGGCCAGGGCCACGGCGTCTCTGTCGCCCGATCCCGCCAGGGTCACGGCCGTGATTTCCAGGCTGCCGTCAATGCGTGTCGGGGCGTTGCCGCCGCAGGCCGCGGCCTTTTCATCCTCGTAAACAATCCGGCCCCGCAGATGCGACCCGGCCGGAGGCGTAAACACCTGGCCCTCCCAGCCCAGGGGCAAGGCAAGAGCGGCGGCCGCTTCCACAGCGGCGGCCTTCAGGGCCTCGTGAAGGGTCATATGGCCTCCATGACGACGCGCTGCGTCCAGACCACGCTCCAGACGCTGAAATTGTTCTTCTCCAGATCCTCGTCCGTGACGGGCGCGATGGAGAGCACCCGCGCCGGGGAAAGGCCCGCAAGTCCGAAGGTGGCCCCGTGAATCAGCCTGGCGGCCTTCTGGGCCAGACCAAGGGCCGCAGCCTCGGCGTGGGCGGGTCTGGAAGCGTGCCGGGCCACGGCAAAGGCGGCGAAAGCGGCGGCCATATCAAAATCCAGACTGTCCGGATCGGCCGCGTTCTCCGCTTCGCCCACGGCCACAAAGAGCGAACCCGCGTCAGAGTGGCTCACATTCTTTCTGGCTACGGAGGCCATATCCAGTTCGCCCGCAAAGGCTTCCACGCGGGCGGCTTCGGGAATTCCCGCGGCCAGCAGGGCGGCGGCCGCGTCGCGCACGTCGGTCAGGCTAGGCATGGGCGTCTCCCTCCAGATACTTTTTCACAATGGCCGCCAGGCGCTCCCTCCAGGCGGCCGGGATGGAACCGTCCGGGTTGAACAGCCAGGGCCGGGCCGGAATGCGGATGCTGTACGGACCGACGGCGGCCTTCATGCCGTAGGTGGCCTGTTTTTCCTTGCTGAAGAGCGCCCGCCCCTTGCGCGGGCCGCGCTTGAACTTCTTGAAATGCAGCTTCAGCGTGCCGCCCTTGCGCTTGATCTCCCCGCCGTGCTGATGGGTGGCCGCATAAACCAGGTTGCTGCCCATCACGGCTTCCTCGGCGTCGGCACGCAAATGCGTCCGGGCCAGCCGGCCGGAGACCCGCAGAATGGGATGCGCGCTGCCGCGTTTTTTCACCGTGGCCGGGGCAAGCCCCTTCCAGGGAGCGCCCGCCGGGCTTTTCTCATTCTCAAAGCCCTTCTGCACCAGGAGCTGGTATTCCTGCCCCAGCTCCCGGTGGACCCGCGTCAGCGAGCGGGTAAGGCGCGCCACCGTATCCGAAGGCCGGATAGTGATTTTTCCGCACTCCACGCTGATTTTCACGGCTCAATACCCCTTCAGGGATTCCATGCTGAACATGCGCTTCGGCCCGCTCATGGCCACCTGGCCGTTGGGCGTGTCCTCGCTGGCGATGCCCTGACACTGGAAGACGATGACCCCGCGCGCCATGTCCTTGAGCCCGGCAATGGCGTCCTCATACGCCTTGCGGATGGCCTCATCCGTGCGCGCCCGATCCAGAAACCAGCGGGCGATATCCGCGCACCAGCGCCTGACCGGGGCCGGGACCGGCTCCAGCGGCACCCGGTAGCGGGCCGCCGCGTAGGAGTCGATCAGTTCCGTGGCATCGGCCAGGGCCGCGGCCAGACTCGGCGCTCCGTCCCCCTCCGGCCCGCCGGGGTCCGGCAGGTCCGGCGGGCAGAGCTGGGCCAGGGTTTCCTCGCCGAAGCGGATGCGCATATCTTCCTCGGTGGCGTAAGTCACTGGAAACTCCGCTACGCCAGCCAGGGCGAGACCAGCAGCTCGGCGCTGCCCGCCCATTCGTTGGTGGCTCCATTGGCCGCCGTGGCCGCCACAACAACCTTGCGCGCCGCGGATTCCAGGGTGGGCGGCACCACAAGGAGGTTCGGCACAAGACCCAGGGGCGTGCCAGCCTCGTTGCGGTAGGAGCTCATGAGCGCGCGGGCCTCGGCATATGACGCGGCGTCCAGATCCTTGGTGCAGCGCACCGCCGTCTGCCAGAGGCCGTAGCCCACGTTGACGCGGGCATCCACGCCATAGAGGTATTCGTCGCGCATGAAGACGTTTTCATCTTCCGGACGGTCCAGGCGGCGCAGGTTGTAGGGCTTGCGGCGCTGGAAAATCAGCGGCCGGATGGGCCGCCGGGTGCAGAGCAGATACCAGGGCGTCTTGGGATTGGAGGACGGGGCCAGCAGGTTGGAGGCCGTGGTTTCGCCCACGGGATGGTCTTTGGCGAAGAAGGGCTTCTTGTCGAAGCAGGGATTCTCGTGTCCGCCCGCCAAAGCCGTGAACACGAGCTGGTTGGGATGGATGGCCGCCTGATTGCCCAGATCCTGGAACAGGGGCTGATAGACGCCGTACTGGTCATCCTCGATATCCGAGCCCCTGACGCCCACGGTCTGCTCAAAGGCTTTATTCTTGATGGTATAATCGTGCAGGGCCAGGTTTTCGATCACGCGGTCGCCCAGCCATTCCCGCATGCTGGGGAGCTTGCCCAGCCAGGGGTAGGTATTGGCCGCCGTGGCCGAGGGAATGGTCATGCTGACCTTGTCATACTGGCTTTCAGCCATGCCCAGGCCGCTCTGAAAAGCCATGTTGAACGCCTTGAACAGCGCGTCCAGGGAAGTTTTATTGATAACCATGCTGCTTGCTCCTTAAATCCTTACCCAGACGCCCTCGGCGTCCACATCCACAATAATGCCGGCCACGGGCGCGGCCGGAGTTCCGGCGGCCTTTTTCACGGTCTGGTCATCGGCCACATAGGCCGTGGCCCCGATGTCCGCGCGGGTCAGGACGGGCGCGTCGTTGATGCCGTCGCCGACAAAGGCGAGATTGTCCTTCGGGGCCTTTTCTGCCAGCAGCTTTTCGACCT
>ERZ857998.3045-NODE-3045-length-14421-cov-5.851803_pt1 | contig 14421 bp, 11 predicted proteins | sample MGYA00519954_ERZ857998 | MGnify/ENA primary metagenome ERZ857998 (study PRJEB31778, sample SAMEA3449424) | human gut metagenome | biome: human gut; feature: human-associated habitat; material: faeces | place: United Kingdom | collected 2010/2012 ...
TTTCCAACCAGTTCTTCCGGCTCATAAAAGCTATGAATACCGCTTAAAATGGTTCGGTCGGTTCCGGTTCCGTCGTCAAGGGTGAACTGCAAAAGCTTTTTGGACTTGGGCACCGCAACACATTCCTCAACCTTCACAGCCCGGAAATCGGACTTAGAAAACGTCTCAAAATCCACATAGTCAGAAAACAGCGGCTCGATCTCCACATTGGAAAAATCAATCGGCTCGTCCTTAATCTCGATCTCGACCGCACCCTTAGCACCGCCGATGACGGCAACATCCTCGGGCTTTTTCTCCGACTTTTGAGCATCAATCGGCTTCATCGTCGGGATTCGGGAAGAAACCGGGAATTATCAAGGATTATCAAGCATTTACGGACATTTTCCAAAAATAAAACCACACAAACAAGGCGTATCGAGAATTATCAAGAATTCTGAAATGAGTATGTCGGTGTAACTTTTGGTGTAAGGTGTAACCTTGATACACCTAATTGCCCGCCAAAGAAGCGCGTCTCTTTTATTTGGAATAGAAGCATTATACACCAAAAGTCCCAACAGAGCAGCAATTAGATCCCGCAAAATGAAAAAGATGACCGAAATTGCCAGCGCTGTAAATAGGACACTGTCCAAAAGTGTGTGTTTGGATGTTTTCTCCATATTGATTGCCTCCCGAGCAACTGAAAATTGATACAATTATTACCGTCCCCCGAGTGCAACAACAAAAGAACTGTTCTGAAAAAGTCCTTTTTTTGTATAGTCACGGAAACTGCAGAAGTGATGCGGTTGTTATTTCTGCCCACGAATACCGCATCATGTACTCTCCGTGATAAGCATTGACGCATAAGGAATATGCCGACCGCAAAGCCGCTTTCGCTCATGGCGTACATATTGTAAACATCGACTTTTTCCAAGTAAATGTTGTTGGCCGATTCGCTGCCGGCCACCAACTTTTTGAGAAACGGACCGGTCTGTCTGCCGAGCATACGAACACAGGCAGATCCAGGAGAGCGTGTTCAAAGCGTTATCCTCATTCAATAGTCAAGAAGTCAGAGAACCCGGTAATTTCAAATACCTCCCTAACCTCATCTGAAACATGGATAAGCTTTAGTCCCGCTTTTTGCGTCAAAGCCTTTTGCGTTTTGAGAATGACACGCAGCCCGGCAGAAGAAATATACTCCAGCTTTTCCATATCCAGCACCAGCGATTCCGCGGTGGGAAGAATGGTGGATATTTCCGCTTCCAACTCAGGTGCTGTCACTGTGTCCAACCTTCCGACAAGGGCAAGAGTTTTGGTTTCTGTGTTTTTCTTTTCAATTTTAAGACTCATAATAGAATACCTCTCCATCGTATTTAATAATCCATAAATCAAATCATCGCTTATCACGAAGCTTTCTTTCACTCTGCCAGAAAGCTGAAAGATAATACTTTTTCCCGGCGTTAGTGTGAATCATTCTGTTCCTGCTTACTCATGGGACGTTTCCTCTTTTTCGACAAACGGAATCAGCTTTTCACGAAGAAGTTCAAGCGCCCTTTTTCTCATTTCTTCTCCCCAGCGATCGCCCTTCAGCATGCTCGTACAGCAACGGAACCACGCCAGCGGATGAAGCCACTTGACTTCGGGATTTGCCCTTTGTGCCTCCTCGATGGTATCACAGCCGAAATAGCCACGGAAAAATTTCTCGTATATCTCCGAAACTTCCGACGACTGCATTTTGTAAAATGCGTTATATTCGCCGGGAGCAGTATTCGCATACACCATGGAAAACAAAATTCTCGAAATATCGAACATGGGTGTTCCCGTGCTGAGCTCTCCCATATCGATTAGGCAACATTCATCGCCCTGAACCATGATATTGTTGATATTGAGGTCACCGTGAATGCAGGTGTCAGCTTCGGGAACAAGGTCAAGGAAACGATGCAGATACCGTCTTTCTTCATCGGTGATGCCCGTGATATTCGCAATATCCGCACGGTTTGCTTCCTTGAAGGATGGAATCTCCGGGTCGGATGTATGTATAGCGTGAACCTTTTTACAGGTATCCGCGTACATTTTCACATATTCGTCGAGTTTTGTGTGATCGGCACGGATCAATTCTCCCAGCGTTTTTGACTTGATCAGTTCATACACAACGCCTTTTCGTCCATTCGCCTCCACAATATCATAGGAAATAGCAGTTGGAATACCCATGACAAACGCCTTTTTGGAAAGCGATTTTTCATGTTCAATCCAGTCAATGTCGGCATTGCCATAGTAGAGTTTAATGATGGTCTCATCGTCGATACGATAGCACTCGCCGCACGCCCCTCTGCCGATAACCTCGCAGCCGTCAATGCTGATCCTGCGGCAGGCAGGCTCGATTTCCATGATCTCCGAAAATCCTGTCATGTTGAACACGTCCATCACTTCGATGCTTGCGTTGATCACACGGAAAGGCTTTTTTTCGCACCTTTTTTTCAGGCTGAGAAGTACACGCAGTCCTGCACTGGATATATAGTCAAGCCCTGCAATGTCAAGCGTAACGCTCTCTGCCTCGCCCGGCAATGCGGCAAGTGCCGCTCCGAATTCTGTCGCATTTGCGGAATTTATGCTTCCCTCGACGAAAGCCACCGCTTCTTTGTTCTTTGTTTCGATATTTACCTGCATGGTTTTTATTCTCCTTTTATGAAATACCGTTTCAACGGCTTGTTTGAATTCGTAATACATCCTCAGATCGGACAGGCGACTGAGTACCTCGACATACTCGCGAAACAGCCATTCCTGCCTGTCTCTGCCGTATTTGAATTTATTCCAGACCGCTTCTCCCTCAGCTTCAAGCCCTTCTGCCAGATCCCGAATATTGGACAGCTTATCGGCACAGATCAGCATGGCACATTTGCGGTCACAGTTCTCAAGTGCAAGCAAAGTTGCGTCCTTGCGTTCCTTCCAGGAAAGCTCCTTATTTTCGGTATCAAACAGAACAAGACGTAACACCTCTTCACCGAATTCCCGCTGAAGCTCTTCAGAAGTTACTCCGCCGTCCTCGATCGTGTCATGCAAAAGACCTGCACAAATCAGCTCATCGTTCGCTCCGTTTTTGGCAAGCTCCATCGCCACCGAAAAAGGATGCGTGATATAAGGTTTCCCGTCCTTTCGTGTCTGCCCGCCGTGAACCTTCAGGGCAAACAGAAAGGCTTTTTCTACCATGTTTGTCATGCGATGCAGCCCTCATTTCATACCAAACACAACAGTCAGCACATTTTTCCCATCCGTGTTTTCGTAGTGAATGCTCGCTGCCATCTTCTTCACCATGAAGATACCGAGGCCACCGATATCGCGTTCCTCCGCTGAGAGCGTTACATCAGGCTCTTTAGCGGTGGTAGGATTATAAGGTATGCCGTCATCCTCAAACAGAAGCGACAGCTTTTCACCGCTTGCCGTTACGGTAATCTTGGCATTTGTCGCCCCGCTGTAATAAACGATATTGGAGTAGATCTCATCCACTGCGATTTGCACCTTGTTTGCGACTTTCATCGGCACTTTCCACTCTTCCAGCGTGCTTTCCATGAACTCCGTGACTGTTTTGATGGAATCCTTATCGGGTGTTACCGAAATATCCGATCTTTGGTCTTTCGTATTGAATTTGACACACAGCATTGTGATATCGTCAAACTGCTCTGCCTCTCCGACAAAAGCATCCAGATCGGCTTTTATCGCAGGGAGAAGCTCGGCAGGTGTTTTTTCGCTGTTTTGTACAAGCACCTTCTCGAGCCGCTGCATACCGTATTGCTCGTTTTTGCGGTTCATGGCTTCCGGTACGCCGTCGCTGTATTGGAAGATCTTATCGCCGGGCTGCAGCTGCACGCTTCCGCTTTTGTAACGGATTCCCTCCATACCGGCGAGAACAAAACCTGCTTTAACTTTGAACGGTTCATACACGCCGTTTTTCCGGCAGATGAACGGCATCTCATGCCCTGCGTTGACATAGCGAAGCTCTCCTGTTTTCAGATTTAACACGCCTTCAAAGGCGGTGATGAACATTTCCTCGCTGTTGGATGAGCAGAGAATATTGTTGACCTCTGTGAACACCTCGCCAAGGTCGTCGTGAAGTCCGGTGTGATCCTTGATGAGCGTTTTGCCGATCACCATGAAAAGTGCCGCGGGAACGCCCTTTCCCGAAACATCGGCAACGACAAAAGCGAGATGATCGTCATCCACCATAAAGAAATCATAAAAATCGCCTCCCACCTCTTTAGCGGGATCCATCGTAGCATAAATATCAAACTCATCCCGATTCGGAAAGGGTGGGAAAATACACGGCAACATAGAAGTCTGAATTTTTGCCGCTACGTCAAGCTCAGCTCCGATTCGTTCTTTTTCGGCTGTGACGGTCTCAAGCTTTGAAATATACTCCCCTATCTCATGGTACATTGTTGAGAAGGAATCCGCAAGGTCCTTGATCTCATCGTCATTTTTGACAAGGATTTCGGGTGCCGTTCCGTCCTCCAAATGCTCAACCATACCAAGCGAGGCATCGTTCAACTGCCGTATGGGCATGACGATGCGGCGTCTCATATAGATGGTCCAGATAACTCCGCTTACGACAGCAATAACTGCTTCGATCAGCAAAACCTGAACGATATAGTTGGTTTTGGCTTTATTCAGAAGCTCCATGTTTTTCACAACTCCGACGATGGCTACCACATTTCCGCCGCCGTCCTTGATCGGATATACACTTGTGGTGTATCCCTTTCTTGCGTACATGAAGTTATGAAGTTCCGATTCCCCTTTCGAAATGGAATCATAAACGTTCAAAAACTCCTCGTTGACCTCATCCCGAAATCCGATATCATAGGGAGTAAACCCGCTTGTTTTACTGACCACATTGTATATGTATTCTCTCTCTTTTGACTCGATATGAACTTTTGCAACATAGATGACACTGCAATCCTCTGCGTCTGCTGTGTGCTGGAGCTGTTCTCGAATTGCATCGTATTCGCCATCTGCCGTTTTGCTCTCCAGATATTTGTCCAACTCCCCCGGTTCAATGCCGAAAGCGACATTTTCCGCAATACCGTTGGCGATCTGCATATACTGCTGTTTGAGCGCATCCGCAAATTCAAAATAACCGACGATTCCGATTGCAAAAGACAAAAGCATGATAAGTCCGATCAAGGCATTAAAAATCGGACGTATCAAAGATTTCGTAAATTTTCGTTTTTGTTTCATAAGTTCTGCTCCGTTTCGTATGTGCGATGGCTTTTATAATTCCGCATGAACCTCCCACAAGCCTTCCGCATTTTTTCACTCTTTAATGACTTCGTAAAGGCGGAAACGATCTTTCCGCCCATTTCGTCCATTATATCCGACAACGGCGTATATCACACTTTTTATTACATTATACCGGTAAAAGTGCAACAAAAGTGCAACACAAACCGATGTAGCCGCAAAGCGTTTCAAAGGTATTTTTACTTGAGCTACAAAAGCACCGCTGTTGTAATCTCAGCCCACGAATACTGCATCATATACTCTCCGTGATAGGAATTGACCGCATACGGAATATGTCGGAGAAAATCGTAATAATCGCAGTCCACCGACTCACGGTCTATTGCAATGCTGTTGCGGTTCTTGAGAATGGTATTCCCCACACCCGCATCGGTAAGAACATTTTTCAAGTCCGCAATCAGATTCCGCAGGTTGCTCTGCCTCGATGAGGTATCCGATCCGTCCTCCCATATGACAGCCATCAGCTCGCCCATCGTGGCGGACGCTCCCATCCGGTCAACCAGATATGCCAAAAGCTCTTTAGTCTTTGCTCTCTTGAACACAAGCGGTTTATTGTCCACAAATGCTTCAAAGTTTCCGAAGCACTGAAAACGGATTTTTTTGGTCTGTGCGGGTCTGACAGGGGTGCGCAGATGCCCCAGTGCCTGTCTGACAGCGTCCGGTGTTGCGGGCTTCAGCAGATAATCGCTGGCATAGAGGCGAAAAGCATCAAGCGAATATTCCGAATAACCGGTCACAAAAATGATATTGATATCCCCCCGGATATCTTTGAGCTGCCTTGCAAGTTCAAGTCCGGTCATTCCGCGCATCTTTATATCCAGAAAGGCGATCTCGCAGCTGTTTTCGCGGACAAAATCCCGCGCTTGCTCGGGATTCCGAAATCCATGCACCCGTGCCTCTGCAACCGATTTTTCTATTGAATCGACGAGTGTATCAAGTGCCAATTTTTCATCATCAACCGCTATGATATTCATCTGTCGCTCCTCCTTTGGGTATCTGAATGATCGCCACTGTACCCTCTCCCGGCGAGCTCTTTATGTCAAGCGTTCCGTGACACATGATGTTCAGTCTGCTTCGGACGTTCATAATGCCGAGATGTGAGAGTTCATCCTCGGGTACGGTCTCGGGATCAAATCCGACACCATTGTCACTGACCCGTATTTCATAGTAATCGCGCTTTTCTTCGGTTGATATTGTCACGAGCCCGCCGCCGGGGAGATCGCTGATTCCGTGATTGACTGCATTTTCAACGAGCGGCTGAACCGTCAGCGGCGGGATAAAGAACTCCGTAGCCTTTATGTCGTATTTGATGTCAAGATAGTCGTCATAACGTATTTTTTCGAGGGAAAGATACGCCTGAAGATGCTTCAGCTCGTCGGCAAACGATATCATCTTCGTTTGCTTGATGGAATCGAGATTTCCACGCAGATACTTGGAAAAGTTACTGACCGCCTCTTTTGCCGCCTCGGGCTTTACGTCACACAAGCGATAAATCGAGGTCAGAGCGTTGTACAGAAAATGCGGTTGAATTTGGGAGAGTACCAAAGAGTTATTGCTCTCTTTCAAAGCCAATTTTGCCTCAGCGACCTCTTTTTCTTCTTTTAGCAAAAGTCTCGTTTGCTCGGTTTGCAGGAACAGTAACATGATGACAACGACCAGCGTTGTCGTTATACTTGAGAAATTCAATCCATATACAAAAATCTGCACCGGAAGGGCAATCATAGGAAGCGCCACATACATGCCGAATACAGTGATTTGACTTTTGGTAAGTATGTCTTTGTGCTTAATCAGTATGATAACGGTCAAAAGCATATTCCAAAAGGCAGGTATCATCGTAAGTCCGTACAATGGTGTGCGCATGTATATGTTGCTTGAATCAATGTAATAGAAAATCGGAACAAACAAATTGACAACGTACAGTACCAAGTAGGAAGCACAAACGCACCCGGAAATCATCATATACGGTCTACATGCTCCCGGTTTTTTGGCAGATACGAACTGATTGAGATACGACAAAAAAGCCGTTGCAAACGCACAGAAACAGCAAAACGCCAGAAAGTTGCTGGCGCGAACGCCAAAATAAGCGAACGGATATGTTTTACCCCTGAACATATAGGCAAGCGCATCGAACAGCAAGCCACCCATATTCAAAATCAACAGCAGAACATACAGTCTGCCCGTTTTCGTTTTTGCATTTCCACCGATAAACAAACAAAATATAATCATCAGGCTCAAAACAGAGCCGAATAGTTGCAGGGTTACGTTGATTTCACCTACTGTCATCATCTCACCTCCATTGAAACCTTTTTACCATTAACATTATACCATATATTTTATAATATTTTATTATTTGACAAGAATTTTCACACGAAAAATCTCTTTTTTTTGATCTTCTTGCAAAAACAACAAAGGTCTGATCAATACAGAAGCATATGATAATCAGGCCTTTGTTATTTTTGACTGAATCAGGGTATACTACATCTCCTGTGTGGGTCGATTATGACCGTTCAGCGCAAGCCACACTTCTATTTTGCTCTTTGCCTTTGCCATATACCGTCAACATTTCATACGCGCGCTCCTTCGCTTTCTTATCGGTTTTCAGTACGGGAGTCGACATAATAAAGGATAAAACCGATTTATGTAAGAATACTACCGCAGTAACCGCTTGTGGTTTTGAACACGATCATATCGAGCAACACGCCGATGATGACCATCGGAACGAATGCAACCGAACCGATTAATGTTTATTTTTTGCATTTAGCAGAGGATTGCCGACATATTCGGACTTTCCAAAGCCGATAATAAATGTGAAAATGTATGGGAAAAGCCAAAGTCCGAAGCCAAAGCCTGCCCCGTGCCCAAACGCCTTTGCGATACGGAAATTGATACGGATAGAAAGATAGAGCATACATATAGCAACCAGCAATTCGCATATATAACTTGCAATCATCGCAATATCGCCGGTGGATTTAAAAACTCCGAATTCAAAGAGCACGGAAACAAAAATCCCCGTGATGTAGTTCCATGCCGCCCTTGTGCTCCAGCACTTAGAAAACAAGATATAAATGTCATAAAACGGAATAAATGCTTTCCAACCCGCCTCTCCCATCTTGGTAAACATACTCCACCTTGCAACCGCAATCAGAAGCCAAAGCGCAACTGAGATACAAGATAGAATGATTAAAAGCGTGTACTGTCCTTCTTTGATACCGGGAAATAAAATTTCTAACATGATGTTTCTCCTTAAAACTATATTATTTTATATAAGACAAGATTTGTAATACGAACATTCCGGTGAAAAGCAGATGTTTTATCGTTTTGTCACTGTTTGCTCGACGATGAGGATGAATTCTGAACATACGCAATGATCTGAAGCACACGATAGATCAGCTCCAGCAGAGCGATAACCATGTCGTTTATGTATTCGATGTTGTAGAGTCGGAACAGCTTTTTGCATGATTCGAGTTCTTCTTCGGTTGCAAGTCCTTCTTCTTTCATAATTTCATACGCGCGCTTCTGCGCTTTCTTCTCGGTTTTCAGTACGAGAATTGACATAACAAAGGATAAGAGATAGAAACCGAGACCGAGTACTGTGAAAAGGATACCGCAAAAACCGGTTGACAACAACACATCAAGCAACACGCCTATTACAACCATCGGAACAAAAGCAATCGGTCCGAAGTAGATGAGCGGCGTCAGACGGACGCGCGTTCTCATATCCGCATCGTTTTCTTTATCAAGAACAGCAAGTGCGGATTTCTGCGCCGCCATGGCAAGAGATGTCACACTCCGTTTTTGCCAGGTAAGCCTTCTAAGTCTTACTTTTTTGAAATAGTGACTGTAACTGTTGCCGAACATGATCGAACCGGTCTTTGAAACCTTGATATGCCCAAGTTCGTGATGATCAAGTATTTTTCTGGCAATCTGCTCGCCCGTCTTACCGCAACTGTTCTGCTTTTTGTTGTAGCGTACATAGCTGATTGAAAGATAAATTGAGATACCAAAAGCAAATATTGAAGCGATGATCAGCAGTCCGACCACCACACTCATAGCGATAATAACCCCCTCCGAGACTCCGTCCAGAGTCCCGTCCGCCATTTCGCGAACAATGTTACTAAATTCTGACATAATGCCCTCCTGTTAATTTATTTTTTGTGAAGAAGCTCGCCAAGCCGCTTAATTGCCTTATCGTGCCGGTTGTAAAATTGTTATTTTCTAAAAGTTCTTTCGAGATGTCCATTTTCTACTCCTTTATGCTGATCATCTCATGAATTCCGTACACCCAGGTCATATTCGGGCACATTTGTGAACCTGTCTTTATTGCATGTGTCCTGGGTGCTGTAAGTAAACACATCGACGCCCTCCATATTTGATTTACTGCTTGAAACGTACGTTACGATTACCGATACATGTCTCCCTATAACCGGATGAACCATCATCAATACTATCGCCAACGTGGAATTTCGGCGTATCCACGCTCGGCTCATATTCTCTTCCGCAGCCGCCTACTACGTTGTCAAGCTCCTCGTCGGAAAGCTCGCCTGTTTTGTTCAGCTCTGCAAACGCCTTTGCCGCCTGTTCTGCGGTCAGTTCGATATGTTCTGCTTTTGCCATTTCCAGCAGTTCTTCTGCACTCTTTGCCGTTTTTGCCTTTTCGATAAGTTCTTTTGAGAATTGCATAACTGTGTCCTCCAATATTTTTAATATTTCGACTCTCGGTTTCCACCTCAACTCGTCTTTCACTTATTTATACTGTCATTTTTCCGTTTTTGCGAATTTTTTTGATTATTATCTTCAGTCAAGTCTTTGCCGCTCCACAAGCTCGTAAAAATACCCCTTTTTATCAATCAGTTCTTCGTATGTGCCATCCTCCACGATCTTTCCGCTGTCCAAAACGATGATTCGATCGCATTGCTTTATGGTGAAAAGCCTATGCGCAATTACGATACGGGTACACTTTAAAGAGTCCAACGCTTCGGAAACCTTTTTCTGCGTGATGTTATCGAGCGCACTGGTTGCCTCGTCGAACATCAGAATTTTCGGATTGGGCGCAACTGCGCGCGCGATCATCAGCCGCTGTTTCTGTCCGCCGGAAATGCCGCCTGCCCCTTCGGAAATGATGGTATGCATCCCCATGGGCATCGCCCTGATATCGTCCGCAATGTCGGCGATCTCTGCCGCCTTCCACGCATCGTCCACCGAAAGATAGGGCGCAGATATGATGATATTTGAATATATATCCCCCTGAAACAGCTTGCCGTTCTGCGTGACAACGCCGATCCTTTTGCGGAGAGATTTCAAATCAAGCGTACCCATATCCCTGCCGTCGTAATAGATCGCACCCTTTTGCGGTTTCTCAAAGCCGAGCAAAAGCCGCATAAGCGTAGATTTTCCGCACCCGGTTTTTCCGACAATGGCAACATACTGACCGGGTTTGATCTTCAAACTCAAATCATCCACGACAAGCGGTGAATTATCCTTGTAACGGAAGCTGACATTGGAAAGTTCAATGCCGCCCGATATCTTCGTCACGATGTGTTTTCCCTCGGAAATTTCGGGTTCGGCGTCCGTGATAGGCTTTGCCATGTCAATTACCGGCTTTATCCTTGCCGCGGTGAGGGCAATGCCCGCAACGCTCATGAGTGCCCCGGAGAGCATACCGTATGCCGCATTGAACGCCGTGTAGTCGGCAACCGAAACGCCACTTTGCACGGCAAAAAAGTACATCACTATCGTGCCTGCAAGCGAGATGGCGGTTGATATCACGCCGTTGAACATAATAAACGGAGGTGTTCCGTAAGTGTACTTCGATTCTTCCGCGTATTCGTTCATCCACCGTGCGAACATTCTTTTTTCACTGCCCGATAGCTTGATCTTCTGCACACCGGTTATTATCTGATAGGTCATTCCGCTCATCTTGCCCGAAAGCTCCATATGCTTTTTGCTGATTCTCATCTGCGCAAGTGAGCTGACGATGGAAAACACCAGCGTGACAAGCGTGATGCACAGCGCGGGAATCACAAGTTCCTTGGCATATACAAAAATCTGCGAAATATAGACAAGCGAAAAAATCGAAGTAAGACCCGTGGAAAGGAAGGTCTGTGCCAGCGTCTGGCAGAGTGAGCCGATATATTGCGCCCTTGAAGTGATCTCGCCCGCGCTGTAATTTTTGAAAAAATCGGCAGGAAGCGAGAGTATTCTCGCCATGGTTGCCGCCTGAACCGATACATTCATCTCCGTATTGATGCGATTCATAAGCAGGGACTTGATCCCGCCTATCATCAGCAAGCTCAAACTCGTACATACGTATAGCACGGCAATGGATAATAACAGTCTCGCACTTCCGCTTTCAAGTACATCTGAAAACAAGAGCTTTGTAATTCTCGGCGTGATCATACCCACAAGAGTTGCACAAAGCGTAATCAGTATGACACATGCTATCGTGGACGGCGAGACAGTGCCGATTATGTATTGAATCAAATCGCGTATGCCGATTTTTCTGAGCGGAAAAGGCTTATAGAAGCAATATGCGTCCTCTTCCAAAAGCTCCTGCGTTTTGCGACCCAGCCTTACCCTTTTTTGCGTAGTCGGGTCGAAAAATCCGTATAGCCCCAACTTATCGGGCAGGAGAGCCACCGCCTCTCCTGTCTTCAGTTTTCCGAGCATTGCACCCGAGGCGTTCTTATACCATCCCTTATCAAGCTTGACCGGACGGTACATGATCCCGTGAGGACGGAAAAGGTACTCCATCTGATCGTTAAGATCCTTTACCTCGGTAGGAATCTCCCGAGATCTGATATGAAAGAAAGCAAGTATCTCATCGAGAACGCCTTTGACCTTTTCCCTGTCATCCCCGAAGGAAAATCCTTTCTTTCCTTTTATGATTGCGGATACGTTCTTCAGCGAATCGTCAAGTGCCTCGTTGTCGCTGTCGCGCCGCATCTTTATCTGTTCTTCAAACCAACCCATTTTCGTTCCTCTAATCATTCGATATAAGCTGCGTATATTTTCCGCCCTTGGCGTATAATTCCTCGTGCGTACCTCGCTCCACAGCCACACCGTGGTCAAGCACGATGATCTCATCGCAGTCCCTTATGGTAGAAAGTCTGTGAGCTACAACAATACAGGTGATCCCCCTGTCCTTTACAGCTTTGACAAGGTCGTATTCGGTCTTGGCGTCAAGAGCGCTTGTCGCTTCGTCAAGAATGATGATCGACGGGTCTTGTGCAAGAACTCTTGCGATCTCGAGCCTTTGACGCTGACCGCCCGAAAAATCCTTGCCGCCCTCTGCGATGCGATAATTGTAACCGCCGTCACGGTGCATGATCTCATCGTGCAGCTGCGCATCCCTCGCCGCCAGGATCATCTCAAAGTCCTCGATCGAGTTGTCCCACATCTTGATATTATCTGAAATCGTGCCTTCAAAAAGAGCGATCTCCTGATCGACAACGGCGAGCGAACCCGTGAACACGTCACGGTCTATTTCCGAGAGGTGCTTGCCGTCGTATAGGATCTCTCCGCTCCAGGGCTGATACAGTCCCGACACCAATTTTGATATGGTCGATTTTCCGCAACCCGATGTCCCGACAAGTGCCACTCTTTGTCCCGGTTTGATATTGAGGCTAAAATCCTTGATGATCGGCTCGGAAAGGCGTGAATAACCAAAGGTTATGTTCTTAAGTTCTATATTGCCTTTCAGCTTTGCAAAGCTCTCTTCTTTTACCTCGGTCTTGTAGCAGTCGTCCTCATGGTACTCCATGACATCCTCAACGCGCTCCATTTGCGTTCGCATTTCCTGTATTGTTTGACCTGCGGAAATGAAGGTCGTCGCCGGTGCACCGAAGGATGAGAGCACTCCCTGAAACGCCATGATCATACCGACGGTAAACGTGCCCTCCATCGCAAAGTACACGCCCAGTGCCAGCACAACGATGCCAGTTATAGTGGAAACGGCAGAAGGTATCATACCGAGATACTGGTTGACCTTTGCGTACTTTGCCTTCTGTGCATTGACGCTTGCCTGATATCCCGCCCATCTTTCGAAAAAGCCGTTTTCCGCGCCGCTTGCCTTGATGGTCTCTATCATTTCAACACCTGCAACCGTTGCACCTGCCAGCTTTCCCGAGTCTCGCATAGAAACACGCGTGATGTTAACTCTCTTTTGGGAAATGATACGCGCCATCCACGCATTGATGACAAGCGATGAAAGACCTACAAGCGTGAGAATCCAGCTGTACCGTATCATAACGACAAGATAAAACACCATCATGATCGCGTTCAGTGCAAGAGGCGCGAAGGTATTGACTACACTGTTGGCAATGCCGGCATTGGAGCCTTGTCTGCCCTGGATATCGCCCGCAAGTCTTTGGGAGAAGAATTCCATTGGCAGGTGCAGTACCTTCCACATGAATGTGGAACTGCCCACGGTAGCGAGTTTTCCGTTGATTCTGTTGCTGTAATAGGTTTCAAGAGCAGAAATGACGAGTTGAAGTGCCGACATTGCCGACAGTGAGACAAGAAAAGGATAAAACCAATCAGGATTTTCGTGCGTCAGGAGGCGGTCCATAAAAATTCGGGAAAACGCCGGCGTGATCACCCCGATCAGCGCGGAAATGAGGGTTGTAAATACGACGAAAGCAACAGCAACCTTTGCTCCGCTCAACCGTTTTACGGCGAAAGAGAGGACGCTCTTTCTCTTTCCGGAGGGAACGAAGCTTTCGCTCGGTTCAAACATCAGGCAGATGCCTGTAAACGACTTGTCGAAGGTCTCCATTGACACCGTATAAGTGCCCTTGGCGGGGTCGTTGATGACAGCCTTTTTTCCCTTGAATCCGTCCAGCACGACGAAGTGATTGAAATTCCAATGAATGATACAGGGGAATTTCCCGTGCTTTTTCAAATCATCCGGCTCATATCGGTATCCCTTGGCGATAAAACCGTAGCTTCTGGCGGCAACGAGAAGATTTTTAGCGTTAGCTCCGTCACGCGATACGCCGCAATCGACGCGGATCTGTTCAAGCGGTATCCACTTGTTGTAATATGCGCACACCATGGCAAGGGACGCCGCACCGCACTCCAGCGCTTCCATCTGCATGACCACCGGCACCCTTGCCCAGCCTTTTTTTACCGGGGTCTTTACTTTTCTTTCTGCCATTGCAC
>ERZ857998.3046-NODE-3046-length-14421-cov-4.446749_pt1 | contig 14421 bp, 15 predicted proteins | sample MGYA00519954_ERZ857998 | MGnify/ENA primary metagenome ERZ857998 (study PRJEB31778, sample SAMEA3449424) | human gut metagenome | biome: human gut; feature: human-associated habitat; material: faeces | place: United Kingdom | collected 2010/2012 ...
TTGCGCCCCAGCCGGGACAGGTCTTTGACGAACACCGCCGAGATATACCCGGCCTCGATAGCGGTCAGCATTTTCTGAAAACCGGGACGCTTCATGGTCGTTCCAGTGATGCCATCGTCGGCTGCTGTATAAAAAGGACTAATAAATTTACGCCGTACAGAATTCCCTGTGTAGGGTCTCCATTAGAGCTTTGATCTCATCGGCAAGGTTCAATCGAATGTCCATGCGCCCATCCGGGTAGATGGTGACGGATTGCAGCAGATCGGCAGAAATCTCTTTGGTCAGTGCCGTAATCCCGGCATAGCTCTTGAATTGCTCGATCACAGCGTTGCTATTATCGTCGCTGCCACTTATTTTGCGCTCCAGCTCTAAGACTGTGCAGGTGATTTCCTCGGTCTGTGCTGTCAGGACTTTTTTCTGCGCCGCGAAGCTCTCACGGGATATCTCGCCCTCCACCAGCCGCTCATAGAGGTCTTGCAATCGCTCGTCAAGCTGAGCTTTTCGGCTCTGGAGCGTCTGCAAGCGGCGCTGCGCCTGTTTGCGATCAAGCTGCCGCTGTTCCCGCCTTGTTTGCAGGAGCCGGTCTATGCTGACGGCATATTGGGCATAGACCTGTATGGTGTCAATGACAGCATACAGAATATCAGACTCAGGGATTCTATCCTCCGAGCAGTCAAAACCAGTATTTAGCCTTTTTGTGACGCAGCGGTAGGAGCCGTTCTTTCGGCTGTCCCGCTGCATGGCGTGACCGCACACGCCGCAGATCACCTTGCGTTTCAGCGGATTGCCGCTGCCGGATGCAGCTTCATATTCCCGGTACTCCCGCATACAAGCCTGCGCTTTCTCGAACAGCGCCTCCGGCACGATGGCTTCATGCCTGTCGGGGACGACGATCCAGTCATTGCGGGAGATTTTGACCGTGTGTGTACTGCCCACAATATCCCGGCTCCGCTTTCCGAACACTGTCTTACCAATATACCGCTCGTCCCGCAAGAATTTTGCAACCAGACTGGCCGTCCAGAAGTTTTCCTCTTGGATGCTGCGCCACGGCATTCTTGTGCAGCCCGCCTCGACTTTGTAATTCTTTGGAGAGCTTACACCGTCGCCGTTCAGAGCCGCCGCGATCTGCCATGTCTTTGCACCGTCTGCTGCCATTTGGAAGATGCGCCGTATCACATCGGCGGCTTCGGCATCTACCAGAAGATGATTTTTGTCCTCCGGGTCTTTGACATACCCGTAAGGCGCATAGGGGCTGAGAAACGCCCCGCGCTCGGCTCTGGCCTTTTTTGCGCTTTTGACCCTGCGGGAGAGGTCACGGCTGTACAGGTCGTAGATCAGCGTCCGAAACGAAGTATCAAGGCTGTCGATATCCAGCGGATTGCTGCTGTCAAAGCCGTCGTTGACGGAAATGAAGCGCACACCGAGAAATGGGAATACGCGGGAAATATAGTCTCCCACGGTGAGATAATCACGGCCAAAGCGGGAAAGGTCTTTGACTAGGATGCAGTTGATCTGCCCTCGCCTGACCTGCTCCAGAAGCTCCTTCACTGCGGGGCGCTCAAAGTTTGTACCGCTCCAGCCGTCGTCGCAAAATTCCAGTATTTCGGAACCGGACAGGTCTGCGTGACTGGACACATATTCCCGAAGGAGGCTGCGCTGGTTGGATATACTTTCGGATTCGTCCTTTTCGCCAGTTCTCAAATCCGCGTCCTCGCTGGATATGCGAAGATAAATTGCCGTTCTCATGCGTCAGCTTGCCTCCCTTCCAAATATGTACAGAGTTCCTTGTATTCGTCCCGGTAACGGAACACGATCTCGATATTGCTGTCGCCGTCCACATACACACGCTGGATCAGTGCCTGTGCCATTTCTCTGGTCAAGGTATCTGCATCCCGGAAGCTGCCGAAGGCCGCAAGGAACGGGTTTTCCGGCGTGTGCGCCGCTTCCGCCGCTTGACTGCGTGTCAGAGCCTCGATCAGCCGCTCCGCTTCCTCGGCTTCCGCTTTGTAGCGACGCTTCAGCGTCATATACTCCTGCTCGGTCATGAGCTGATCCACATAGCTCTGATACAGGCTGTCATACAGGCCGTTGTAGCGCATAAGTGACTTTTTTGCCGCATCCAGCTTGCCTTGCAGCGTCGCAGTCTGCTTTCTGTATTTGGGGGAGCTGTTCACCCTGCGGATAAGCGCCTCCATATCGGCGGCAAGGGCGATTTGCGTCTGGACGGCTTGCAGGAGCATGGGAATCAGCACATCCTCCCGGATATTCTTCTTGGGGCAGCTTGTAATGTCGTTGGTGTGCGTCTGGCAGATGAATGTGTACCACAGCTTTTTCTCATGACTCACATTCTTGTAGCGCACCAGCGGACGCTTGCAGTCGGCGCAGTAGACCAGCCCCTTGAGGATGTTTTCGGTGGTTTTCAGATGCGTGAACCTGCCGAGATTGTCAAAGTATTCTGTCTTTTTGCGCTGGGCAAGTTCCTGAACCTTGTCAAAGGTTTCCCGGTCGATCAGCGGCTCGTGGGTATTTTCCACGACGATCCAGTCCTCTCTGGGCTTCATGTACTGGCCCCGGTTTTCGTAGAAGGACTGCCGCTTTGTGCCCTGCACCATATGCCCAATGTAGACTTGCCGGGACAGAATGTTTTTGACCGTCTGAACGTACCAGATCACACCGTTGTACTTTTCTGTTTTGCATACACCGGTATTGTACAAGTAGGCAGAGGGCGAAGGTACGCCCTCGTCATTGAGCCGCCTTGCGATCTGCGTGACGCCAATGCCCTCGGCACGCCAACGGAATATCTGCCGGACAACGGGAGCCGTTGCCTCGTCCGGCTCCAGCTTATGCGGGTCGTCCGGGCATTTGCGGTAGCCGTAGGGTGCCCACGCGCCGATGAAATCGCCGTTTTTCTGCTTCGCGGCCAGCGCGGAGCCGGACTTCCTGGAAATATCCTTGCTGTAAACCTCATTGATGAGATTTTTCAGCGGAACCAGATAACCGTCCGCGCCGCGCTGGGCAGTGAGGGTATCAAAACCGTCATTGACGGCGATGAAACGCACGCCCAGAAAAGGAAAAATGCGTTCCAGATAGTTGCCGGTTTCCTTGTAGTTTCTGCCAAAGCGGGATAGGTCTTTGACCACGATGCAGTCCACCTCTCTGCGCTTGACCGCTTCCATGAGCTTTTCAAATTCAGGCCGTTGAAAGTCTGTGCCGGTCTGCCCGTTATCGCAGAACAGCCCATACAGAGTGAGCGTCGGGTCATTTTCAATAAACCGGAGCAGGAGGTTTTTCTGCCCCTCGATGGTATCCGCGCCGGGTTTGCCGCTGTCTTCCACGGAAAGGCGGGCATAGGCGGCAGCGCGGTATTGCTTCTGTGCCTGTGCGGGAACTTCCGCCGCCGGAATGGCCGGGTTTGTCTTTCGTTTGGTTCTTGCCACTTATACCACCTCTCTGATTTGTGACCGGCGCAGAATATCTGTCTGCCATGCAAATTCATCCGCGAAGCGGAAACGGACTTCCACACGATTATCTTTATAAATTAGGATGCGGTCGATCAGCGCCACAACGATGCTGCGCTCCAATTCCGTAATGTTCAGATGCTCCCGGAACTGTGCCATCCACTCCCGGTGCTCGCCGCCGTGCTCTTTGATCTGCGTAATGGTCTCCTGCAAGGCTTCCATCTGTTTTTCGCACTCGGCGGAGCGCCCTGCGTAGTTCTGCTTGAGCCTTGCATATTCCTCCCGGTCGATGATCCCGTCGGCAAGGTTTTCATACAGGGACATGAGCAGCTTCTGAAGCCGCTCATATTCCGAGCGCTTCTTGTCAAGCTGACGCTGTATTTTCTGAGCTTCTGCGGTTCTCAAGGGAGCTGTGTCCGTCATGGCAAGAATATCGTCCAGATCAACCACGTCCCGGATATACTGCTTTACCGTGTCCAAAACCAGTTGTTCCAGCGCCTCGTCGCGCATCCGGTGGGGCGAACAGGATTTATCCTGCTTGTGCGCGGCGCAGACGTAGTAGACATACTTTTTATTGCCGGAGGGAACGGTTTTGCGCACCATGCTTGCGCCGCACTCCCCGCAGAACACCATGCCGCTGAAAAGCTGTACGGCGCTGTCTCTGGGGCTGCGGCGGGTATCCAATGAGAGCACCTTCTGCACGCTGTCAAAGTCCCGGCGCTCAATAATGGCTTCGTGAGTGTCCGGAACGACCGCCCATTCGCTTTCCGGCTTTGTGACGCGCTTTCGCACCTTGTAGCTGGGTGTGGTTTCTTTTCCCTGAATGAGTATGCCTGTGTAGACCGGATTTTTCAGGATACGCAGCACGGCGTTGGCCGACCATGCCGCCTGCGGGTTCGCCTTGAAGGAGGTGGCAAACCTCATGCCCAGCGATCTTTTGTATTCCATGGGCGAAAGCACGCCGCTGTGATTCAATCGGGCGGCAATGTCCTGCGGACTCACGCCCTCCAGCTTCCACGAAAAGATGTCCCGCACGATATCTGCGGCATATTCGTCTACGATCAGGTGATTTTTGTTTGCTTCATCCTTCAGATAGCCGTATACGGCAAATGCGCCGATATACTGGCCGCTCTTGCGCTTGACCTCAAGCTGGGTGCGGACTTTCACGGAAATATCCCGGCAGTAGGCTTCGTTTATGAGATTTTTGAACGGAATGACAAGCTCGTCCGAAGCGTTTTTTTCACCGAAGCTGTCATAGTTGTCGTTGACGGCAATGAACCGCACGCCTAAAAAGGGAAATATCTTCTCGATGTATTCGCCTGCGTCCAGATAATTTCGGCCAAAGCGCGAAAGATCTTTCACAATGATGCAGTTGGTTCGTCCGGCCTTTACATCCTCCAACATCTTCTTGAAACTCGGACGATCAAAATTGGAGCCTGTGAAACCGTCGTCGATCCTGACGGCGTATTCCCGAAACTCCGGGCGGGTTCGGATGAAATCCCGCAGCAGCTCCCGCTGCCCGGTGATGCTGTTGGATTCCTCTTTATCCCCGTCATCTCTCGACAGTCGGAGGTAAAGCGTGGCGTTCCAGATTTTTGTTTCCTTGCAGTTTTGCATATTGCCAGCTCCTTTCCTCCAAAATTGTACCTGCAATGCGCATGACTGTCGAGGATGTCGCGGGGTCAGCCCTTTGTGCGGATATATGCTTCCAGTCTGTCCTCCAGCGAAATATCCGTATCGGCAAAGCTGACCCTGACCACATATTTTCCGTGCCGGTAGCAGTAGGGATTGCCGATCTGGCGGATGAAATCCAGAATACGCTCCCGCTTGGGAAGCGCTGTGTTGACCTTTACATCGCGGATATCCACCAGCGCCGCAGGGTCAACGGCGCGAATATCCATGTTGGATGCCGTATATGCGTCCATGCCATACCTCCTTGCTTGGGTTATTTCATGGTTATGACTGGATAGAGGAATGTATGAATCCGGGATAACCGGCAGCGTGGACTTCATTACGGAGCCTCCATTTCTTCCGGGATATAGAGGCCCAGGCTGATTTGAAGGGCTTCGTTTACACCGTCCATCTGTTCGCGGCTGGCACGCCCGATATAGCGCACCACGCGGCGCTTGTCGATGGTTTTGATCTGCTCCAGAAGAACGACAGAAGCGCCGTCCATGCCCTTTACAGAGTTCAGCAGATAATGTGTAGGCTGATGCGGTTTCTTGCCTCTGCGAGCTGTCAGAGGGGCTACAATGAGGGTTGGGCAATAGAAGTTGCCGGTGTTGTTTTGCAGCAGAAGAACAGGGCGCGTGCCGCCCTGTTCTGAGCCAAAATAGGGATTTAAGTTCGCCAGATAGATATCGCCGCGGCGATATGTCCAGTTCTCCTTCAAGGGCAAGGACTCCTTTCTGTTTTGGTATGTACAGCCCTAATTTGTCCTCGACACCCCAGAGCCGTGGGAAATCATCAGGCGGCGGCTGGTTGCACCGCTCCATGGGATTTGAACCCCTCCGAGGATCGCTCCGAGCTGCCCCCATTGCGTGAAGAAGCTGTGGCTGGACAGAAGTATCGTTAGCCCTGCATACGGTCATGGCCGGATCGGGAACCGCCCGATTTTTCCAGTCGGCTTTATCGCTCGTTCACGGAAACTGCGCTGATTGAACGTTGTCCGCACTCGTGAATGTCGTGGCGCACCGCTGTGCTGGCTTGTGCTCTCGCACATATGCAGGAATGTACCTGATGAATGAGTATGAAATTTTCAAGGAACAGTCAGCTTTCGCTGTAGTTTTATTTTAGAAGACCGTGCGCCGGTTTTGAATATAACGTTAGTAACATTCGCTTTACCATTAGTAACATCGGTTATAGCTGCTCCCTGAATTTCTCCAACAGTCCGATCAATGCCTGAATATCTGCTTTCAGCGCAGCGGAATCCGGCGCAGTGAAAGCGGCAGTGCCAAGGACAAGGTAGTCGATGGATACACCAAACAGGTTTGAGAGCGCGATCAGCACATCGACCGAGCAGCCTTTCTTCCCTGACTCAATGAGACTGATAAAACCACGGGAAACATTCATATGTTCTGCCAGATTATCCTGCGTGAAGTTCTTCGCGATGCGAAGCTCACGAATCCGCGCTCCGCTTGCCTTTGTGTTGTAATACATAAAAAACCTCCGTAAATTTGAAATGTGAAAATTTCAAATTTACGGAGGCGGAGAACGGCAATGAAGCCCTATAGGCGCAGAAAAGCCCGCAGCATGATTGCTGCGGGCAGAATGGGGCGATATGAAGTTGTGGTGGGGCGGCGCATCCGGAAGAGGCCGCAAAGATGGCGGGGCGCAAAGAATGCGTCCCAACAGGGTACAACATTGTCCTCGGAGACCGGGAGATAATGCGCCGGACCTGTACATAAAAATCACCCATCAAGCTCAATTCTGATACTTCCTTCCGTTAATTGATTTTACCTGATGGGTGGTCTCAGCGCTGTCCTAATCTACGTCCTTAAAATTATCTTAATTTTCACGTCTTTTTGTCTCATTTCGGTTCTCAAGAAAGTCTCAGAAATGTCCCCCCCAAAAAAGTCTCAGGAATATCCTTGTGGGTGCCTCACAACGGCATCATATGAGGCTCACCGTTGTTTTCCCGAGAGCGAACGGACTGAGATGAGCTGTTTCTCCGCTTATGTATTTCTGTGCTGTTTCAAGAAACTGTTTTGCAAGCTCAGCTCTGCTTTGATGGAACATGCTGATAACCATAGCCGTATTGATGTCGCTGTTGTATGGTGCGAAGTTCAGAGCGTCTATGGAAGTGCGGTAAGCCGTGAGATAGTCATGCTGGCCAATTTTGTGCTGAATGAAGCATTTGACCATCTGAATAAACATGCTGTGGTAAAAGACAGCAGTGGACATCAGCCAATGCTGATAATAAAAACAGCAGAGAACACTCTCTGCTGTTTTTGGTAAATATCGGGTTTCTAAGTTATGGATACTGTACTCACTTTCGAGCCTTACCCGCGCACACTGGACAGCCGCATTTCTTTTTGCCAGTTCTGGAGTAGATGGCGGCCTTCCAGACGTGCCCCAGCGGGCACTCCCACCAGACCTTTTTCCGGCTGCCCGCCGTGACCATTTCGGGCGTGAGACTGCCGTTCAGCGTCGGGTGCCACTCAGCGGCGATGCGCGGCTCGACGGTCGCCAGATCGTTGAATCCGGCGAGCACTTTTTTGTTTGTGCAGTACGGGCAGCCGGTCCCGTTTGCGCGGGACGCAATCACTGCCTGAAAGCTGTGTCCCTTCTCGCAGATCCACCACGCCTTGCGGTTGCTGGTCAGCGTGACCTGCTGCGGTGTGAGCGTTCCGTTTCGTTCCGCATCCCACTGCGCGGCAAGCACCGGATTTTGTGACGCAAGGTCATTGAAGCCGGGCAGCACCAGTTTTCCGGTACAGACTGGACACCCGCTGTTTCTATATGCGCGGGAAGAAATCGAGGCAAACCAGCTATGACCGGCTTTGCAGTGCCACCAGACCCTGCGGGACGAGCCGGGGATGGCGGACTCCGGTGTCAACGTGCCGTTTTTCTGCCGATCCCATTCCTGTGCCAGTTCCGGGAACCGGGTTGCCAGATCGTTTTCTCCTGCAAGAAGCTGCCGCTCAGCGCATACCGGGCAGCCATTGCCAGATACGCGTGAGCGGACAGATGCTCGCCAGCTATGTCCTTTTTCACATTTCCACCAGACTAGCCGATGGCTGCCGGACGTAACATCTGCCGGCAATACAGGAATGTTCTTTGCATAATCCCACTGTTGCGCCAGCTCTGGATTTTGCGTCGCCAAATCGTTAAAGCCTGTTTGAGTTTTCTTCCCGCACAGAACGGGCATCCGCTGCCGTGGGTTCTTGTATAGACCACCGCTTCCCATTCATGCCCGTTTGCGCACCGCCACCAGACTGGCGTGTGACTGCCGTAAGAGACCATCTGCGGCGTGAGCGGAGCGTTTCGCGCTGTGTCCCATTCGCGCAGCAGCGCTTCTTTGTGGTACTGCCTGCAATAGTCAAAGAAACTCTGTCTCATGTGCGCCTCCGTTCTGCATCCGCCTGCGGCGAAAGATGCAGATGGCGGTGCTTCTGGCTGACGTTTCCGGCGCAGACGGGGCAGCCGGTGCGCTTCTTTGCATTCGTGCGGTTCGAGATCGCCGTGCGCCAGACATGCCCCTCCGGGCAGAGCCACCAGACCTTTCTGTTGCTGAACGAAGTAACCTGATCCGGTCTCAGACTTCCGTTGCGTTCCGCATCCCACTGTGCGGCGATGTCTGGAAAGAGCGTCGCCAGATCATTCACGCCGGACATCACAGCCTTCCCAGTGCAAACCGGGCATCCCGCGCCTCTGCTTCGGCTGAGTATGCGAGCTCGCCATGAGTGTCCATTCTGACACTTCCACCAAACGTATTTATGACTTCCTTCCAACACATCTGAGGGCTTTAGTTCACCATTTTTCTCGTTGTCCCATTCAGAAGCCAGTGCAGGATTCAAGGTGAGCAGATCATTGCTTTCAACCCAGAGCATCCGCCTGGTACAATAAGGACACATCGAACCATTTGCACGAACCCGGATTTCTGAATACCATGTATGACCGTTTTCACAATGCCACCAGACTTTTTGATGGCTTCCTTTATGTACGCTATCAGGGGGCAGCGGAGCATTTTTCTCCTGATCCCACTCCTGTAGAAGATACATTCTGTCCTGACACTCACAGAAGGATTGCAAAGAGTTTTCTTTTTTCATTCAGGTACTCCATATTGCTGAAACAGATTCATAACCGCGTTTACAAATCGCAGCTACAAGTCCGGCTGCAACTGCACGCGCAGTTCAGCACCGGCACTTTTGCTGACGCTGATTTTTATGGGGTTGTCCTTCGCCCAAACAGGATCAGCAGCCGCTTTTTCTGACCACTTCTCGTAAAAGCTGATAACTTCACCGTTTATGGCTTCTTCCGCTTTTTTACGGGCTTCAGCCGCTTCTTCAACCGAAGCATATGTTCCAAGAAAATATTGCCGATGCTGGAATACGATTTTCGCAAGGTAACGGCCTTTGACCAGATACACACCCTTTACGCCGGTCGTATTATTTGAGGGAATCTTCCTGCTTTTGAGTGCGTCGATGCTGGTGCCATCCACATGTGTCAGGAATCCGCCGAGGGCTTTATCATGCTCCTTTTTCTTGCATCCGCAGCTTGTCTGGCCGCAATACATCAGGCTGTTATAGGAAACGTCTGCCTCGCTGCCGCAATCGCATTGGCAATGCCAGATCACGAAGCCTTTTGCGTCACGCTTTTTCGTAGAGTATTGCGCAGTCAACCTGCCGAACCTCTGGCCGGTAATGTCCGATGTGGCATAGTTTTTCACGCTTTTACAACCACAATGCGTTTTACGGCCGGACACAAGCTCAGAGGCTGTTACCTCGCAGGTATAACCGCAGCTGCACAGACAAGTCCAATATGCCCCCATTTTCGTGTGCTTCCGGCTCTTTCCGACGACGCGGAGGTCGCCAAAGGTCTGCCCCAGCAGATTGTAAGCATTGGCCTGATACGCCATTTCTTTCCGCAGACAACCGCAGCTCTGAGATCCTCCATATAGCAATGACCGCTCCAGCACATACCGCTCCGTGCCGCAGTCACACCGGCACAGATACTTCCGCTCGCCCTGCGGGGTCGTCATACTCCCACCCAGCACAGTCCAGCGGCCAAAACGCTGACCGCAGGTAAGCCTCTGATCTTTTTTCTGCTCTATCATTGTTATAAGTTCACATTGTCCTCGCCAAAGAACGCACCCTGCTTGCAAAGCTCGTAGTAGCATTTCGCGCAAAGCTGTCCCTGTCCTTGGACATAGTACTTTCGCAGAGAGATCGGCGTGTTTTGGGGAACATTGGTCAACTGCAAACACAGAACGCAGCGATCCATCTTCATCCCACGGGCGCTGTCGGCACGAGAGCGGCGGTTTCTTTTTCTGTCCAAATTGATAATATTGTTTGCCACGTTCAACCTCATTTTTCCATCGGCGTCGGAACTGGAGAAGGTGTAGCTATCTCCTCGCGGTTGCAGAACACCGTCACGCGGGTCTTGCCGCCCTTGGTGCAGGTATAGAGCACAAGATCATACCCGCTGTTCTGCACCGCATCTACCTCGTTGGGGTTCAGCGTTTCGATCTTTTCAACGCAGTAGGTGTTGACAATGCCCTCCATGTCCGTAAAGGTGATGGTATCTCCCACCGACAAATCTTTCAGATGCCCAAAATGGCTTTCGTAATTATGCGCGGCAATGACAAGATCGTCCGTGCGGGAAGAGCCGAATTGACGGCAGGGTGCAAGCTTCAGCCGGTTATAATCCCATTCAGACATAACTGGTAGCTTTAGCCCCAGCACAGGGATTTCGACATAGCCCACATATTCATAGCCATCCAGCATCACGACCGGCATTTGTGGGTCAAGCGGCGTCGCAGACGGAGCTGCGTCCGGCTGCGTACTGATAACCGGTACTTTTATTGTTTTCATTTCAATAACCGCCTCAACGTTTTCCAGCAGGCTCTCGGCTTCCTTACCAGCTTGTACGTCTTCCTGACGGTTATGGAAGAAAAGGAGCAGTGCCGAAAGGATCAGCACTGCTCCCACTGCTACGATGGCAATGCCCGTTTTTTTAGGCATTATTCTCTCTCTTTTTCTTCACCAGCATTGCCCCGCCGAGAGAAACAAGGACAAGTCCCGCGCCGCCGAGCACCCAGATAGGCCAGTTGAGCTGACCGGTCTGGATCAGGCTACGGGTATTGGTGATGGTAACGACATTACCGGAGACACTGTAAGACGGGACATAGCCCTTGGGAATATTGGTCTCAATGACCTGCCAGTTTCCGTAGGCGCTCAGGTCTTTCCAAGTGTACGTCCAGTTATTCCATGCGCCCAGACGTACCGTCTCATAGGGAACATCACCGTTATAAAGCGTGACGGTCACGGAATCCGGGCGATCCTTCATATCATCGCTGCTCCACACCTTGCGGACAACGACATCCAGAGGATAGGAGGGATCAGGATCGGGGTCAGGCTTAGGCGGCGTTTTCTTTGTGTTGGTGATGGTCGTCAGCGTGCCCACTGTGTTATAGCTGACGGTGTACCCAGCGGGAACCTCCGCTTCCTCGACAGTCCAGGTATGGCCTTCCAGAAGCCGGTCAAAGGTGTATGCCCATCCGTTTGCTGCGTTCAGCTCCTGAGAGCTTTCGACCTTACCGTCTTTCAGCAGATTGACCGTGATGCTGTCATTGGCGTGGTTTGCGTTGCCGTCAGACCAGACCTTGCGGACGGAAAGCTGGCTTTCGTTGTAAGCTTCCACATGGAAGATCCAGTCCACTTCACCTACGCGGTTGGCGTACTTGTTGTCCAGCTCAATAGGGACGCTCAGCTCCACTTTCAGCGTAGCCGTCTCGCCGGTGCGGAAGGTGCCGAGAAGCTTATTACTTTTCAGTCCGTCCAGTTGGTCGGGAGAAGCGTCATAGATCAGCTCCGTGCCGTTCCAGACCTTCATGGAGAGCTTGGACAGGAACTCCGTCATGGTGGCGACAGTCTCTTTCTCCGCGACCTTGGGACTGAGAGGATTGTCCGTCTCATCATGCGCCTCGGCTCTCATGTAGAGATTCACGAAATCGCAGTCGGTCGCCGAATTGGTGAAGGTAATGGTCTCCGTCACGGTATCGCCGGGCATGACGTTTTTGAAGCTGCCGAACAGGTCGGTCTCCGTGTACTCGCTGCCGGGCTGGAAGTCAAAACCTTTTGAGAACCCTTCAAACGTGATGGAAGGAGACGCTGCAAAGGCCGTTACTGACATACTCATCACTACGAGCAGCATCAGCACAAGGGATGTGATTGCTTTGAATGATTTTTTCATGATCTCCACCCCCTTAGTTACCCGGTACGCTCAGACTGCCGTCTGCGCCAATCGAGAAGCCTGCGCCCCAGGCTGCCTTGACGGCATCTTCCGGAACGCTCTGGATGGCCTCGGCCATCACGTCAACAGCCTGCTTGCCGCCGTCCGTATCCAGGTAGGAGCCGACCAGCGTCATGCTGTCTGTCAGGTTAGTTTTCGGTCTTTCTCCCGGAGCAACAGGCAGCGTGTAGTAGTAATAACCGTCATACGATACCCAGTTTGCACCCAGCGTAAATGTAGGGAGGGATGCGGTGCCGCCGATGTGCTGCCCCTGATCATTTGTGCGATAAGTCACCAGCTTGACACGGATAAAGGCATTGATCGTGCCGGTATTCTTCACGTTGACGTTGGATTTCACGCCCCTGCTGCCGTCAAACCTCTCCGTCACTTCGCAAGTAACCTTGGTGGGAAGGAATTTGTTCTGAATCGGAGAGTCTTTTGTGCTCAGCCATGCAAGCGTGCCGCCGATGGCCAGCGCAAGAAGGAGTACGGTCGCAATTACCATGGTCGTTAGGCGGCCAGTCCGGAGCGTTTTTCCATGTACCGGAGCTGCCGTTGCCTTGCGGTGCTTGCCTTCATATCTGCCTCTATACATCTTCATTCCCTCCTTTCTTAGTGATTCGTGCCGAAGATGTTACGAACAACCTCGCTGAAGCCGTTCAGCCACTGATTGTTGTTCTTCGTGTTGGTGCAGGCGATGCTGCCGGTGGGATTCTGTGCCGTCAGCGCAGCGCTGCCGCCGTTATTGGCAGAATAGCGCCAGCTCCAGCCGGTGTTTTCGCTGATGGTGTAAGTACCGATGGGCAGTTCGACGAGGGTTTCGGTGCCGTTGCCCCAGACGGTCACTTCGGAATACTTCACGCCGTCCTTGAAAACATCGAACACATAGGACTCGTCAGCCGCGCCGCCCTGCTTGGTAATGTTCAGCGTGCAGGTCTGGATGTGGATCAGGAACGCGGGAGCACCGGGCGTTGCTGGGGTCTCCCAACCGCAGGCGGTGGTGCAATCCTGATGCACGAACGTGGTATGCTCATTCACATTTTCTGTGCCGATTTTGACCGTAGCCGCAACCGGAACATCCTGCTTGGTGTACTTGCCGCTTTCGAGCTTGCTTTCATCCGGCGTGTAGCTGATATCCAGCGTCGGCTTTGTGCCGAGCATGGTTACGCCTGCATCTGTCGATGCGGTATCACCGTGCTTCCACGTTTCCAAACCTACCTTATTGCTGCTGTAATCGTTGTTTGTGGGGACGCTCTCGCCGTAGTAAGCGCTGGAATCCTTGAACGTCAACTCCGGCTTGAAAACGTAGATGTTAGCGGCAGGGTCGTTGGCGCCGGTTTTCGCGGTTGCCGCGTCACCATTAGCGGGGGTAGAAGTACCCACGGTCTTGGGCGCTACGGTAACTTCGACGGTATAGGTCGTATCTTCGGTCAGGTTTTCAAGCTTGTCAGAAATGACATTGCCGTCCTTGTCCTTGACCATAACGGTGATATCGACGTATTCGGTCTGCCAGGGATCAAGGCCGTAAGGCTTATCAGTGTCGGTTGCCTTGCTGAGATCAAGCTTTACATCGCCAACGCTGATTTCAGAGCCATCCTTGAGCTGATCGGCGGTGACTTCGCCCTTGAGATAGACGTTCTTGTCAGTGGCCGTGACGGTCACATCCTGAATGGGAACATTGACTTTGGGCTGCTCGAAGGTCATAACAGGGGTCTGCGCGGAGCCGTTCTCGTAGATACCCGCGCTTGCATTGGTGATAACCTCGTTGCCGCCCAGGAAACCGCTCTTGGGTGATACCTCAAAAGAAATAACCAGTTTATTGCCGCGAACGGTGGAATTGCCCTGCGCATCCGTTTCGGTGCCGCACCAGTTTTCGGAGAAGTTAAAACCCGTCACGTCTACTTTGTCGCCATTTATCGTAGCGACTGCACCCATTTTATCGTTGTTCTCCACCCACTGGTTCTCGCCGGTATAGCGGTAGGTTTCCAGCTTGATGTCATTAACGGTT
>ERZ857998.3049-NODE-3049-length-14408-cov-3.062426_pt1 | contig 14408 bp, 12 predicted proteins | sample MGYA00519954_ERZ857998 | MGnify/ENA primary metagenome ERZ857998 (study PRJEB31778, sample SAMEA3449424) | human gut metagenome | biome: human gut; feature: human-associated habitat; material: faeces | place: United Kingdom | collected 2010/2012 ...
TCGTCGCGCTTTTCCAGCGGCGTCTGCGCGATCAGCTCCTCCGGCAGGTAATAGTCAAAATCTTTTGTCTTCATACTGTTCTCTTTCTCTCATCGGATTGTGGTATCCGTATAGTAAAATTGCAAAATATCCCGGTAGGAATAGCCAAGATCCGCCATCGAATACGCGCCCCACTGGCTCATACCCACGCCATGCCCGAAGCGGCGCGCCGTGAGCGTGAACCCCGCCGAAGTTTCCGTGACTTCGTACGTCTCGTTGTCCGAAGAATTGATGCCAAGCCCCAGCGCGCCTTCCAACAGGTCATACGTGGCCAAATCAAAGGACACGCTCCGCGCCCCCGAAGAACCCGCTCGCGCGGTGACAGTGAACCGCGCCTTCGTATAGGTTCGGCTGGGCGCGGGATAGTTCGGGGAATGCAGCGCTATGCCATCAATCGATTCTATTATAACACCGCTGGCAGCGGTTGACAACCCATTCTTTGTGAATTCCGCCGCCACCGCACTGCGCATAGCGTCCTCCACGCTATCGGGCAGAGAATTGGCGGAAAAATCCCGCCGAAAGGTATAACTCTTCTTCACGCTGGCGGTATTCTCATAGTCGTAAGGATCGTCTTTCTGCACCAGATAAGGCAGGTTGCTGGTCCACACATTTCCAGCCAGTTCCGTCTGCCCGCCGTTGCTGGCCGCGTAGTACAGCCGCGCCATGCTGCCGTTATAATACGCGACCATGCCGCGCGTGGCGTTCACCGCGGCCACCACATTGGAACCCGTATTATAGCCGCGAAACGCCTGCGCGCTGGTATTGTCCACCAAATCATAGGAGCCTGAAGATTTTTTCACCATCAGCGCGTAGGTACGCGCGGCGATGGCCTGCGCCTTTAGCGCTTCCGTGGGAAAAGAATTGCCCATCTCGCAGGCCACCACGCCCACGACATAATCCTCGATATAGGCGCGCAACACCGTTTGTATGGAGCCGGAAGAAACGCTAAAAAGCAAATCCCCCGGATACACGCCCGAATAGCTCGGCGAGGTAAACGTTGCGCCATTGGCGCCGCCGGACGAACCGCGCCGCAATTCCAGCGAAACGCCCGCCGCGGCCTGCGTGCCGTTGACCGTGAGCGTCAGCCCACCGCCTGAGAGCGTAACCGTGCAATTCGCGCCGCTGGGAATGCGCCGGCCCGTGCTGCCGCCAATGGCATAGGCGCAATTGGTGCGAAAAGAAATGGATTGCCGCGTGCCCAGCCGCGTGAGCTTTACGCGGATCATGCCGTCCTGCGCCGCCAGCGCCGAACATTCAAACGCCGGAAAACAAAAAACAACGGCCAACAGGATGGCGGCGACGCGATACAGCGTCCTTTTGTGTATCATACAATGCATCCTCCGTTTGCGGGCTTTGCCGCCCATACGTATAGAGATTATACGACACAACCCCGCTGTTTTCCTGCGTAAACTTGTAATATTTGTAACATTATCGCATATTTTAACCGTATAATTACGCCCGCCCCGCTTGCTTTATAAAATTGGGGAAAATTTCCAGGCCGCAACAAAGGCGCCGCAAGCTTGTGCTTTGCGACGCCTTTATCAAATCAATACGGTTTATTTCATTCTCCCGCAGGGATGGCGAAATGCGCCAGGATGACCAGCGGCTCCGTGGAGGAATGGTTTTCCAAGCGTACGCCCTGGCGAGATGCTTCTTCCGTGACAAAGAATTCATCGTTGGTCAACTGGCCAAAGCGAATCATATTGGGGGAAGAAAGCTCCATGCCATTGATGCTGCCATGGCCCTGGATGCAAATCAGTCCGTAGGCGACGCTATCCTTAAAGAGGACGTTGCGCTTGGGCAGAATGGTCAGGCGCTTTGCGCCAACCGTCGGGCACTTGTAGCAGATATGCTCCGACAGATACCCTTCTTCCAAAGTAACGGCGGGGTCCATGGCCGGGAAGGGCCGCATAAAGCGATGCTGCACGAAATCCGCGTCCACATTCAAATCCCAGTCCAGCACATCCACCAGATAGTCGTAATCCCCCACCTTATCCGGCGGGCAGTTTTTCCAGAGCAGATCTTCGGACACGACGTGATCAAAATACAGCACGCTTTGATACATCGCGTAAACGTCCGAGGCAAATTGGGGCTCATACGTACACAGCGAAGCCGGCGCGTGCAGCAGGCCTGCAGGAACATCCCAGCCGGTATCCGGCGCAATGCGGTAAGCGCGTGAAAGATCGGTCAGGCGGTTGTCGCCTTTGGTAAAATTCTTCAAGCATTCCTTGACCTGTTCTTTGGTGACCCCGGGATTGAAACCAAAGAACGTAAAAGGATATTCCGCGCCATAATTGTTGTACTGCGCCGGGAAAAAGTACATTTCCGGTTTTCCCGCTTCCCCTACCAGGCGCGCGTGCTCTTCCCGATGATGCACATGGTGCGGCAGCGGCCCCTGGTTATCAAAAAATTTGGAGTACATGGGCCACCGGCCATATTGCTGGAACAGGCGCTCGCCAATGATTTCTCCTTTAAAATCGCTCACCGCGTCCAGCAAGCGCGCCTGCTTTCCATCGGACGTCACCACAAAGCTCAGACCCTGGTTTTCCGGGGTGCCGGGGCCGTTATCGGCCGGCGTCGTGGAAGAAAACCAACGCTCGTCGATGCCGCCGCGCTCAAGTCCCAACGCGAAATAATCGTCGGGATGGAGGCGCAGCCTACGCCCTGGGCGGCAAAATGTGCGCGGAACCCAGTTCGGCGCCAAGCGCATCACGCCCGCGCCTTCGTTCAGAGCCTGATTGACGATGGTTCTGGTCATAGCGATACCTCCACCATTTCGCAGCATTTGAGCGCATCAAAATGCACCGTACAGGTTCCATTTTCCCAAGCAAACGGCATTTCTTCGCCGCTGGAAACCCGCCGCACCTTGGCGGGCCTGGCGGCGCAAGGCAGCGATAGGGAAATGTCCCGCGCCTCGGGAATGTGGAACGCTTCAAACATGTTGATCACGCTCACGACCTTTTTGCCCTCTTCCGGCGCATCGAACAAAATACCTTCCACGTGTTCCGGCGCTTCCATAGAGAAGCAGAAGCGGTTCCCCGCGAGCATGGCGATGATGCGGGCAAAGATATCGCTATGTTGTTCGCGGTTGGGACGCTCGATGGGCGCCGCCGACCAGACGCACTTTCCCTTGCCATATTCCGCGTATACCATGGCGGGAGCATCGGTATAGATGCCCGGCGGATTGGAATGGATGGAGGCGAAGCGCAGTGTGCGCTGCACCTTATCGCTCATATCCAGCGTATCGAAGAAAGGCGTCGCCGAAGTGGAGGAGCGGTTCGGAATCGTATAGGGAAGCGTCAGCGTGCCCAGAACCGTGCCCTTCGGCGTCCCGCTTACGGTGGGTTGCCGTTCAAACATCACCAGCGGATATTTGTGGGTGAAATGCCCCTCCATATACGCGTCTCCCGCGCTGGTGGGGGACACGTAGGTTACGGATTCCTCCGTCCAGCCCGTATATTGCAGGCCGAAAATGGCCTCCAGCAGCCTGGGGTGGCAATGACCGGATAGATACAGACTCCCTCCATTGCGCACGTATTCCAGCACCGCATCCACCTTGCCATCCTCAAACTGGGGCACGTCGCTCAATACCAGCACTTTGGCCTTGCGATAGCGGTCAAAATAGTGGTTGTTGACGATGCCATAGGGAATGTGATGGGCGCGCAGTGAACGCGCCGCGCCCAAAAGCGCGTTGTGCATGGGGCCTTTGCCCATCTCCTGGTGCGCGTCATCCGCCAGGCCCGCCGCGGGGAATTCCGGATCGTATTTGCCATTGAGATCGTAATACAGCGCCACATCAAACGCCTGCTCGCCCAGCGACATCACGGATTCAAATTTTTCCGCTTCGCGATAGATCTTGCCAATGCGCTCATACACGCGCTGATCCATGGTGCCAATGGGGTCTATGGCGTCAATCAACAGATTCGCGCCATGGTGCGCGCAGGTCATCATCACGTGCTGGCGCAGCATATCCTCGGATTTGGTGGTGGTATGCTCGGAAAGCGCGGGATAGGCGCGGGAAGTCATGTATTCGAACGGCTGGTTTTCCGTCGCGCCATAATAGAGCTTACACGCGAAGGACTGCTCCTCAATGCCGCCATAGAGGTCGCCGCCGGAATACGTGCTGGCGAGCGCGATGTTTTCGTTCACACCCCAGCGCCACGGATGCATGATGGTGGAATATTGATGCTCCACTGAAGCGCCGGGCTTGTATTTGTGGGTCAAGCCCGTCACCCACTGGGCGAACTCTCCCATCCACTCGCAGCGCTTTTGCTGGAACAGCCGCCAGCGGGGATCCTGCCAATCGACCTTTTCCGGCAGCGGGCCCCCCACTTCCTTTTCCCAGCGCGCGCGGCAACTCGGGCACACGCAGATCTTGGTCCAAAAGAGCATGTCATAAAAGATGCCCTCAAAATCGAAATACTCGCACAGCTCGCGAATCTGCGTTTCCGTGAAAGCGCGATATTCCATGTTGTTCGGGCAGCATTGCCCGTAGCGCCCGCCATCGGAGCGGGTATCCCGCCCCGCCAAATCGACGATGCGCCAGTCCGGGTGTTTTTCGTGCGCCCAATTGTTGTAAATCAGGCTGTAATAGGCGATGACAGCCATGCCATTTTGGTGACACAGTTGTTCCACGCGCTTCATCTTATCCTCGCAACCGATAAAAGCATTGTGCATCTTGCCAGAGCGCGTGGGCCAATAGCACAGGCCCACATGGCTCTGCAAATAGAGCATGGGCGCGTTGATATGCCCCCGCTTCAGATTTTCCACATATGTTTCCGGATCGAACTGGGAGAGGAATTCCTCGTTCCAATCCTCAATGTGCATATCGACCAGATTGCGGCGAAATTTCGTTTGATACCACTGCATAACATACCCTCCTCGTTATAGCACGCCAAAATCAGGCTTTGATGCCGGAAAGGGAAATTCCCGCAACAAAATAGCGCTGCGCAAAGAGATACACCACGATCATGGGCAACATGGCCATGGTCGCCGCGGCCATCATGTACTGGTAATAGGTGGTGAACTGCCCGGTGAAGAAATTGATGCCCATGGGCAGCACATACTTTTCCAGCGAGTTGGTGACCAAAAGCGGCCAAAGATAGTTGTTCCACGCAAATTGGAAAACGAAGGTACCAAAAGTGATGAGCGCCGTTTTGGAGAGCGGCAGGACGATGTGCCAGAAGCAGCGATAGGCCCCACCGCCATCGATGCGGATGGATTCCTCCAGTTCAGTGGGGATTCCCATAAAGAACTGCCGCAGCAGGAAGGTGCCATAGGCGGAGAAGATGTTGGGGATGATGATCGCCTTAAAACTATCGATCCAGCCGATTTTGGACATCATGATATACGTGGGGATCATGGTGACCTGGGAAGGAATCATCAGCGTTGCGAGATAAAGCACAAACATCTTATCGCGCCCTTTGAACCGCAGCCGCGAGAACGCATATGCGCCCATGGAACAGGTGACCAACTGACCCGCGACCGTGCAGACCGTGACCACAATGCTGTTCCAATAAAACAGAAAGAATGGGCACGTATCCAGCACATATTGATAATTGCTCCACTGCGGTTCCGCGGGCCACAGCGCCGGTGGAAAAATAATGGTTTCCGCGTAAGTCTTTAGCGAAGTTGATACCATCCAGAAAAAGGGAAAGAACATGATAAATGCGCCAATGCACAAAATGACATGGGCAAAAATGTCCATAGAACGTTCGTTCGCATCTTTATACGTTTCTTCCCACCGCTTTCTCCTGCCCAAACGCCTGATATTAACATGGTATTTCCTCCTCATAATGGATTGTTGTGGTGGGACCGCCTGGATCCTACCCATCCCGGCGGTCCAACCTGATTTTCCGGAAAGAGCAGCCTGCCCTCCCCGAAAAAATGGATATCGTTTTTTACCATCCCAGCAAGTCCCAGTCGTCCGTTTTCCCCTGCCGGGTGGAGCCACGCACAACGAGCCGGCATTCCAGCTTTACCCAGGGCTGCGGCTTTTTGCCATTCAATCGCTCCTTCAACAAATAAGCCGCTTGATAACCCAATTGATAAATGGGAAAGTGCACAGTGGTGAGTCCCGGCGTTACCAGCGACGACATGGCCAAATTGTCAAACCCCACCACGGCGCAATCGCCAGGGATTTTTCGCCCGCCGGCGATCAGCGCTTTCATCGCGCCAATGGCCATTTGGTCATTCGAGGCAAAAACGCCGTCCACCGCAATGCCGTTGTCTAGCAGTGTGCGCATGGCCGCAAAGCCGCTCAGCGGCGTGAAATCGCCTTCCAGCAAAAGCTTTTCATCAAAAGGGATTCCCCGCTCTTGCAAAACGGCGCGAAATGCGTTTTCGCGGATCCTGGTATGGGGGAATTCGTCTGCCCCTGTGATATGCACCAGCTTGCGACACCCACAATCCAACAGATGACTGGTGGCCTCATATGCAGCGTTATAATTGTCCACATAAATCGAAAAAAACGCTTCGTCCGCAAGCTTGCGTTCCACCACGGCGACGCGCATTCCCCTGCGCCGGATCAAATTTTCGCGGATATCCGCAAAGTATTCTTCTTCGTGCGGGATATCGCACACCGAATCCAAAATGATATTCCGGATTCCGCGGCGAACGCAAGTTTGAATCAGCTTGGCTTCCGCCTTGATGCTGCGCTTGGAATCCAGCAGCATCACAGACATGTTGTGTTCGTTGGCAATGTCGCAGATGCCATTGAGCAGCGGGCTAAAAAACGAGGAACAGATCCCCGGCAGGATCACGGCAATGGTGCGGCCAATATCATCCTCCTCCGCAGAGGGCTTGCGATAGCCGGTCTGCACGATGGCAGCTTCAATTTTGCGGCGCAGTTCTCCGCTGACGTTTTTGTTATCGTTGATCACAGCGGAAACCGTGGATACCGAAACCCCCGCCAGCTTTGCAACCTCACGCATATTGCTCATAGTATCATCCTTTTGTATCGAACATCGTTCGTGATTATTATAAATATAATTCTGATATAAGTCAATATAATCCGAGAAAAACATCCATTTATTCAAAATATTTCTTCTTAAAATATGCATATATTATATCTAATATATTATTTCTCAATATTTGATGCTTGGTTGCGAACAAATTCGTATATGTTCGCTGCCATTTTTATCCACCCCCGCATTTTTTACTAATAATAGATCCGTCCCATCTCTTACCAAAATCCCGCATAAAAATAGGGCCCGCGCTTCGCGCGAGCCCCAAAATATCCGACCCTTCAAATCAAATTGCCGCAAAGCGGAAATGCACCGCTGTGTGCAGCGTTTCAAAAGGCTTAAGCACCGGAAGCGTGCCATTTTCGCGCTCAAATTTCCGGCCCATAATATAGCAATTGGTGGGTTCCAGGCCGCAAACATAATCGCCGCTGGCCATGCTCCTCCACTGCGCCAAAATGGGCAGGGTATCGCTCCAGGTCAATTCCGCCCTGGTATGCAAGGCCGCATTGACCAAGGCCGCACGGCGCTCCATGTTTTCGTGGAAAAATACCCGTTCTTCCTCGCCGGGAACAGGCGCGCTAAAAGTCGTTTCCTGGCCGAGCGCAGTGGCCGCAAACGGCGTCCGCGGGCGCGTTTGACGATTTTCCGGCAGTTCCAAATGGCACTCTTCGCAAACCAACGGATAGCCAAAATTGCAATGGTAAAGCACCGCGTATTCTTCCTCCCGGAAGCCCAGGTTGGTGATGGCGTCCTCCACATGGATTTCCGCCCCCATCAATGGAATCCGAATGGTGCGTTTCACCTCCAGATTGCAGCCGAACAGCGCCGTCTCCCGGATGGCGCCTTTGATCACGGCGCAATCGTCCTCCAGCGCAACGGCAATGGGTTCGGCGCTCAGGCCGTGATACCGTCCATGGGCGGGCTGCCATTCGTTGCCATCCCGGTGCGCGCTGCCCGTGGTGCGCAAGCCGCAAGTGTACAGCAGGCCGCCGGGAAACGTGTGCGAAAATTCCGCTTCATACGGCAAATTGGCCGCCGGGCTATCGTAGCCATTCTTGCTGATATACGCCATATTGACGCCCTTAAAACGCGCCTGCCCGATATCCAGGCCCGTATCCGGCAAAATATCCACCTGCAAACCGCCCGCTGTGGCAACCTCGATGATTTCCGTCCCCTTGGCCTTCCCCTCCGCCACCGTTACCCGGCGCAGGGTATAGATTTGCTGCGGATGGCAAACATAACCGCTTTTCAAAATTCCCTCCATGCCAAATTCCTCCCGATTTCACCGTTCCCTTTCCGCTCGCGCGGGGGGGCCGCGCAAAACAATATTATCCAGCCACTAGAGCCGTTGAAAAAAATCCGCCACTCCAAACAAGCTCCGGCGGCACAAAGGCCGCGTTCATGCATCCCGCTTCCAGCGCTTCAACTGGGGCAACGTTTTTTGCAAAAGCTCGCGCGCCTGTTCCGCGGTGAAGCCGCTTGCGCCGCCCACCATAAAGGGCACGCAGGATTCGATCATCTCTTCCATACTTCCCTCGCAGGAAAAGCGCCCGTTCTGGAAGCAATACTTGCAATATTCCTGGTTCGCGCCGCCACCGGCATTGGTACCAAAGTCCTCTTCCTTCATGGGCATGCCGCAAGATTGGCAAATTTTCTGGGTTTCCATCCAAGCCTTACCTCCTCGTTTTTTGCCCATTATAGCCGCAAAACCCGACAAGGCATGGCAAGTTTTTCGAAAACCGCAAAAATTTTTCCCTCACCGGTTGGCGATGAGCACTTGCGCGGCGGCCTGCGCCAGCGCCGTGCGCAGTTCCGGTGGATCGAGCACAGAAAGCTGCGCCCCGAAGGACAGCAAATAATGCACCAGCCAATCGCCGTCCGCCAGCTGGGCGCGCACGCGGAACGCGCCATCCGGTTCCCGCTCGATTTCGCAGCCATAAAATTCATCGAGCAGGCGCATTTCCATCTCGGGCGCCAAACGCAACGTTACCCAGAGCCGGTTTCCATCGTCCGACATTTCGGCGATGGGCGGCGGATTCAATTCTTCCACAAATCGCTCCTCCAGCGCCTCCACGCCGCGCATGCGGGCGATCTTAAACGTGCGGTACGCGCCACGCAGCAGGCAAAAGCCCTGCAAATACCACGCATAGTGCTTGAACGTGAGCTTCGCGGGGCGGATGACGCGGCCCATCGTTTTCCCGCCCGCGCCAAGATAGTCGAACCGCAGCAGGCGCTTTTCCCAAATCGCGCGCCGAATGGTCTCAAACGCGGCGCGCTCCGCCGCCTCGCTCCCCCAGCGGCAAAAATCCACATCGATCCAGTCCGCCGCAGGCCGCCGGAACAAGGCCGACAGTTTTTCCAGCAGCGCCTTTTCGGGCAACGCCGCCGTCGCGCTCAAAAGGCTGAGCGCGGACAAAAGCCCATCCTGCTCTTCCTCCGTGAACAACGCCTTGCCCAGCGCATAGTCCTCCATCAGCCGCACGCCGCCGCCACGGCCTCGCTCGGCATACACGGGAACGCCCGCGGCGCTGAGCGTTTCCACATCGCGGTAGATGGTGCGCGTGGAAACCTCAAAGCGCCTGGCGAGCTCGGCCGCGCTGGCGCGCGGATGCGCCAGAAGATAGTTGACAATGGCAAACAGCCGCCCCGCGCTCATATCGCGGCAATCAGAGACGCCAAAAACTCGGTAAACTGCGCTTCCACGCGCTTGCCGGTTTCGATGACCTCGGCATGCGTAAGCGGCGTTTTGCTCACGCCGGCGGCCATGTTCGTGATGGTGGAAAGCGCAAATACGCGCATGCCCGCATGCCGGGCCACGATGGCCTCCGGCACGGTGGACATGCCCACCGCGTCCGCGCCCATGGCGCGGGCCATGCGGATCTCCGCGGGCGTTTCAAAGCTCGGCCCGTAAAACTGCATATACACGCCTTCAAACAGCGGAATGCCCTTTTCCAGCGCAATGGCGCGCGCCGCGTCGCGCAAAGCGGGATCGTATACGCAGCTCATATCGGGAAAGCGCGTGCCGAGCGAATCGTCGTTCGGGCCAATGAGCGGATTGCGGCCCGTAAAATTGATGTGGTCGCAAAGCATCATAAAGCAGCCCTCGTGATAGCCCGTGTTCACGCCGCCCGCCGCGTTGGTGAGCAGCAAGGTGCGTACCCCCAATTCCTGCATCACGCGGATGGGGAAGGTGATTTCTTTGGGTTCATAGCCCTCATACATGTGCAGCCTGCCGCTCATCACCATCACCGGCCTGCCCCGCACCGCGCCAAAGAGAAACGCGCCATCGTGGCCCTTCACCGTGGAAACGCGCATGTGCGGCACTTCGCTATAAGGAATGCGCACCGCGCTTTCCATCTGCGCCGCAAAACCGCCGGAACCCGAGCCGAGCACCAGCGCCGTATCTGGAATGGAATCCACCCGCGCGCGGATCGCGTTCGCCGCCTCGACGATCTGCCTCTTATATTCCTGCATATCCATCTCCTCCTCATAGTTTGCTGCCATCATTGTAACGTCTGCCGGGGCGCTTGTCAATCGGCACGGCGGATTTGGGCAAGAAAAGTGCGGCGCAGCCATTGCCAATTGCGGGAAAACGTGCTATGATACATCCGGCACGCAAAAAGAAAGGCGGGAAACATCATGAAAATCGCGCTATTGACCACGGGCGGCACCATTGCCAGCCAACCCACCGCGCGCGGCCTGGCCCCCGCGATGGATGCGCAAGCGCTACTGGAGCGTGCCAGCGGCGTGCGCGATATGGCGGAAATCGTGGTGGAGAACGTGTTCTCTTTGGATTCCAGCAACATCCAGCCCGAAGAATGGTGCGTGCTCGCGCGCGCGGCCGACCGGGCGCTGCGCTATGCCGATGGCGTGGTGATCACCCACGGGACGGACACCATGGCCTATTCGGCGGCCGCGCTGAGCTACATGCTCTCCGGCCAGGTGAAGCCCGTGATCTTTACCGGATCGCAACTGCCGATCGCCCACCCGCTTTCCGACGCGCCCGCCAACCTGACGGAAGCGTTTCTGGCGGCCACCAGCGGCGTAAGCGGCGTATACATCGCCTTCAACCGCAAGCTGATCCACGGCGCGCGCGCCGTGAAGCTGCGTACCACGAGTTTCGACGCCTTCGACACCGTGAACGCGCCCCTATCCGGCGTTTTCGATGCCGATGGGCTGCACTGGATCGCGCCGCAGGCGCGCGGCGGCGCGTACCGCCTGCTGGACGGCGTGGACGAGCGCGTGTTTTTGCTCAAGCTCGTGCCCGGCACTTCGCCGGACGTGTTCGATTATATCCTGCAGGCGGGCTACCGCGGCGTGGTCATTGAGGCTTTTGGCCTGGGCGGCATCCACTACATTCGCCGCAATCTGGTGGAAAAGCTGCGCGAGCTGGAGGCGCACGGTGTGATCTGCCTCGTCACCACGCAATGCCTGTATGAACGCGCGGATTTTTCCGTCTACGAAGTGGGCCGCAACATCCTATCCGAGCACGTGTTTTCTGGCCGCGATATGACCACCGAAGCCGCCGTGGCCAAGCTGATGTGGATGCTGGGCGACTGGGAAACTCGCGGCCGTTTCGCCCAGGAAAGTGTGTGCGGGGAAATTTGACGTCTCACGCCTTATCGCCCAAAATTTCGTAAAACAGGCCGTGAAAGGGCGCGAGCCGGTCGAACACCCAGCGGTTGCCATCCACTTCGCGCTCGCCGCAATCGATGATTTCCGTGCGGTCCTCCAATCCTTCCAGCAGCGCGGAAAGCGGCTCGGCCAGCGGGCCCGGCAGTTTTTCCGCCAGATGCAGCGCGCGCCCGGCAAACGTATCTAGGAACGTATGGATCAAAATTTCTATGGCCAGCGAGTCCACGCCGATGTCCAGGGGCTTGCCGGCCCACTTTTCGTATTCGCGCAGGATTTCTTCCGCCAGCGCCCGCGCGCCATTGCCCGCCTCGCCCAGGTACTCCACCAGGGCCGCGTCGGTTTTGATGTGCACCGCCCGGTCGCCATAGCGCACCCATACGCCTTCCGCGGTTCGCGTCCATTCTTCCTTTGCGCGAAGATACACGCCATAATCCAAAATGACGCGGCCTTCGCCGTCGGGCGTGGTAAAGCGGGGGCAGTTGTAGCGCTCAAAGCACAAAACGGGCTGCTCCGCCGACCCGGCGCCTTCAGGCGCGTCCATGCCCGCCTGGCGCAGCGCGCGCACGCACGCCGCGTGCATGGTATAGAGCGTGGGATCCTGTTCGTATGCCCGCAAATAGCAAACGCCCGCTTCCCCCTCCGGCAAGTCCAGGCTTTCATAGCCTTCCGGCGCCTGCGTTCCCGCCGGGAAGAGCATGCCAATCCAATATTCCCGGTCTTCTTCCCCACGCGCGACCATAAAGCCATAAAACGCGCCCTCGCTCTCCTTTAGCGCGCCCAGCATTTCCAGCAGCAAAAACCAGCCGTTTTCAAACCATTCGCCCCAGTGAGAGGCCGCGCCTTCTTCGGCCATGGAATAGCGCTTGCCAATCAGCCGCGCGGCGGGAACGCGTTCCCGAAAGGCTTTCACGATTTCCGTCATGAACTTCACACCCCTTACAACACGTTTTCGGCCGGATGGAAAAAAGCCCCGGTTGCCAGAAAGGACAACCGGGGCTTTGAGGGTTCAATCAATACTGGCTGTGGCGCATCTTGCTGAAGCACTCGGAGCAGTACACCGGGCGATCACCGCGGGGCTGGAAGGGAACCTGCGTGGGACGATGGCACTCGTCGCAAATCACGTCGTACATCTGGCGCTCACCGCGGGCCTGGCCATTGTTGGCGCGACGGGCGGCACGGCAGGCCGGGCAGCGGCCGGGTTCGTTCTGGAAGCCCTTATCGGCATAGAACTGCTGCTCAGACGCGCTGAAAACGAATTCCGCGCCGCACTCACGGCAAACCAACACTTTGTCTTCAAACATGGGGAAAAACCTCCTAGATCATTATGCCCTGCGAGACGACCGCCATTTGTTTCCGAGCTTCCATCGGCAGGGACACCACCGGAGGGATACAGGTAAATCAAGGGCCAGTGCATTCTTGGGCTAAGCCGTATTATACCACAGCGCCGCGGAAATGTACAGCCTTTTTTTGCGCAAAAGCAAAAATTTCTTCAGCGAATCTCCTGTTCCTCCGCGGGATTGGGATACAGGCGGTTGAGCGCGCTCACCAGGGCGTTCACGGAGGCGGCCATGATGTCGTCGTGCGTGCCCGCGCCCCAGGACATGCGCCCGCTGCCGTATTCAATGATACCCACATACGCGATGGCGCGCGAATCCGAGCCGTGCCCCAGCGCGTGCTCCTGGTATTTCACAATGGAATACTGATAGCCGAACAGCGCCTTGAGGCAATTGGAAACCGCGTCGAGGCGGCCGTTGCCCGTGGCCGTGGCCTTCCTGCGCGGCCCGCCGTTCACTTGCACATCGATATAAGCGGTGATGCCGTCCTTTTGGGCGAAATGCGCTTCCACCACGTCGATGGGCGTGAACACGTCCAGGAATTCCTTCTGGAACACGGCGTGCACATCCGCCAGGGAAAGCTCGCGGTGCTCGCGGTCGCTGGCGGCCTTGATGGCGCGCATGAAATCCAGGCGCATTTCCCGCGGAAACGCGAGGCCATATTTCTGCTCGAGCAGATAGCCGATCCCGCCAGAGCCCGATTGCGAATTCACGCGGATTACGTCGGCCTCGTATTCGCGGCCCACGTCTTTGGGATCCACGGGCAGATAGGGCACCTGCCAACGGATGGACTGCGCCTGTTCGCGCTGGCGCATGCCTTTGGCGATGGCGTCCTGATGCGTGCCGGAAAACGCCGCGAACACCAATTGTCCCGAATAGGGCTGGCGCTCGTACACGCGCATGCCCGTGGCCTCCTCAAACCGTCGCACAATTTCCGGCATGCGCGAAAAATGGAGTCCCGGATCCACGCCTTGCGAATACAGGTTCATCGCCAGCGTGACCAGATCCGTGTTGCCCGTGCGCTCGCCATTGCCGAACAGCGTGCCTTCCACGCGCTGCGCGCCCGCCAGCAGGCCCATCTCCGCGTCCGCCACGGCGCTGCCGCGGTCGTTGTGCGTATGCACGCTCAGAACCACATTTTCCCGAAAATCCAGGTTGTCATGCATATATTCCACCTGCCGCGCGTACACATGCGGCAGCGAAAGCTCCACTGTGGACGGCAGGTTGATGATCGCCGGACGCGCGGCGGTGGGCTGCCATTCGGCCAGCACGCGGTTGCACACTTCCTTCGCAAAGCCCATTTCGTGCGTCACGCACAGCATCGTCATGCCCTCGGATGCAAGGTCTTTCATGACGTTCAGCACCTCGCCAACCAGCTCCGGGTCAAGGGCGGAGGTCGGCTCGTCGAACAGCATGATTTCCGGCTTCATCGCCA
>ERZ857998.3053-NODE-3053-length-14390-cov-4.042483_pt1 | contig 14390 bp, 15 predicted proteins | sample MGYA00519954_ERZ857998 | MGnify/ENA primary metagenome ERZ857998 (study PRJEB31778, sample SAMEA3449424) | human gut metagenome | biome: human gut; feature: human-associated habitat; material: faeces | place: United Kingdom | collected 2010/2012 ...
TCCCCGCATCGTGCGCGGGCTGGACTACTACACGCGTACGGTTTTCGAAATCGCGCGCCAGACGGAGAACGGCCTCCATCAACGCGCTCGCAATGCCGCGGCCGCGGCTCTCGGGCGCAACGTAAACGGAAAGCTCAACGGTTTGCAGATAGGCGTCGAAGTCGCGGTAGGGCGAGAGCGAGGCGTAGCCAGCGACCCATCCATCCATCTCCGCGACGAGAAGCGGATAGCGCGCAGCGCCGTATGCAGCGCCGTGTGCGCGAAACCATTGCATGCGCTCCGTTTCCGTTCGTTCCACGGTATCAAATGTGGCGATGCTGCCAAGCACCTCCGCGTTGTAGATCTCCGTCAGGCGGGGAACGTCCGATTCCGCCCCCGTCCGTATGTTCACCGCAATGCTTTATCCTCCGTTCTGTAGCATCATACCATAATTCCTCTTTTGCTTCCACGATTTTTTCATATTGCGCGCTGCTTCGACCGGTTTTGCCTTTGGCTACTACCCTTTTCCCTTCCGCTGTGTTATACTTGAAAATAACAGCATTTCACTCTGGGTATCATCCAATCGGAGGGCAAGGATCATGAAATTTGCAATCATTGGCGGCACCAACATCGAAACGCTGCCCATTCCCTATCGGGAAGAGGCTGTCTCCACCCCGTACGGTGATGTGGTTGTATTCCGCGCAGCAGTGGATGGGCACGAGTTTTTCTTTCTGTCCCGGCATGGCGTGGTGTACCGCCGCGACCCCGGCGAAATCAATTACCGCGCCAACATCTATGCGCTGCATTGCCTCGGAACGACGCATGTGGTGGGCATCACCTCGGTGGGAACCTGTGATTACACGCACAAGCTCGGCAGTCTCTGTCTGCTGTCCGACTTCATCGACTTTACAAAATCCCGCCCTTCCTCCTTTGACCGGGAGCACCGGCTGGCGCTGCACACGGGAATGGAGGAGGTTTTTTCCACACAGCTCAACGACCTGCTCGAACGCATGATCCTCCAGCGCGGCATTCCCTATGCGGGACGCGTCACCTATGCCTGCACCGAAGGGCCGCGCTTTGAAACCGCAGCAGAGGTGCGCATGCTGCGCATGCTTGGCGCGCAGACGATCGGCATGACCATCATTCCCGAAGCGCCGCTGGCGCGCGACCTCGATATGCGCTACGCTGCCATCGGCGTCATCGCCAACTATGGCACCGGTATGACCGGCGAGGTCACGGATCTCGGCATCGGCGAAGTCATGTCGGCACACCGGGATGCGATCTTTGAATTCTGCTTTGATCTCGTGCGCCTCGGCAACTGATCGCTTCAAACAGGTATTGCGGGCTCAAATCGCGCGGGCGCTTTGCTGCATTGCAAAATCTGTATTCACCGAGCGGTGTTCGGCAAACAGCCGGATGCGCTGCCCGCGCTATCCCGGGGATACCGGTGAAGGAAGCGGCGTTTGCAGCGGATGAGCGCAGCCCACCGGATTGGCGTAGCGCTGCCGGGATCGGCCGGTTCTGGAGCCTGCTCCCCACGGGAAAGCTCAAATACCCGCAAAACACAGGGCGGCGGATTACTCCGCCGCCCTGTCTCCCCCGTCTATCAAAATGCGCAGTATCGCGACTGCCTTCTTATACCCGTCGTGCTCAGAATCCATACCAAGTGAAAGCAATAGTCGTTCCGTTTCACCCATGACCGTTTCCTCCCTGTGGTTTTTTATTTGGGCTCGTTTCGAGTTGTTAACAGAATTGTAATATTTTGGAAATGGAATAGCAAGGCATTTGCACACAATCGACCAAATCCGACAAAAGTTTACTCTCGCGATGCGTTTTTGTGCGCCCATCCTCAGGTGTTTGATACGCAGCATCTTTCAGATCGACCTTTTTGAATCATGCGGCACAATGCCCCTCCACCCGCATTACCCCAAAAAGTAAAGAAAGTGGCTTGGTTCGCCACTTTTCTTATTATGGCAAATTTAGTGCTTGACTGAAACGACGACAATGTTTATAATGCAAGCAATCATTCGTTGTTTTCAATGGAGGATAACGCTTGCATTCTGCAGTTCTGAAAACGCAATCTATCACAAAAAGTTTTGGACATATTGTCGCACTGAGAGGCATTTCACTTGCGGTACAGCGCGGCAGCATTACTGCTGTCGTTGGTGATAACGGCTCAGGGAAATCAACATTGATCAAGATTATCTCAGGCATGCTCGTGCCGGATAGCGGCAGCATTGTCATCGATGGGAGGACTGTTTCCTCTCTCACCGCACACAAAGCGATACAACTTGGTGTTCGCACCGTATATCAGGATCTGGCATTGGATAACTGTAAAAACAGCATCGAGAACATTTTTCTGGGTGCCGAGATCTTGAAAGGCCCTTTTTTATATCGAAGGGCAATGGAGAAGCAATCAGCCTTGCTGCTCGAAAGGCTACATGTGGATATCCCTGACCTGAACGAACCCGTTAGCAACCTCTCCGGCGGCCAGCGGCAGGGCGTTGCGATTGCGCGCGCGCTGCTGAATCCCGGTAAGCTCTTGCTACTGGACGAACCGACCGCTGCCATGGGCATTGAGGAAAGCCACAGGGCGCTGAATCTGTTCCGAAAATTCCGCGACGAAGGAATGACGCAGCTTCTCATCAGCCATAACCTGCATCAGGTCTACAGCCTTGCGGACTACATTTATGTGTTCCGTGCCGGCAGGTGCATAGCACAGACGCAAACGGCCGATATGCCGTTGGAAGCGATTCAATCGCTTCTGTTGAAACGTGAGGAAGGAGTCCTCTCATGACGCGGCTTAGGAATTGGCGTCGCACAAATGCCACCGGCCTGTTGCTGATCGGCGTTTGCCTGCTCGTCATGGGATTTCTTTCCTTCAAAACAAATTCGTTTTTTTCCATCAAAAATGTGGTTAATATCCTTGAGGCAACCTCTTACCGCCTGATCCTTGCCGTAGGCATGATGTGCGTCATTTCTACCGGTGCCATCGATCTCTCGGTTGGCTCTGTTCTGTCCCTGTCCGCCATTCTCATGGCCAGAGCGTTAAAAGCAGGACTGCCCGTTTGGGCTTGTCTGTTCATCTCCCTGTCTGCAGGCGTGATTATGGGCGTCATTTCCGGATGGCTTGTGCACGTGACCCGTATCAATGCACTGATCATTACGCTGTCAACCTCATTTATGTACCGCGGCCTTTCCCTTATCATTACGTCAGGTATCCCGATCACAAAGCTGCCGCAGGACTTCCGCAGTTTTGGCTGCGGCGATGTGCTTCAAATGGAATCGGGCGTGTTGATTGCATTTGTCGTGATCCTCGTTCTGATTCCGCTGTTCTGCTATATGCGCTGGGGACATTACATCAAAGCGCTCGGCGGCAACGCCAGCGCGCTCCATCGCGCAGGAATATCTACGGGCAAATACCGCATCAGTGCCTTTGCATTCTCCGGTCTGATGGCGGCTCTTGCCGGCATCATCATCACGGCCCGTCTCAATTCCGCCGAAGCGAATGCCGGGCTTAATATGGAAATGGACGCGATATGCGCCGTTATCATGGGCGGTACTGCCCTGCATGGCGGCAGAGCTAGTCTGTTCGGCACAATTGTTGCCGTGTTTTTGCTGGGATTGATCAGAAACGGCCTGACCATCATGAGCGTATCATCATACTATCAGCAGTTTATCACCGGCGCATTGCTGCTCATCGCAGTAGGAATTGCCGAAATCAGGGAACGCCGTACCTGCATCATATGAGGAACGGAAATGTGCTGCCCGGGCCTGATCGCCCTGAAGCTATGTCCCCCTTGTTCGCTAAGGGTATGCATAGATAACCTATTCATTGGAGGGAAAAAATGAAAAAACTCGTAACCATTCTCCTGTCTCTTCTCCTTGCGTTCACTGCTTTTGGCTGTGCCGCCCCTACGGAACCATCAACCCCCACAGAGGTGCCGGCTGCAACTGCAGAACCAGAAGACACCGCTGCTCCCGAAACTTCAGCACCGGAAACCGACGACAGTATTTCGGAAACCGTAAAGCAGCTCTACGCCGAGTTTGACGCCGCAATGGAGGCGCAGATCGGCAGTATGCCCGAGAGCTTCGGCGACATCAAGGTTGGTGCGGTCGTAATTTCGCTGACCAACGCCTTCTGGGTAAACATGAAGGAGTGTTATGAAGCTGCCGGCGCGGATATGGGCATTTCAATCGATGTGCAGACCGGTACTACCGAAGGCGATACCTCTTCACAGCTTGATGTTTTGATGACCATGGCGGACATGGATTACGACGTGGTCATCGTCTCCCCGATCGATGGAACCAATCTGATCCCCGGCATTGTAAAGTGCAACGAGAACGGCGTCAAAGTTATCAACCTTGGCCCCGGTGTCGATGTGGCGGCGCTCGAGGAAGCAGGCGGCCATCTGGATGCAAAAATCACGGTTGATTTTGCTGAGCAGGGCCATACCGTTGCCAAAGATATGATCGCACGCCTGCCTGAAGGCGGTCAGGTCGCCATCATCTCCGGTCTTGCCGGCGCCGGTCAGAGCGAAGGGCGTACAAAGGGTGCTAAGGAGGTTCTTGAGGCTGCCGAGGGAATCGAACTTGTCGCAGTGCAGAACTGTGACTGGGACGCGACCCTGGCATATGATGCCGCCAAGGCTCTTGTTACGGAGTATCCGGGTCTGAAAGGGATCTTCTGCTGCAACGATACCATGGCGCTTGCTGTTTCCGAGGCGCTTGCAGCCGAAGGAAAAGAGGGCGTGCTGGTATACGGCGTTGACTTTACCAACGATGCGCGCGAAGCCATCAAAAACGGCGCTATGACCGGCTCCATGAGCTACTCCAGCGAACGCTACACGCGGGCGGCGCTGCAAATGGCCGTCATGCTGAACGAAGGTCAGGCATTTGAAAGCTACATCTATCTGCCGCTCACGCTCGTCAACGTGGATAATGTAAACAATCTCGAAGGTTGGAAATAATGCCCTCTTTTCTGACAGAATCCGCCTTGCTTGCCCATGGACTTATTTCGATCAGCGAGGACGCCCTTATGGCAAGCTGGCCATCCGATTTTGAGAACATCGTCTGGGTGGATGGCGGAAAAATATGTATCGGCGGTATGGAGCGCTTTCTGCCCTTCAGGCGAAGGGCAGAAAGCCTCCTGCGTATTGACTGGGAGCGTCTTCCCGCCGTATTGGCGGAAGGGGCCTGCGGCGCACTTACGGCATCGGGCACAATGGCGGTCTGCCACATGATGGGACTGCCGCTTGCAGTCAGTTGCGGTATCGGCGGTATCGGCGACATCCGCGCCGAATCGCTCTGCCCGGACCTGCCCGCGCTGCAGGCTCTACCAGTTACGCTGCTTGCGACCGCGTTTAAGGATGTGCTGGATATTCCGGCAAGCATTGCCTGGCTGGCGGAGCACGGAGTAACGATCTATGGTGTAGGAGAACGGCGCTGTACCGGGTATCTCTTTCAAAGCGCCGATGTTCCCATCGACGCCCTATTTGCCGGCAAACTGCCGCAGCCGCCGGGCGGACTGATTCTCAACCCCATTCCTAAGCAAGAGCGCATCGGCAATATCGGTCTGCTTACAGACGGGATTGCCGCCGGAAAACAGGCCGAAGCGGACGGCCATTACTATCACCCTGCCGCTAACGCGGCTTTCGACTATGCCACAGGAGGGCGTTCCTCAAGGCTACAGCTCGAATCCCTTGTGAAAAATGTATTGCTCGCAGATGCGCTGTGCTAAAGCGTTTTGGGGGCGTGACAGGCGCATCAGAAGATGACTGCAAGGGTGGAGCAAAGGCATGCCATGCACGCGCCGCATCATTCGCTTTCCAAATCCATTCTTGTAATGTAAACGGGGCTGTCCTTGAGTATTTGCAGATTTCGGAAGACGATGTGCTTAGCAGCGCACAACATCGCTTCTTTGGAAACATCAAATTATTTGAAGTCGGGTATCTATAACAAAAAAATCCGAACGCTTCTCCATCGTTGGAAAAGGTTCGGATTTTTGGTTTGGCAAAGCACGCGAATTGTAATACCACTGCACCCCACCTTGTTTCCCGGGGTGCATTTTGGTATCGGGTGGGGTGCATTTTAGCGCAGGTGGGGTGCATTTTCAGAGGGCGGGGTGCATCGCAGAATTATCTTGACTATTCAGCGATTTGGAGTGATTACTACTCCAAAATAAGAGCTTGGAGGTTTTATGGATAAAAAGCAAAATGCAGCGGAGACAGTTTATCGGCTCTCGGTTGTGGTACTGGATACTCTCTTGATGAAACATGCACTTTCATCAGAAGAGTATGACCGCTTGAGACATCATTTGGCTGAAGACACCGGTGCTCCTATTGGATTGCTCGAATCTGAAAACATGCTATGGAAGAAAGAATTGTAATAAGGATTGATGCGCCTTCTTTGCCGCAAATCTCAAAGCGACCTGCATTTAAGCGCGTTGCCGCATATGCACGCGTTTCGACTTCATCAGAAGAGCAGCTGAATAGTGTTGAAGCTCAGAAATCATACTATAAAGAGTACATTGGCAGACACAAAGAATGGGTCTTCGCCGGGCTCTATACTGATGAGGGCATTTCCGGCCTTTCGTATTTGAGGCGTGAAGGCTTTAACCTAATGATCAACGACGCGTATGCAGGCAAGATCGATTTGATCGTTACAAAATCCATCAGCCGGTTTGCACGCAATACGGTTGATACCCTGACTCATATCCGTAGATTAAAAGAGAAAGGTATTGCCGTATATTTCGAGAAGGAAGACATCAATACTCTCGATGCAAAGGGCGAGTTCATGATTACGCTCCTGTCCAGCATGGCCCAAGAAGAATCAAGATCGATCTCAGACAATGTCAAATGGGGTTATCGGAAGAGGATGGCAGATGGCAAGTATCATGTAGCCTATTCCCGATTCCTCGGATATACAAAAGGAAACACCACTTTAGAAATAGATGAAAAAGAGGCTGAGATAGCTCGCTATATCTATTACTTGTTTTTTGCGGGGAAAACGGACAATTACATAGCTGAAAAGCTTAATTCACAGAAGATTGCAAGCCCAGGATCTGGGAAAAAATGGTCGCCATCTACTATCAGGAGCATTCTGACGAACGAGAAATACTGTGGTAATGCGCTGTTGCAGAAAACATTTGTTCCTGACTTTCTGACCAAAAAAGAGCAAAAGAACCATGGCGAACTCCCCAAATACTTTGTACAGCACGGACATGACCCCATAATTGACCCCGTTGTATGGGACGAGGTTCAATCCATGAAACAAGCACACGATATAACGTATTCAGGGTGCACGATCTATTCACATAAGCTTAGGTGTAGCATTTGCGGAAGATTCTACCGCCGAAGGGTGCGCAGGGGACCATCATACCCGGATGTTCCGGCTGTTTACTATCATTGCAGAGGGAAATATGATCCTGAATGCAGATGTAAAAACGCAGTCATTTATGAACAGGAGTTAGATGAGCTTTCCTCTGCTGCGATCATTCATTTGCTTCACCTACATGAAAAGCGGATAGCAACACTTATCAGAACAGAAATTAAAAAGCACATAGTGCCTGATCGTCAGAACCATGTATTAAGTCAAGTTACAGGATTGTTGGCATCAGAAGATATGGAGTTTGCGGTTTCTGACATAGCAAAAGAAATCATAATAAATCAAGCCACCCTGTATCCGGACAATACCATAATTTTTGAAATGCGAAATGGTGGGTGCATACAGGAAACAGGAAAACACAAAACACCATGCCGCGACTTGTGGAAGGTCTGATCTATGCATGAAGGCATGTAAAGTGATAACCTTGTAATTACATACATTGCAAAGCTTTGATAAATTGCATCCTAAGGTTGTCTTAAAATAAGCATAGATTCTGACGTTTTTGAAAAAGGAACGCCTTAAATAATTAAAAAAGCTGCCATTTCCCGGGTACCCGAAATCTTGCAGCCTTACAATCTTGGCTCAGGCGATGACCTCAGTTCCGTCATAGAACCGGAACCGCATGTCGCCGTTTTTCGTTACTGTCATGTACTCGACCGTAGCGATCCAGAGTTGAGGATCAAATTCTGTAAGCAGCCCATCCCTTGATTCGACCGTCTGCATAAACCGGTCAATAGCCTTTGCCTTTTTTATTCGATCCTGTCGTTCGGCGACAAGAGTATCGTACTTGCTCTTTGCGTTATCATATCGCTCAACATACCCATTGTACCGGGAAGAGTAGTCTTCCTGATCCTGTGCGTTGCTGGAATTCTCAGCAATACATTTTCTGGTCAGTTCAGCAACGATCTCCATCTCCCTGTTCAGCTCATTGATCTCAGCATCAAGTGCGGTCGTATCCATAAAGACTTTTTTTGCTGTTTCACAGGCAGCAAGGTATGGTTCCTTTGATTCGATCAGGCTGTTAAAGGCATTAACGAAGCGCTTCTGAATATCAGCCTCCCTTACCGCTGGCGTCTGACACCGACATTTTCCATCGCTGTATTTTTGGTTGCATCTCCAAACCACGGACCGATATTTGTCAGTTGAATGCCATGTTTTGACAGCATACCATCCGCCGCAATCACCACATTTAAGCTTCGCGCTAAGAATGCTCTTACTGCTGTATGCTCGGCCTATGGCTTTCCGGCGCTTGATCTCCTCCTGAACGGCCTCCCATTCATCCGGGTCAATGATCGCCTCGTGGCTGTGTTCGATATAGTACTGAGGCACTTCGCCTTCATTGATCTTCCGCTTCTTGGTCAAAAAGTCTGTCGTAAAACACTTTTGAAGCAATGCCGACCCGCGATACTTCTCGTTCTGCAGAATGCTATTCACCGTGGATGCGCTCCACTTCGATTTCCCGGAAGGGCTCGGGATGCCATCAGCGGTCAGCTCTCTCGATATCGCGCCGACGGTCTTCCCAGCCATGAAGTCACGGTAGATCCGGCGAACGATCGCAGCCTGCTCCTTGTTTACCACCGGCGGATCGTCCTTCTTCGGTCCGTGATCGTATCCGAGAAATTGCTTATAGGGCAGAGTGATCTTGCCGTCCGAGAACCGCTTGCGCTGGCCCCATGTGACATTCTCCGAAATGGACCTGGACTCCTCCTGCGCGAGGCTCGACATAATAGTCAAAAGCAGCTCACCCTTACCGTCGAGGGAGTAGATGTTCTCTTTTTCAAAGTAGACCTCGACGCCTTTCTCCTTCAACTTCCGTATCGTCACCAGACTGTCCACGGTGTTCCGGGCGAAACGGCTGACGGACTTGGTCACGATCAGGTCCATCGCACCGGACAGAGCATCCGCGATCATCTCGTTGAATCCGTCGCGCTTGCGGGTGTCGAGCCCGCTGATGCCCTCATCCGTATAGACCTTCACGAACTCCCAATCAGGGTGGCTCATGATGTATTTCGTGTAGTAATCGACCTGCGCCTCATATGAGGTGAACTGCTCGTCCTTATCTGTGGAGACACGAGCGTATCCGGCCACGCGGCGCTTCTTGACGACCGGGTTCATCCGGCGAACGGGATTCAGCGTCGCAGGGATGACGGTCACATTTCTTTCTGACATTTCTGGTACCTCTTTTTCGAATGTTCTGCGGCTTGATTCCGCATCTCATCCGTCCATGATTCGGACCGGGACCGGTCAAGCCATATCTTTTCAATGGTGCTCCCGTCGTTCAGGTAGAATGTGAGCCGGTTCCCGTTATCCGCAGTGATTCCGGTGATCCGGCTCATATCCATATCCGCTGTTAACTTGAGGAGCGTTGCCTCGGGGATCTGCTTTGACGGGCAGGCCGCCTTGCCTCGTTGCTTCAACGTTCCGCAGGTCCATGTGGGACCTGTTCGCGTGTGCTTCCTTATAAAATGCTTCCCGCAGATCGCGCAAGTGATCAGACCTGTGAACGGGTAGTTGGCGGGGTGGTACTCCGCGCCGTACACATCAGCACGGCGGGCAAGCTCTGTCTGCACCTGTTCAAAGACCTCCGGAGAGATGATCGGCTCGTGGGTCTTAGCCGCATGGTACTTCGGGCGCTCTCCATAATTGACATAATCCTTTTTGGTCAAGCAGTCGGGACGGTATGTCTTCTGCAGGAGCAGGTTCCCGGTGTATGCGTAGTTCCGCAGGATCTTCTGCAGTCCGGAGTGATTGAACTCTCCGCCGTACCGTGTCCGGAGCCCTTCCGCGTTCAGCGTGTTTGCGATTGTCTGGACGCCCATGCCGTCAAGGAACAGGGAGAAGATCCGTCGCACGATGGCCGCTTCCTCCGGTTCGACCACGAACGTTCCGTCCACGCTCCGGTACCCAAGCACCGTGCAGTTCCATGGGCGGCCCTCCTTGAAGTTCTTCCGGACCCGCCATTTCTGGTTCTCGGACGCCGACCGTGCTTCCTCCTGCGCGTAGCTGGCGAGGATCGTCAGCATCAGCTCGCCCTCGTAACTGAGCGTATGGATGTTCTGCTCCTCAAAGTACACATCCACACCGAGTCCACGCAGTTCCCGGACCGTCTCCAGCAGTGTGACCGTGTTACGGGCAAGGCGTGAGATCGACTTCACAAGCACGAGGTCGATCTTTCCGGCCCGGCAGTCGGCAAGCAGGCTCTGGAACCCGGGGCGGGTGTCCTTGGTCCCGGTCTTGGCCTCGTCCGAGTACACACCCGCATACATCCAGTCGGGGTGGGTTTGGATCAGGTCGCTGTAATGGCTGACCTGCGCAGAGAGGGAATGAAGCATCGCGTCCTTCCCGGAAGACACCCGTGCGTACGCTGCCACGCGAGTCGCTTTTGGCTGCTTTGGTCCACCAATACTGCGTTTTTCCACGATCCGATCCAATGTCTCACCCCCTTGTTAGTGTCGCATATTACCTCTACGTTCCACACATATCAAGTCAATTTCGGAGAATATTGTGGATGTTTTCAAACCGTATTTTCCGGCCAGAACAATGCTGATCTGTTCATAGTCGTCGGCGGTGATGATCCCTTTCGACTGCATCTCTTTGACCAGTGCCAGCGATGTCCGGTATCCCTTCACCTTCTCGTACAGCGCCTTATCCATCCGCGTCCACCCGCGTTCTGGCCTTGGCAAAGCACGCCCTGCTGCAGTAGCTTGCCACGGCGCGGTTGTTTATAAACTCCGTCCCGCAGCAGCGACAGACATGCCGGTACGCGGCCCTGTGCGACTTGACTTCCGGATGCTCCTTCCACCATAGCAGTCTGCAGGCGTCTGAGCAGAACTTGCGGATACGTTTCCCGGGAATCTGCTTGACTGCGCTGCCGCATTGCTGGCAGAACGAAGGGAGCGATGTGCCTGTCGGATGCCGCCTGCACCAGCTTTTGACGGAATTGAGCGGAAGGCCTGTTTCTGTCGCGATGGTCCTATATCCTTTCCCGGCCTGCTGCAGCCGAGTGATGGTCTCAATTTGCTCGCTTGTCATATGATGCGTCTCCATTCCGAGAGGGTTCCTCTCACTTTCCAATGGAGGTGGCGCAACCGTTTTGACGAAGAAAGGCACAAAAAAAGAAGGCCCATCCGGGAATCCCGGACAAGCCTTCGTCGTCAGTTCCTGTATGTGCCGCCAAGCGCCGCGATCGTCAGCGGACCGGCCTTGCCATCGACCTCAAGCCCGGCTGCTTTCTGAAACGCTTTGACAGTCTTCTTTGTTTTCGAGTAGTAGTTCTTGTTTGTAAGCGTGAGCCCGTCGAATCCTGCCGCCCTCAGCAGCTTCTTCAGTTCACAGACATCCTCGCCACGGCACCCGTACTTCAATGCGCGATCAAAGATGAACCCTTCTGGAGGAACTGGGTCCGGCGCAGGCTCGCCGCTGATCTCCCGGGCTTCCTCCTCCGTCCAGAAGGGCGGCCTGCCGAAGCCGTTCCAGTTTCCCTTGGAAAGCGGACGCTTTACCACGCCGTAGTCGCGGCCCAGCGCTTCAATGACGTTGATGTCCGTGTCCGCCACATACCCGATATGCGTCGCTCTGCCGGTGCTGTTGATCTTAAAAACAAAATCACCGACCCGCAGGTCGGCTTTCTTCAGCTTTTTGCATTTCCCGTAGAGCCCGTGGGCGTTGCAGTCGGATTTCAGTATTTTGGATACATTCTGCAGCCAGAACATTCCAAGCCCCGAACAGTCGAACGCTCGGAGCACATCTCCGTATCCGGCAGCGCATTGCTTCTTCCAGAACGCCACCGCACGCTTGTAGTTCGCATCCGAGGTCTCCCGGCGCTTGATCCACGCTTCCGTGATCGCGGCTCCTTGCTGGCCTTGCGCTCCCCACACATAGATGGAGTGGTTCTTGACCTGCTCATGCAGGTAGTCGAGAAACGTCTTCAGGTTATTCATTATGCTCGTCCTCCTTTTCCGCACGGTCATGGAGCTGCTCCAGAACCGCTTTCAGTTTCTCCGGGACAGGAAGTCCCAGATGCGCCGCGTTCTCTATCAGAGACACGCCTTCATTGGACAGATAGAAAAAGATGATCGCTGTCCGAAGTACGGAGCCTGTCCCGATCACATATGCGTCGAGGATATGCCCGATGCCCACCAGCGCAAAGATCAGTACCTTCTTGAAAATGCCCCGAAAACCAATGGCAGAAGAAAGTCTTCTGTCTACAACGGCGCACATCACGCCCGTCACATAGTCGATCACGACAAACGCCAATAATGCGTACAGCAATCCGTCACAACCTCCCAGAAACCATCCGAGCCATCCACCAATGGCCGTAAACGCTACTTGAACTGATATCCAAAATTCCTTCATGATACCTTCCTCCTTATGCCGTTCGTTTATAGAAATAACAGGTGATATACGGCTGAACATTGCTGTGCGCCGTGCCGCTGCCCTTGCTGCCGGTATTGCCGGACAGGGTGGCCGTGTGCGTGTGCCCACCGCCTGAACCTGTTGTTGCTGGGCCTGTCGTGCCACCATTCGTGAAGTACTTATATGTACTGCCAGAGCCAGACCCGACCTTATATGTACCGGACGCTGCCTGATGCGTGTGTGCGGCTGCCTCCGTAACGGTCACCGTACCGCTGGACAGAGCATGGTTATGGCTCGGCATGTTCGCCGCCGTCAGCGTGACGGTCTTCGCACCGCCGGTCTTTTCCACGGTACTGAAGTCCGTATCATTGGCGTCCACGCCGACAGGGCCCTTGCCCGCACCCCACAGCACCCAAGTCCCGCCAAGGAACGTGGTCGCTCCGGTCGTACTTGTCGTCATGCGAATCGAACCGACTGGGAAGATCGCATCCCTAAGCCATGCGAGGCTCGAAAAAGAAACGTCACCATCAAAGGTGACGTCCTCATGAAACTCCGATTCCCATCCGACCTCGAACTTGTTCTGCTCACAGATCTTGCCGATCGCAAGGCCGAGTCCGTTATTGCGGATGGAAAAGATCGTGTCCGCTGTGGCAAGGTCCGCATACGCATATACGGTCTCAAAGTAATCGGAAACGGCGAGCCGGATGTCATAGGCATACTGGTTGGAGAGTGAGCCGCCCACCACATAGGTCCCATTTACCGAATACGACCCGGTCCATGTTTTGAGGTTTGAGTACGATGTTTCCGTCTTTCGTTTCGACTGGACCACGATCGACGCATCATTCTTGCTGTTCAGTGATGTGACTGTCGCCTTCAGCTTGACCGACGCGTAGGTGCCGGTATGGGACGCCACGCCGGAACTGTTGCAGCGGAACACTGCCACATCCGTGACCGACGGCGACTTGTAGGCCAGAACCGAGAATGTGCCCGATACCGTCCTTGTTCGGGACCGTGAGTCCTTGACTGTAATGGAAATGGACTGCGTCCCGCTACCTGTCAGAAAGTCCGTCGTAAAGGACGTGCCGGTATACGTCGTTCCGTTGATGGTCGTCGTTACCGATGCGATCGTTGACCCGTAGGCTCCGCTTGCCGTGATCGCAACCTTAACCTTGGACTTTGACTGGATGAACGCGGAGAACTTCGTGGCGATTGCCGAGTTGGAGTCCGTTAGCGTATACGTAGCCGAAGGAATCACAGATGTTGGCACATTCAGCGTGATCGACACAGACTTGGTTCCGATCAACGTACTGCCGGAATATGTGTCGCAGTACAGCGTACCGACCGCCGCCGTCGCATTCGGCACCTGATTGGCAAGCGTCAAGGCTGGTGTCCAGTTAATGGAGGTGTTTGCCGTCTTCGTAATGATCGTCCCGGAGGCGGAGCCGACCTGGTACCGTAGCGTATGCGTAAACGTGGAAGATGCCGGACTCAGAGTTATGGTGGACGCAGTTCCCATAGTCAGGGTGCCGACAGAGGGCGTTGTTGCCCGGGGGATCGTTGGAAGCGAGATCGTAGCCGACCCGGTAATGACTCCGATCGATGTGGAAAAAGAGCAGTCGCCGGACCATGCCAGTGTCACGCTCTTTGTCCCGTCCGCATTGTGCGACACC
>ERZ857998.3055-NODE-3055-length-14385-cov-4.329309_pt1 | contig 14385 bp, 14 predicted proteins | sample MGYA00519954_ERZ857998 | MGnify/ENA primary metagenome ERZ857998 (study PRJEB31778, sample SAMEA3449424) | human gut metagenome | biome: human gut; feature: human-associated habitat; material: faeces | place: United Kingdom | collected 2010/2012 ...
GCTGGAGAGAAGTGCGATCCTTCTGGGATGTATTGCAGATGAACTGGGGAATGCGGAGGTTTTCCCGTTTGAGAGAAAGATGCCGGAGAAATTTATCGGAGAGCTGGATGAATATATGTGCAGATAGTAAAAATCTGATTTTATCTGCTCATAACTGGATATTTGTTATGGAACTGTGGGGACTTGTCTGTTTCGGGAAGAGTACAGACAAGTCCTCATAAGTTATTCAATATTTTCAATGTTTATTGAACTTTATAATTCCGCAAGGGAACATGTGGCTTTGAGTCAGGGGGATATTTGCAGCTTTGTAAGGGATTCCCGGAACAGGGGGCAAGCGGAGGTTCGCAATTGAATCAGCGGAATTACTTGATTTGATCAAAATACGATAAAACAATAAAAAATAATACAAAATAATTTCTAAAAATAGTTGATATTTTTTGTGATTTAATATAAAATTTAAAAAGACTAAAAATGGACAAAATAATAAAGTCAATACAAAAATAAAATAACGGAGGAAAAATCATGAAGAAATTAAAAATGTTAACAATTGTATTAGTAGTTATCTTAATTACAATGATAGCTTTTGGAGGAATATATATCCAAAAACAAAATAGAATGGAAAATATAATTAAGAACTATTCATACGCAATGGATTTAAAAGGTGCAAGAAATATCAGATTAAAAGTTAATCAGGAAAATAAAACAGTAATAAAGGATAGCGAAGGAAAAGAAGTTGAAAGTTCTGAAGACTTAACAGATGATAAAATAAAAGAAAAAGGGTATACAAAGGAAGAAATACCATATAATTCACAAGAAAGCCAAAAAGAAGAAAACTATAAAGAATCAAAGAGAATTATAGAAGAAAGATTAAAATCTTTAAAAATAACAGATTACAACATAAAAATGGATGAATCTACTGGAGATATTTTACTAGAAATAGCAGAAAATGATAATACAGATTCTATTGTAAGTAATATAGGAACAGTTGGAAAATTTGAAATTATAGATAGTGAAACTAAAGAAGTTTTAATGGATAATAATGATATAAAACTAGCAAATGTTATGTATGGATCTTCTAATAGTAGTACAACATCTTCAAGCTCTGGAACAACAGTTTATTTAAATATAGAATTTACAAAAGAGGGAGCTAAAAAATTAGAAGATATTAGTAGTAAATATGTAAAAACATCAACAAGTGATAATACAACTGATAATACAGATAGTAGTGATACAACAACTAGTTCAACAGAAAAGAAAATAACAATGAAAATAGATGATGAAGAAATAATGTCTACAAGTTTTGATGAAACATTAAAAACAGGTAAAATACAGTTGTCAATAGGTAAAGCTACAACAGATAGTAAAACATTACAAGGATATGTATCACAAGCTTCTAATATTGCAGTAGTTTTAGATTCAGGAAAAATGCCAATTAAATATGATGTTGATGAAAATCAATATGTATTATCAGATATAACAAATCAAGAATTAGATATAGTAGTTTATATTTTAATAGGAATAGTAGCAATATTAAGTATTATCTTTATTATAAGATATAAGTTATATGGAGCAATTGGAGCTGTATCTTATATAGGATTAATTTCTATTTTCTTAATATTAATTCGTTACGCAAATGTTAATGTATCAATTCAAGGAATACTAGCAATAGCATTAGTATGTATACTTAATTACATATTTATAAATAAATTGATATGTAGAATAAATAAAAAAGACTCAAATAAAGAAACAACGAATCAAAAAATAAAAGAAGTTTATAAGGAATTCTTTGTAAAAATAATACCAATTTGTATAGCTACAATTGTATTCTGTTTTGCAGGATGGGATCCTATTAGTAGTTTTGGAATGATAATGTTCTGGGGAATTGTACTTATTGCAATTTACAATTACATTATAACTAGTACTTTAGTAAAAATACAAGATAACAAATAGGAGGAAATTAGAAGATGAAAAATATAACAAAAAAACAGAAAATGATTTTTATAATTCTTGCAGTAATTATTATAGCAGGAATAGCTGTTATTTCTACAATAGGTTTTAATTTAGAATTGAAAATGCAAGAAACAAAAAAGATTGAATTATATATACAAAAAGATTTTGAAATATCAGATATAAAAAATATAGTAAAAGAAGTAATTCCAGATGAAAGTATAATGATTCAAAAAGTAGAAGTATTTGAAGATTCTGTAAGTATTACAGCAAAAGACATTACAGATGAACAAAAACAATCAATAATTGATAAAGTAAATGAAAAATATGGAACAGAATTAAAAGCGGATAGTACAGAAATTATAAATATTCCTAATATGAAAATAAGAGATTTAGTAAAACCATATGTTACTTCATTTGCAATTTCTACTGTTTTAATATTAGTATATATAGCAATAAGATATAGAAAATTAGGAAGTATAAAAACAATGATTAATTCACTATTAATTATTGTTGTAGGACAAGTTGTATTGTTTAGTCTAATAGCAATAACAAGAATTCCAGTAGGAAGATTAACAATACCTATGGTGCTTATTGTATATGTATGTACATTATTAGGAATTACTAACTGTTTAGAGAAAAAACTAAAATTAAAGAAAGAAGAAAAAGAAAAAAATAAAAACTAGAAATATAAATAAAAATATTGTAATAAATACTATTTTATTATACTGTTTTTTCGAAAAGGAGTATTTTTTATTATGAAAATACAATTAATAGGAACAGGTACTATTCCTGATATGACTAATAGTGCCAGCGTACTAATAAATGACCATATATTATTTGATGTTCCAAATGGTAATTTAAAGGCAATGATAAGGCAAAATATAGATATATTAAAAATAGATACCGTAATAATTTCACATACACATGCTGATCATTGTTTTGATATGCCTTTTCTTTTATGGTATAAGGAAGCTTATCAAAAAGAAAGTAAAAGATTATCAACAAAAATTATAACAGATAAAATAACACAAAATACAATAGAAAATTTAATAGATTTATCATATTTTAATTCTGCAAAAAATGCTAAAAAGGAATTTATAGATGCAGAAGAAGTGAATAATATAGAAAAAATATGTGATGATTTACAAATATTTAATGAACCAATAGAACATGAACATTTAACAATCAAATATGCCAATGGATATATTATAAAAGACAAAAATATAAGTATAGGATTGACAGGAGATTCGACATTTTGTGAAGGTCTGAAAAATATAGCAAGTAAGGTAAATTATTTGATTTCTGATATGACATTAGAAATAGGCGATGAATCTCATATGGGAATAAATAATATATTAGAACTTTTAAAAGAATATCCGAATTTAAAAATTATTCCTATACATATGCACGATAAAACAAGAGAAGAAGCAATAAAATTAGACATAGATAATTTAATAATATTACAAGATGGTGATATTTTAAAATTATAAAAATATTTATAAAAAAGAAAGACCTTGTAACTATAATACTCAAGGTCTTTCTAATATTATTTTAAATCTTTATAATGTACCATATATGTTTTTATATCATTAGTATCATTTTCGTTGATTTCAAAAATTCTACCACCTCTTAAATCATCTGTTCCATAAGGACTATAGCCAGCACAGGCATCTAAACACATTTTGACATTGCAAAAAGTTCCTTCAAAACAATCATTATGACTATGACCACATGCAATACAAATGATGTCTTTTCTTTGAAGTATAGTAGAAAAGAGTCCGGAATTAAGCATCCCTATTTTCATAATTTCCTTTGTACTTCCTGTACACTTGGTTACTATTGGATTATCTACAATATATTGAAATTCCCATGGTGGTATATGCATAAATAAAATTCCATTTATTATATTTCCACAATAATCTTCTAATTCTTTTGAACTATTCCAATACCACATTAATTGTTCAAAATGCACAATGTCCCATTTATCTGACATTGAAGGCATATTCATTAATTTTATATTTTTGTCTATATCTATATTAGAATGTCTTATTTCATTATTTGAATCCAATCCCAAAATATTAAAAGCGATATTGTCACTTTTTGAATTTTTAATAGGTAATACAAAATTAGTAGTTCCATAAATATTTTCAGTATGCTTTGAAATGCAATATTTAAAATTCTCATATATTTTTGTTTTGGTAATATCATTAATTTTAATATCATGGTCATGATTTCCAAATATATGTGCCCATGGAATTTTTCGTTATCTCGTAATTTTATAATATGTATATGATTTTTTCATTTTATTTATCAAATAAACTGTAAATAGTTCAGAATCATAATTAGATGAATCAGCATTTAAAAGTCTTAATAATGATAGTTCGAATTTCTCATAAATATGGAAAGTCTTTTAAATATATTATATTAAAATAAGAATATAATTACAATATTTTTTACATAAAGGATAAATTGTGAGGTTATAAACTTTTAGAAAATAATTTTTTTACTAAAAAACTATACAAATTTTATGAAGTAATGATATAATAAGAGCCAAAGTAAGAAGATGAAAAAGCAAGGAGGAAAAAATGGGAAATATAGTTTTATTAGATGATTTAACAATAAACAAAATAGCAGCAGGGGAAGTAATTGAAAGACCAGCATCAGTAATAAAAGAAATGATAGAAAATTCAATTGATGCAGGAGCAACTAATATAACAGTAGAAATAAAAAATGGAGGAATATCATATATAAAAATAACAGATGATGGAAAAGGAATAGCCCAAGATGACTTAGAAATAGCATTTGAAAGGCATGCTACAAGCAAAATTAGATCAGCAGATGATTTGGATACAGTAACATCTATGGGGTTTAGAGGAGAAGCATTAGCAAGTATTGCAGCTATTGCGAATGTAGAATTAACATCTAAAACAAAAGAACAAGACATTGGATACAAAATCGTTGTTGAAGCGGGAAATGTTTTAGAAAAAGAAGAAGCAGGGTGTAGAACAGGAACAACCATTATAGTAAGAAATTTATTTTTTAATACACCAGTTAGATATAAATTTTTAAAAAAAGATTATACAGAATCAGGATATATTGAAGATGTTATTACAAGAATAGCTTTAGTAAATCCTAATATTGCAATTAAGTTAATAAATACAGGAAAAACAGTAATACAAACTAATGGAAATGGAGATTTGAAAAGTGTAATATATAGCATATATGGAAAAGATATTTCAAATGGAATAATGGAAGTGTCTTATCAATATGAAGATATAAAAATAACTGGGGTAATCGGAAAGCCTGAAATTGCAAGATCAAACCGTTCAAACCAATTATTTTTTGTGAATAAGAGATATATTAAAGATAAAACGTTAACAGCAGCAACAGAGCAAGCATATAAAGGATTAATACCAATTGGAAAATTTGGATTTGTTGTATTAAATTTAGAAATGAGTCCAGCAAAAGTGGATGTAAATGTTCATCCAGCTAAGTTAGAAGTTAGATTTCAAGAAGAAAATACAGTTTTTCAAGCGATATATCATGCAATTAAAGATACTTTGCTAAAAAGTGAATTAGTGGCAAAAACAGAGAAAACAGAAAAAGATAGTATTGTAGATAGAAGAACTGCTAGTTTTGAAGAAAGATTAAAAAATTTAAGAGAAGCAAAAAAAGAAAATCAAAGTGGAGGACTATTTGCTTTTAGAAAACAAAATGAAAAGCAAATTGAAAAATATACAGATGAAGAAAGCAAAATAAAAACCAATATATTGGAAGATGTATATAATAACCAAAAACTAGAAAATGAACAAACTATACAACAACCAACTTTAGAAAAATTAGAAAACAAAGAGAAAATAACTACAGGAGATCCAGTTGATACTTCAGATGTTTTAGAACAATTAAAAAATTTAAAAGATAAAATGCAAAATGAATTAAAAACAGACAAATTTACTGCAAATAAAGTACAAGATGTTCAAGAAGAATATAAATTAGAAAACAAACAGCAAGATTTTAAACAAGGGGAGAACATAAAAGAAGAAAAATTCGAACCTGTTAAACAAAAGATAGAAAATTTAGATGAAAATACACAAGCTGTTTCACAAAATTTTAATGAAATGTATACAAAAATGTTTGGAACAGCACCAATAATAGAAAATCAAGATGATAAAAAAGAAGAACAAAAAGCTGTAGATATAATAAAAGATAATGTTTCAATGTTTGAAACAGAAGAAGAATTTAAAAAACCAATATATAAATTTATCGGGATTGTATTTAAAACATATATTATATTAGAGATTGAAAATGAAATGTATATATTAGATCAGCATGCTGCACATGAAAGAATTATGTACGAAAAGGTAAAAGAAAATTATTATAGTGACATAGCTAAAGATTCTCAAATGCTATTATTACCAGATGTTGTAACCTTAACACATAAAGAAATGGATGTTGCTAAAGAAAACAAGGAAATGTTTGAACAAGCAGGATTTTATTTTGAAGAATTTGGCGAAAATACTATTAAATTAACAGGAGTGCCAACAGTATGTATTGATTTAGATACAAAAGAGCTGTTTTTAGAAACTTTAGATGAAATAAATACTGTAGCAAGAACAGCTAAACAAGAAAAAGAAGAAAAATTCATAGCAACAGTTGCTTGCAAAGCAGCAGTAAAAGCGAATATGGCTCTTACGAGAGAAGAAGTAGAAAAATTAATGGAACAATTATTGAAATTACCAAATCCATTTACATGTCCACATGGCAGACCAACAGTTATAAAAATGACAAAATATGATATAGAAAGAAAATTTGCAAGAAAGTAGTTGGAAAAAAATGAATTTATTAATTATAATAATAGTAACAGTATTATATGCAGTAATAATTGGATGGACATGGAGCTCTTTAGGAGATATTGAAAGAAAAAAGAAAATATTAATAACAGGAATTGGAATATTGTTAGTATATTTAATAACTTTATTGTTATTTAATATTTCTAAAAATCAAATACAGTATCCAGATATTTCTGCAGAAAAATATGTAAAAAATATTCTAGTAATTATTTTTACAGGTATAAACTCAATTGCCATATTGCCATACGCAGCTAAAATGTACAATAAAATATATGAGGGAACAATAGAAGCACAAGAACTTAAGAAAAAACTAGTGTTTATTATAATACTAATAATATTAGGAATATTTTTAGAATGTGAATATATGAAAGATATTCAACAAGGAATATTAAATATAGCTAAAAAGTAACAACAGTAAAAAATACAGAAATGATTTTAAACAAATAGGGAGGAAAGAATGCAAAAAGATAAAGTAATAGTTATATGTGGACCAACTGCATCTGGAAAAACAGCATTATCAATTGAATTGGCAAAACAAATTAATGGAGAAATTGTTTCTTGCGATTCTATGCAAATTTATAAAGATATGAATATTGGAACAGCAAAACCTACTGAAGAAGAACAGAAAGGCATTAAACATTACTTAATTGATTTTGTCTCACCTGATGAAAGATATAGTGTAGCAGACTATAAACAAGATGCTAAAAAAGCTATAAAAGAAATATTAAAAAAAGGAAAAGTCCCTATAGTAGTTGGTGGTACAGGATTATATATTGATAGCTTAATTTATGAAATAGAATATCCTAATATAGAGTTTGATGAAAAATATAGAAAAAAATTAGAAAATATAGCTGAAGAACAGGGATTAAAAGTATTATATGAAAAAGCAAAAGAAATTGATCCAGAAGCAATAAAAAAAATAAGTGAAAACGACAAAAAAAGAATATTAAGAATACTAGAAATTTATCATGCTACAGGAAAAAACAAAACAGAACAAGAAAAAGAATCAAGAAAAAATGAAGTAGAGTATGAATATAAAATTTATGCTTTAAAATGGGACAGGCAAGAGCTATATGAAAGAATTAATAAAAGAGTCGATATAATGATTGAACAAGGATTAATTGACGAAGTAAAAGAAATTTATCAAAAGTATCAAAGTTTTCCAACTGCGATGCAAGGATTAGGGTATAAAGAAGTAGTCGAATATCTTGAAGGAAAAATAAGTAAAGATGATATGATAGAAAAAATAAAACAAGAAACACGTAGATATGCGAAAAGACAATTGACATGGTTTAGAAAAAATAAACAAACTATATGGCTAGATGCACAAGATAAAATACAAAATAATATAAAAATTATTTTGGAGGGATAGATTTGAAAAAACAAGATAAAACGATAAAAGAAAAAGAGACTGAAAAAATAAACGATAAAAAAATAAATAAAAAGAAAATAATTTTATATATTGTTGGTTTGGCAATTGTAATTTATTTGCTTTATACTATTTATTTATTAATTAAAGAACCAACCAATATAGTTACAGTAGAAGAGGGAAAATTATATCAAGAAGAAACAGATATTGGTTATGTGATTAGAGATGAAAAAGTTGTAAAAGGTGAAAATTACAAAAATGGGATGGAGCAAATCATAGCAGAAGGAGAAAGAGCTTCAAATAATGAAAATATATTTAGATATTATAGTGCAAATGAAGAATCGTTAAAACAAAAGATATCTGAGCTGGATGCAAAAATTCAAGAAGTGATGCTAAACGACAAGAGTTTATTAACAGCAGATATAAAACTTTTAGAAAATCAAATAGATGAAAAACTAGAAGATATTAGTAAAATTACAGATGTAACAAAATTAACTGAATATAAAAAAGAAATAGATAATCTTATAACTAAAAAAGCTAAGATGGCAGGAGAATCAAGCCCAAAAGGTTCTTATTTAAGACAATTAATAGAAGAAAGAAAAAATTATGAAAATCAATTAAATTCAGGTGCTGAATATGTAAAGGCTCCTATGAGTGGAATTGTATCATATAGAGTAGATGGATTAGAAGAAACATTGACACCAGACAATTTTAGTGCATTAAGTAAAGAATATCTTGAAAGTTTGAATTTGAAAACAGGAAAAATAGTAGCGACAAATGAAGAATGTGGAAAGGTAATTAATAATTTTGTTTGCTATATAGCAACTATAACTTCTTCTGAAGAAGCAAAACAAGCAAAAGTAGGAGATGAAATAAAAGTAAGATTATCAAATAACGTTGAAGTATCGGCAGAAATTTCTAATATTGTAAAAGAAGATGAAGATATTCTTATTATATTAAAATTAAATAAACAAGTAGAAGAATTAATTAATTATAGAAAAATAACATTCAATTTAATTTGGTGGGATGCTTCAGGATTGAAAATTCCAAACCAAGCAATTGTACAAGAAAATGATTTAAATTATGTAATAAGAAATAGAGCTGGTTATTTAAGCAAAATATTAGTAAAGGTAAAAAAACAAGGAGAAAAATATTCTATAGTTGAAGCTTATAAAACTGAAGAATTAAAAGAATTAGGATTTACAGAAAAAGAAATTAATTCATATAGAAAAATATCTTTATATGATGAAATATTAATTAATCCTAATTTAGATAAAACAAAAGAATTAAATTAATATTTTTTAGCTAATAAAACCAATAGAAATATTACAAAAATGTTACAAAAATATTAAAATTTAATAACATTCTTAAAAAACATTGACAATATGACAAAAAAAGTAGATACTTAGTACATAAAACAAAGGAAGTAATTTAGGAGGTTTTTTTATGTCAGGAGCATTAATGAACAAAGTATGGGATTTGTTTGGAATGGATTCAGCAGAACCAGAAGGTTATGAAGAAGAAAATGTATATGATTATGATGATGAAGAGGAAGAAGTAGAAGATAAAAAAGAACCTGCAAGACAAGTATCTTCTGAGGAATTACAGGACTTATTGAATCAATTGAAGGAGGGACAATTATGAAAAGCGTAGCAGATATGATTTTTCAAAATGATGATATTCAAAAAATCAAATCAGAAAGTCAATATGCTTTACTCAAAGAAAAAAATATTCAGCATTTCTTAAAACAGAACCATTTAGATGCTTCAGTGATGGAAGATTACTGGGTGGAGTTTTTAGATTACAATGATGATTTTCATATTTGCCAATCCTGTCAGGGATTAGACTATTGTCCTAAAGAAACAATAGGTATGCAAAAGATGCTTTCTTACAATGATGGACAAATCATTTTAGAATTACAGAGCTGTCCTTATGGAAAAGCGATTGAAGCCAAAAGACAGTTATTAGATCATTTTGTGATGAGCAATGTTTCTCAAGAGTTAATGTTGACGGATTTATCTTCTTTAAAGCTGGTTCAAGATACACAGCATCTTACACCAGCCTGTCAAGATGCTTTGGTACAAATCTTAAAATATTCGCAAACACCAACTTCACAAGGTTTGTTTTTACATGGACCTATGGGAAGTGGGAAAACAACATTATTGGCTGGATTAATGAATTCATTAGCTAAAAAGGATAAACAGATTGGATTTATTCATTTTCCAACTTATCTGATTGATTTAAAGGCGAGTTTTTCTTCGGGGGATAATGCTTATGCAATGGATAAATTATTGAAAGTGGATTATTTATTGTTGGATGAAATTGGTGAAGAAAATATTACAGCGTGGTCTAGAGATGAAATTTTATTAACGATTTTATCATATCGTTTATTGAATCATTTGCCTACTTTTTTTACAAGTTTATATGGTTATAACGAACTAAAAAAGGTGTATACTTTAAAAAAAGGTGATGAAATTCGTGCAAATACAATTATTTCAAAATTGAAAGCGTTAAGCATTGAAATAATGATTGACTGAACGAATTTGACGATATAGAATGTACTCGAAAGTGTAGAACACAACACCATTTTATGATAAAATAATAAGTAATAAAGCGAGAGGAGAAAAGTTATGGTTAAATGCATTGGAGTATTAACTTCTGGTGGAGATGCACCAGGAATGAACGCAGCGATTCGTGCTGTCACAAGAACTTGTTTAAACAGAGGAATTAAAATTTATGGAGTTAGACTTGGATATAAAGGACTTCATGATGGGGAATTTATTGAATTTGATAGTCATAGTACACGTAATATTATTAATATTGGTGGAACATTCTTAAAATCTGCTCGTTTCCCAGAATTTAAAGACCCTAAAGTCAGAGAAGAAGCCATTGAACAAATGAAAGAATAGAAAAATAAATAAATAAGTAAACTGGATAATAAATATAAATCAACCGTCTAAAATAAAAAAACGTTAATATAAAGTAAGCGCCAAATAAAATAGTGGATAAAAATATAGAACTCAATGAACTATAATATGGAATATGGAGACTACCAAAACTATATTATAGTTTTTATATTCTCTAAGAATTATAAAGAAAGGAAGAGAGACTATATGACAATCCATGAATTAACCCAAAATGAAAAATATAAGTTCTGGTATTTGAAAATCAAGGAATGTAAAGAGAGTGATTTGTCTGTTCAAGATTTTTGCGAAAGAAACAATATTAAGGTATCAACTTATTACAGATATCAGCAAAAGATTAAAATGATTTTGTGTGATCATATAAACAATGAAACTGAACTTAAAAATGAGGTTGCTTTTATCCCTGTTGACAAACAGGAGTGTCATAATGAAAGAATATTGATTATCAAAGGTGGTATTAAAATAGAACTTGATTCCAATACTCCCTATTCATCTGTTGAACCTCTTTTGAAATCATTATTATGATTGGAGATATTTCAAAAGCTGAACATATCTACATAGCTGTTGGCTATACAGATATGCGTAAACAAATTGATGGTTTATCTGCCATTGTTCAACACAATTTTAATCTTGATCCCTTTTCTAATTCTGTATTCCTTTTTTGTGGAAGAAATTCAAGAATCATGAAGGCGCTGTATTGGGAAGGTGATGGATTTGTCTTGCTTTATAAAAGACTTGAAAATGGGAAATTCAAATGGCCCAGAAATGAATCTGAAGCTCGAGAAATCACACCTCAACAATTCAGATGGTTACTTGAAGGACTGTCTATTGAACAACCTAAAACCATTAAAAAGAGTTATCCACAAGTTGTATTGTAAATCCTTCATTTCATAGAAGTATATGCCTATTTGTGGTATAATAAAATCATGAAATGGAGGTGCTTTTGATGGCGGATTCTACAATAAATACAGCTGAAGATTTAGCTTTATTAATCACTGATCTATCACAGTCTATTGAGGAATTAAAAGCTACGATTGCATCTCAAGATACTATCATTGCATCTTTAAACAATACTATTGATAGTCTAAAGTCTGACAATGAATATTTAAAAAATAATAATGATCTTTTACGTGAAGAAAATACTTATTTAAAGAGAAAGTTATTTGGTACTAAAAGTGAGAAAATGTCATATCCTAAAGATCAACTTTCTCTTTTTGATGAAACAGAAAATGAATGTGAACCAGAGCTGCTTGAAGATATTTCATATACCAGAGCCAAAAAGAAACAGAAAGGTACACTCGACATTAAATTGGACAATCTTAAACATGTCAAAAAAGTTTATGATATTGATGAAGGAGAAAGAATATGCGATGAATGTGGTTTTAAATTATCTTATGTAGGTGAAGAATTTGTAAGACATGAAGTCGTTTATGAACCAGCAAAATTATATGTAAAAGATATTTATAGAAAAACCTATGAATGTCGTAGCTGTAGAAAAAAAGGCAAAGGTGTAATGTTTAAAGCAGGAACACCTAAGCCGGTTATTCCACATTCATTTACATCACCAAGTGTACTGTCACAAGTCATCATAGATAAATATGTTAATCATATGCCGTTATATAGACAAGAATCAGAATGGAAACGATTAGGACTAGAACTATCTAGAACAACAATGGCCAACTGGATTATCATTGCCGCTAAGGAATATTTCATTCCTATAGTGAATAGGATGCATGAAATGATGGTACAGGAATCACATATACATTGTGATGAAACACCGGTTCAAGTGTTGAATGAACCAAGAAAGAAAGCGACTTCTAAATCGTATATGTGGGTATATTCAAATATCAAAGAAAGTCAACGACCTATTAAAATATTTGAATATAAGCCTGATAGAAAAGCGACGAATCCACAGCAATTCTTGAAAGGATTTAATGGGACCATCATTACGGATGGATATTATGGATATAACCATATAGAAGGCATAACGAATGCATACTGTTGGGCACATGCCAGAAGAAAGTTCTATGATGCATTGCCAGTAGATATGAAAAGTACATCAGGTAGCTTAGCAAATATAGCGCTTGAAAAAATAGCTAAACTATTTGTGATAGAAAAAGAGATTGAGACATTAACACCTGAGCAAAAGATAAAAATACGTCAGGAAAGATCAAAGCCATTAGTAGATGACTTCTTTTTATGGTGCACTGATAATCAAAATAAAGTATTATCAGGGTCAAAAACAGGAAAGGCAATACAATATGCCTTAAATTATGAGGGAGGATTGCGCACATTTTTAGAAGATGGTCTAATACCAATGACCAATTCATTAGATGAACGAACAATCAGACCGTTTACAGTTGGAAGAAAAAATTGGTTATTTTCAACATCAACAAAAGGGGCCGAAGCAAGTGCAGCAATATATAGTCTAATCGAAACAGCTAAAGCCAACAAGCTGGATCCATATGGCTATATAGAATTTATCCTCGATTATTTACCACAACAAGATTTAATTGAACATCCAGAGAAAATAGATTGGTTCTTACCATGGAGTGAAGAAATAAAAGAGGAATTTGAAATAAAAGTCGACTAAATTGATCTTCATTATCTTATCAGTTTAATCAACTTTTTTAAATACACTTTATTATTTGGCGCTTACATTTAATATTCTGTTTTTAATGTGTACTGTTGATTATGAAATTGTAGGATTTCCTACCTGATAGTACGTTTGACAGGTCACTAAGACCAGATAGCATGAAATGTCAATCGTGAAATAATAATTCCTTTTTATTTTGACATTTTAAACATAGTTGAAAAGTATATATACACCATATAAAAATGAAATAAATAACGTATCAGCAAATAAATTAATAGTTGATCTTATGAGATATTATACACAGTCTATAATAAGCGTAGCTATTAATAATAGCTGCCAAATAAATGGATTTAAAGTAATCATTAATATATATATTTATTACCTTTATAACTAAATCATATAACATTAAATAGAAGAAAACAAAGAAATGTTTGAACAATCTTTAAACTTTTTTATATGAGCTATATGATCAACAAGCTATTGAATCTCCCGTGATTTTGGAACATAGATTGTGAAAATAGAAAAAGAGATTTCCCGTAAAACTTATTCGTTTTGGAAAACCCCGTGACTTCTTAGACTATCTATGTAAGAACATAGAGTTCTTTTTTTGATAATACTGAAAATGTATATGGGCATCACAACAATATTTGATATAAACAGTAGTTTATAAAATAAAAGTTTGGTATAATATTTTAA
>ERZ857998.3061-NODE-3061-length-14368-cov-3.841123_pt1 | contig 14368 bp, 13 predicted proteins | sample MGYA00519954_ERZ857998 | MGnify/ENA primary metagenome ERZ857998 (study PRJEB31778, sample SAMEA3449424) | human gut metagenome | biome: human gut; feature: human-associated habitat; material: faeces | place: United Kingdom | collected 2010/2012 ...
GCGACTGGCTCCATGCGCGTCCTTCGCTGCCCTGTGCGTTTTTGAAACAGGGGGTGTGATGTTTTGGGCGCGTGGTGCGGGAGTGCGCCGGGTGCGAAAAAAAGAGGGCCTGTGGGGGAAAAGCCCAAAGGCCAAAGGAAGCGCACCCCTTAAAAAGACCTGGGAAGGAGGATATCTGCATGCCGAAGCTTGAGACACGGGATTTGACCTTTTCCTATGAGGGAAAGTGTGTGCTTGACGCACTCAATCTGTCGGTTGGAGAAGGGGAATTTGTCAGCATCCTCGGGCCATCGGGCTGCGGAAAGTCCACCTTCCTCAACATTCTGGCCGGAATTTTGCCGGCTGACGGCGGCAGCGTCCTGGTGGACGGGAAAGAGGTTGCGGGCATGTCGTCCCACTTTGCCTACATGCCCCAGCAGGACCTGCTGCTGCCCTGGAAGACCATTCTCGACAACGTCTGCCTCTATGGAAAGCTGCACCACCGGGAGCGGCAGGCAAAGGAGCAGGCCATGGCCAACATGGCGACCTTTGGGCTGGCGGGGTATGAAAACAGCTATCCCCGCGAGCTGTCGGGCGGCATGCGGCAGAGGGCGGCCTTTTTGCGCACGGCGCTCTGTCAGGCAGACATCCTGCTGCTCGACGAGCCCTTCGGCGCGCTCGACGTCATCACGCGTGCCGAGATGCAGGATTGGCTGCTGGGCATGCGTGCCAAGCTCGGCGCCACCACGGTGCTGGTGACGCACGACATTGAAGAGGCCATGTACCTGTCCGACCGCATCCTGGTGATGCAGGGGGCGCCGGCCTCTTTCGAGAAGGAAATTGTTTTGGAGCAAAGGCAGCGCGACAGGGAGTGGCTGTTCTCCCAGAGGGAGCTTTACAGTGAAATTTACTATTTCCTGAAGGGGTGAGGGCATGCTCATCGACGCGCACACCCATTTGACGCCGCAGCAGGTGCGGCACAAAGACCTGCTGCCAAAGGATATGCTGCTGCTTGTCAACACGGCCACTGCGCAGGAGGCGCAGTGGCTGTTTGGCATGAGGGAGCCGCGCTTTGTGCCGACGGTGGGGCTGCACCCCTGGGAGGCGGGCCGTCACGGCCTTGAGGAGCTTGCCCCCTTCTGGGAGCGCTGTGCGGCCATCGGGGAGATAGGGCTGGACAGCGTGTGGTGCGACGTGCCTGCCGCCCGGCAGGAGGAGGTGTTTTGCCGTCAGCTCGACCTTGCGCAAAGGCTTCAAAAGCCGGTGATTTTGCATGTCAAGGGCTGTGAGCAGAGGGCGGCGCACCTGCTTTCTTGCTTTTCGATGCCAAAGCTGGTACACTGGTATTCAAGCCCCGACCATTTGGACGAATATCTGGCAATGGACTGCTACTTCACCGTCGGCCCTCACCTGGAGGACGAGGCGGTGCGCCAGGTGGCGCTGCGCGCCCCGCTTTCCCGCCTGCTGCTGGAAACCGACGGGCTGGACGCCATTGCCTGGGCCACGGGGCGGCACATTTCCATGAAAGAGTATGCCGGCTTTTTGAGAGAGCAGCTCAAGCGCGTGGCGGCCCTGCGGGGTATTGCGCCGCACGAGCTCGAACGGCAGATGGAACACACCCTTTGCACATTTTTGGGGTCAGCCCCCGTGATAAGGAGGACGTTTGCATGAATCAGGATTTGAAGGCGCGCGTTAGCACATGGCTGCAGCAGCATCGCGGAGATATTGTGCGCGATATTTTCACGCTTTCGCGCATCCCCAGCGTAAAGGGAGCCCCCGCCCCGGGTGCGCCCTTCGGGAAGGCCTGCCGCGACGCGCTGGACGAGGCGGTGGCGCTGTGCGGCCGCAGAGGATTCGATGCCGCCGTCAACCGCGACGGCTCCTATGCCCTGATGCACTATGGGGATGGGGAGAAGTCCATCGGTATCTTCGGCCATCTCGACGTGGTGCCCGAGGGCAACGACTGGCGCCTGACCGAACCCTTTGAGCCGATTGAGCGCGAGGACTGCCTGATTGGCCGCGGCGTGAGCGACAACAAGGGCGGCGTGGTGGCAGGGCTTTATGCCATCATGGCACTCAGGGAGCTCGGCGTGCCGCTCAAAAGCCGCCTGACCCTTTTCCTTGGGACCGACGAGGAGACCGGCATGGACGACGTGCAGCTCTTTGCCAAAGAGGAAAAAATGCCCGATTTTTCACTGGTGCCCGACGTGGAATACCCCGTGTGCCACGGGGAGAAGGGCATTTTCAAGGTTTATGCCGTATGCGATCAAAAGAGCGAGGCACTGCTGAGCTTTGAAGGCGGCGTGGCCATCAATGTGGTGTGCGACGAGGCCCGTGCCACGCTGCGTGAGGAGCCGGCGCTGGCGGCAGAGCTGGCCACGCTGTGCGCCGCGAGCAAGTGGATGGAATACCGGGTGGACGGAGGAATCATCACGGTGATTGCAAAGGGCATCGCGGCCCATGCCTCCACGCCGGACGGCTCCCGCAACGCCACGCACGAGCTGGCCAAGACGCTTGCCGCCTGCACCAAGCTGCCCGAGAGCGACCGCAAAGCCATGGAGAAGCTGGTCGCGGTGCTGGGCGACTCTTACGGAGAGGCCATCGGCATTGCGGCAACCGATGAGCAGAGCGGCAGGCTGACCTGTGCAAACGGCATCGCCCAGATGAGGGACGGCCGCGTGGCGGTAAGCTTCGACGTGCGCTACTGCGTCTCGCTGGACGGCGAGCAGGTGCTCAGAGGCTTTGAAGCCTGCTTTAAGCCGGACGGCTGGCATCTCGAGGACGTGACCTACAGCAACGGCTACCACATCCCGAAGGAAGACGAGCGCGTTCAACTGCTGATGCGCGTCTACCGCGAGGTGAGCGGCGACACCGAAGCCCAGCCCTACACCATGGGCGGCGGCACCTACGCCAGACGGCTGAAAAACGCCGTGCCGTATGGCCCCGAGCCCAAGATTGAAAAGCGGCCCGACTTTATGCCGCCCCACCACGGCGGGGCGCATCAGCCCGATGAGATGCTCGACCTGCCCACCTATCTGAAGGGCATTGAAATTTTCGCCATGGCCCTTGCGGAGCTGGATGCCATGCTGAATGCCTGACGTCACCTTGCGCCTTCCAAGGGAGGTTTAACAGGGCGGCGCCGGCCGCAAAAGGCTTTTGGTTTTGGAAAACAAAGGGGGCCCGGCGGGCATTGCTTTTTCGCAATGCCCGCCGGGCCCCCTTGGCCTGACGCAGGTTTTTTTGCGGCCTTTTCCGGAAAGGTTCCTTTTTTCAAAGAATTAGGAAAAGGGCAGGGGGATTTTGCGCCCTGCCGGGCGGCAGGAAAAGGCGGGGGTCAGTTTTTGAGGCTTTGCAGAGGGGCCGGGATGCGCCCGCCGCGCGCAATAAAGGCAGCCGGGGAATCCTGGTGAATGGGCATGATGGGGGCCGAGCCAAAGAGCCCGCCGAACTGGAGCTCTGCTCCCTCTGGCTGCCCGATGGCGGGGATGATGCGCACGGCGGTGGTCTTGTTGTTGATGACGCCGATGGCCGCCTCGTCGGCAATGATGGCCGAGATGGTCTCGGCGGGTGTGTCTCCGGGCACGGCAATCATGTCGAGCCCGACCGAGCAGACGGCGGTCATGGCCTCAAGCTTGTCGAGCGTCAGGGTGCCGCAGCGGGCGGCTTCAATCATGCCGGCGTCCTCCGAGACGGGAATGAAGGCGCCGGACAGCCCGCCCACCGAGGAGGAGGCCATCACGCCGCCTTTTTTGACGGCGTCGTTGAGAAGGGCCAGCGCGGCGGTGGTGCCGTGGGTGCCGCAGCGGGCCAGGCCGATTTCCTCAAGGATGTGGGCGACCGAGTCGCCGACGGCGGGGGTGGGGGCCAGCGAGAGGTCGACAATGCCAAAGGGCACGCCCAGCATGGCGGCGGCTTCGGTGCCCACCAGCTGTCCCACACGCGTAATCTTGAAGGCGGTTTTTTTGATGAGCTCGGCAACGGCAATCAGGTCGCAGTCCTTTCCCGCCTTTTGCAGCACCGAGCGCACCACGCCGGGGCCGGAGACGCCCACATGGACGACGCAGTCCGGCTCGCCGGGGCCGTGGAAGGCGCCCGCCATGAAGGGATTGTCCTCGGGGGCGTTGCAGAAGATGACCAGCTTGGTGGCACCGATACAGTGGTTGTCCCTGGTCAGCATCGCCGCCTCGCGCACGATGCGCCCCATGAGCGCCACGGCGTCCATATTGATGCCCGACTTGGTGGAGCCGACGTTGACCGACGAGCACAGGCGCGAGGTCTGCGCCAGGGCACGGGGAATGGCGTTGATGAGGGCCTCGTCTCCCGGGGAGAAGCCCTTGTGGACAAGGGCCGAGAAGCCGCCAATCAAATCCACACCCAGCTCGGTTGCCGCCCGCTCAAGCGTGAGGGCATATTCCACCGGGTCGCCGCCCGAGGCGCCGGCCAGCATGGCAATGGGCGTGACAGAAATGCGCTTGTTGATAATGGGAACGCCATATTTTTTCTCCAGCGCACACCCCACCTCGACCAGACGCCCGGCACGGCGGGTAATCTTGTCATAGACCTTGGAGCAGGAACGCCTCAGGTCGCTGTCAATACAGTCAAAGAGCGAAATGCCCATGGTGATGGTGCGCACGTCGAGGTTTTCCTGCTGAATCATCTGTATGGTTTCCAGAATGTCGCTTGTATTGAGCATTGCAAATCCTCCTGCGCGTCAAATGCGGTGCATGGAATTGAAAATGTCCTCGTGCATGACGTGCACGACAAGGCCCTCCCGTTGCCCCACCAGCGTCATGCGCTCCTGAAATTCGGCAAGCGTGCAGGTGAGCTCGGTGATGTCCACCAGCATGATCATGGCAAACATCTCCTGTAGCACTGACTGGGTGACTTCAATGATGTTTCCATGGACATTGGCGCACTCGGCGCTGACCTTGGCCAAAATGCCGACGGTGTCGCGCCCGAGCACGGTGAGAATGGCTTTCATTTTGGAATGTACCTCCTTTGAAATCAAGGGCATCGCCCTTTGCGGCGGTGGGCAAAGCGTGTGAAAGCAGTGCGGCGAAAGCAAGGCTTTGGGCAAAAAGGAAAGCCAATGCCCGCAAGGGGGACAAAAGCAAGAAAACCAGGCCCCGCCCGCTTTGGAAGCGCCTGCTTGTGAGTATGTATTGTATCATGCGGCGGGCATTTGTGCAAGAAATGTGCGGGGAAAAAGAGAAAAAAGGATAAAAAAAGTCCCCGCGCCAAAACGCGCGGGGCAGTGCAGAGCAATGCAGTACAGTTTGGGCATTTGAAGGGAGTAAACAACAAGGTCACTATAGCACGATTTCCAAATATTGTCAACCCCCTTGAGGCGAAAATTGAGGACAAATTGTTTTCTTGAAAAAGCACAGGGAGGGACGCCGCCAAAAGGCGGCGGGTACAGGTGGGAAAAACGGGAAAAAGATGCGCGGCAGGCGCTTTTTGGGGAGGCAGTATTTTCGCGCCATCTTGACAAAAGGCAATGGTTGGAATAAGATAAGCTCGTATGTATAAACTGTCCTTAAACCAACGGCATATGCGGCAAAAGGGCGTCCGCCCCGAAGGCCGCAGCCATGCAATTTGACTCAAGGAGGAAAAATCATCATGAGCGAATGCACCCACGATTGCTCCACCTGCTCTGCCAACTGCGCGGGCGCCGCACAGGAGCCGGTGCCGGAGGGCTGCACCCACGACTGCAGCACCTGCACGCAAAACTGCAGCAGCAGGGAAGCGTCGGCTGCCGATTTTCGCAAAAAGCCGCATGCCATGAGCAGCATCAAAAAGGTCATCGGTGTGGTGAGCGGAAAGGGCGGCGTCGGCAAATCCCTGGTCACCTCCATGCTGGCCGTTGAGCTCAACCGTCTTGGCTATCACACCGCCATTCTCGACGCCGACATCACCGGCCCCTCCATCCCCAAGGCCTTCGGGCTGACTCAAAAGGCGCAGGGAACCGAGTTTGGGCTGCTGCCGGTGTCTAGCAAATTTGGCATTGACATCATGTCGGTCAACCTGCTGCTGCCCGATGAGAGCGACCCCGTTGTGTGGCGCGGGCCCATTATCGCGGGGGAAGTGGAGCAGTTTTGGACCGAGGTCATCTGGAAAGATGTGGACTTCATGTTTGTGGACATGCCTCCCGGAACCGGTGACGTGCCGCTGACGGTGTTCCAGTCCATTCCCATTGACGGGCTTATCGTGGTCACCAGCCCGCAGCAGCTGGTGTCCATGATTGTCACCAAGGCCATCAAGATGGCGCAGCTGATGGACGTGCCGATTCTGGGCCTGGTGGAAAATATGAGCTTTTTGCAGTGTCCTGACTGCGGAAAGCGCCTGTCGGTCTTCGGCGAGAGCCAGATTGACGAGGTGGCCGAGAAGTTCGGCCTCAAGGTGCTGGCCAAGCTGCCCATCGACCCGGCGCTGGCCCGCAATGTGGACGACGGCCAGATCGAGCTCTATGAGGGCGAATATCTGGGGGATGCCGTCAAGGCCATCGAGGAGATGCTCTAAGAAGATTATCAGATTAAAAAGGTGCCGCAAAGACCTTTGCGGCGCCTTTTTTCTTCTCAACTGCAGGTTGAGCAAATCCGAGCAGTCTTCGGTTGCGCTTTTTTACGGGTTTGGGTACACTGACGGTGCATGAGCGGGCGCCCGGGGACATTGCCGGGGGCCTGGCCGCAGCAGAGAGGGAGGACAACAATGGACAGGGTGAACAGTGTGGAGACGGGGGCGCGCATTGCCGCTCTGAGAAAAGAGCGCGGCATGACGCAAAGGGATTTGGCGCAGCCTGTGGGTGTTTCAGACAAGGCGGTCTCCAAATGGGAAACCGGGGAGTGCTTTCCCGACGTCACGCTTTTCCCGCGTCTGGCGGCTCTTTTTGAAGTGGATTTGGAGGAGCTGATGGGGCAAGGCGATGCGGGGGAAATACCCGACAGCGCGCGGGGCGGCCAGACGAAGACAGCGCTTTTGCTGAAAAATAGCTTTTGCGACAGGCAGCTTTCCGGAAATTTGAAAACACTGCTGCTCCCTTTTCTGACCGTTTTCTGCGGCGGCTTTCTGGGTGGCTCATACGCCGCGCTGCTGACGGGAGTCTGCTTTTTGCTGCAGCTCATGTGGACGCTGTGGTTTTTGGGCCGACAGCGCCGTGAGGCGCAGTACCTGAGAGAAAAATACGGGCAATCGTTTGTGGGGCAGGCGCCCCTGCGCTACGGCGCGGCCCTGGCAGGTGCCTCCCTTGCCCTGTGCGCGCTGTTTTTTGCCTCTGCGGCACAAGAGAAGCTGGCGGTGCGGATCCCCGAGTTCATCGCAGGGGAGCTGCACATTGCCTTTTTGAGGCTGGACGGACGTCAGATGTCCTGGGGGCTTTTGCCCCTGCTGCTGGCGGGAGCGCATCTGCTGCTTTGCCGTGCCCTGACCGACGGGCTGTTTAAGCGGGAGCCGTCAGGGGCGGCGCACAGGGCGCTGCGCGCCCTTGCGGGAGCGGCGGCGCCCGGACTGCCGGCGCTCGTGCTGCTGACGGTGTACGGCTGCCGGAACATCATCGCAGCCTGGACGGAGGCTGCCCTGTCGCACCCCGGCCTGCAGGGGGTGTACGACAGATTTGCAGAGGCCGGCAGGGAGACCGCCACTGTAGCCCTGCTGCTGGCAGCCGCCTCGTTTATAGGGGGCTTTCTGCTTGCGCGGATTTGGCGGCTGCGCGGACGGGTGCTGGGCACGGCGCTTGTGGTGCTTTTGTTCCAGGGTGTGTCGACGGCCCTGTGCGGCGGCTGTATTTTCCCCTGCGTCCCGGAGAGCGGCAGCGTGTATGGCGTGGCGGACATGTGGCTGCTGTTCATGGCCTTTTTTGCGCAGACCGTTGTGCTGCACGCAGCGGCTTGGCTGGTGCTGTGCAGGGAAAAGGATGTGCCGCCAAAAGAAGACCTGTGAGAAGCCGCATGCTTTGATGTGCAAAGGGGAAATCCAAAGGGGTTTTTCCGTCCGGATGCAGAAAGCAGGCCGGCGCAGCAATTTTGCTGCGCCGGCCTGCTCTTAATGCAAAAGCCTTTTTGCTTTTGACGCCGTGGCGGCCCCTCGCGTTACCGCGCGCCGCTGCGGTAATCGCATTTGGCGCACTGCGCCAGGGCGTTTTCCGGCGCCTCTTTGTAATAGACCCCCGACCACTGACAGATGCTCTGCAGGATGGGAACCACAGACTGCCCCTTTTCGGTCAAACTGTATTCCACGCGGGGCGGAATCTCGTCGTAGGACACGCGCTGCACGATTCCCTTTGCCGAAAGCTCCTTGAGCGTGGCGGCCAGGACGGCGTCGGTGATGTTGACCATCTCGCTGCGCAGCGCGCTGTAGCGCAGGGGCGCCTTGGCGGACAGGACGCAGATGACCCGCGACTTCCACTTGCCGCCAAACAAATCAAGCCCGTACTCCAGGGGACAGCGCAGCTCCTTTTCCAGCTTTGCGTGATACATCGGTGTCACCTCCCGTAAAAAGTATACAGGAGAGCACTCCTTTTTTGCAAGTTGCTTTCAAATTGATAAGCAGCTTATTTTTTAACAAGTGTTTTTTCAAAAGAAAGAGGGCCTGCCCGGCATGCCGGACGGGGAAGCGGGGGCCAGAACCCTCTTGAAAGAGGGATTGCGGCAGCGCCGCGCTTGTCAAGCGCGGCGCTGCGTGCCTTCCTGGAATTGTTCCGGAAGGGGGGCTTTGCAAAGCGGGAAAATGGCGAAATTTCCTTGCAACGCCCGTCCAAGAAGAGTATAATAAGCACGTTACAGACCATGATGAACCGAGAAAGGAAGGTCAACCCGATGTCTGACTGTATCTTTTGCAAGCTGGCAGGTGGGGAGATTCCCACCAATATGATTTACCAAAATGAGCTGGTGGCCTGCTTTGCCGATGCGAATCCCCAGGCGCCGGTGCATGTTCTGGTGGTGCCCAAGTGCCACATTGAAAGTGCCGACGGGGTGAACGCGTCCAACAGCGACGCGGTGAAGGCCGTGTTTGAGGCCATTCCGCTCATCGCCGAAAAGCTGGGTGTCAAAGACAACTACCGCATCATCAACAACTGCGGTGAGGGTGTGGGCCAGTCGGTCAGGCACCTGCACTTTCATCTGCTGAGCGGGTCGCCCGTGATGAAGGACCGACTGTTTTAACAATTCCTTATCAAGCAAAAGAGGAGCCGATTGGAATGCCCGATAAAGTATACAGCAACGCTGCCTGGTACCCCATTGAAATCGCTGGACTCAAAAGAGAGCTGCCCGTCTGCAAGCTCAGCGACGAGGTCTCCATTGCGGGATTTGTCATTTTCGGAGACGTGGAGATGACGGTGCGCTGTGCCGAGGAGCTGCTCAAAAGAGTGCCTGAGCACGACATCCTGGTGACCGCCGAATCCAAAGGCATCCCGCTCATCCACGAGATGGCGCGGCAGGAGGGGGCGCAGACCTATGTGGTGGCGCGCAAAGGCCCCAAGCTCTACATGAAGGATCCCTTTTTCGTGGAGGTGCAGTCCATTTCCACCGCCAAGGCCCAAAAGCTCTATCTTGACGAGACTGAGGCGGCAAAGCTGAAGGGGCGCCGCGTGCTCATTGTGGACGACGTCATCAGCACGGGAGAGTCGTTGCATGCGGTGGAGCAGCTGGTGCAGCGTGCAGGCGGCAACATTGTCGGCAGAGCCTGCATTCTGGCCGAAGGGGACGCCATCGGCAGAAAGGACATCATCTACCTGCAGGAGCTGCCCCTGATTTTCCCGGAGAAATAACCAAAAAGCAAGCGCGCACAGCCGCGCGAAAAGTGAGGATGGATTGACATTGTCGGAGCTCATGCCCAACGAGGGCAAGATGGATGTGATGGAGGTTGACGGCGTGGCGTGGCTGCGCCTGCCCATCAAGACCCATGTGATTACCGAAAAAGACAATATTGTCGACGTGGTGGAGACCTATGCAAAGCCCTACCTCAAGGAGGGCGACATTCTGTTTGTCAGCGAAAAGTCGGTGGCCTGCTCGCAAAAGCGCGCCATCCCCATGTCCGAAATCAAGCCAAGGCCCCTGGCCAAGTTCTTGACCAAGTTCGTCTACAAGTCGCCCTACGGCATCGGGCTTGGCATTCCTGAGACTATGGAAATGGCGCTGCGCGAATGCGGCACCGTGCGCATTCTCTTTGCGGCGGCCTGCTCGGCGGTGGGAAAGCTGATTGGCAAAAGAGGCTGGTTTTACAAGATTGCCGGCTACCGCGCCGAGTCCATTGACGGCCCCACCCCATACACGCTGCCCCCCTACAACACCTATGTTGTGCTGGGGCCGGAGAATCCCGACAAGGTGGCTGCCGACATCAAGCAGCGCGTGGGCTGCAGCGCCGCCGTTGTGGACATCAACGACCTGCAGGGCAAGGTGCTGGGCGCGTCCGACCCCTCGGTGGACAGGAACCTGATCCCCCGCATTCTGAAGGACAACCCCCTGGGGCAGTCGGGACAGCAGACGCCCATTGGCATCATCCGCCGGGCGGCCCCTGCGGAGAAATAGAAAAAAACCGTCTGCTTTGCAGCTCAAAGGAGCGTGCTGTTTTCATGACACGACCCCTGTGCACCGGCCTGGCAGCCTCCATGCTGGTTTTGCTGATTGGTGCGCTCTTCGGCGTCATACCCGCCGCCTGTGCGGCGGCGGGTATGACGCTGCTTTTTATCCTGCACAAAAACGCCGCAAAAGGGCACAAGTTGCTGTGCATCGCCCTTGTGGGATGGGCGCTCGCTTCGGTGTCGTGGCATTGGTGCACCGCCGCACTGCCGGCAAGCAGGCTCGACGGGGCAACGGCGCTGGTCAAAGGGGAAGTGGTGTCGGTCTCGCGGAGCGGGGAGCATTTTCAAACGGCGGTTGTCCGGCTTGACAGCGTGACGGCGGCCGGCGTGACGACGCATCCACGGACGCGCCTGTCCCTGGTGCTGACCACGGGGGAGAGCCTGACGCCGGGCGACGGCCTGAGCCTGGAGACCACGCTTTCCTTTGCCCCGGCCTCCGCCGACGAGCCGTGGCTTGCCCGGTATTACCGCAGCAGCAACCTGCTGCTCACGGCGCGAAACGGGGAAAATTTGGAGCTGGAGCCGGGCAGCATGCCGCTCATGGCCCGCATGGAAGACTGGCGGGAGGCGCTTTGTGCGCGCACGCAGAACCCTCTGGCACGGGCCGTGCTCTTTGGCGACAGGGAGGGCATGGACGAGCACGAGCAAACTCTCTTTCAAAAGACCGGCATGACCCATATCCTGACCTTTTCGGGCACGCATTTTGCCGCCATAGCCGCCATGGTTACCATGCTGTTGTCGTGGGTGGGGCTGCACCGCCGGCAGACGGCGGCAGTTCTGCTTGCCATAACCTTCGGGATCATGGCGTTGATGGGCTTTGTCCCGTCGGTCAGCAGGGCCGGCATCATGCTGCTGATTTCCTATGCTGGGGTGCTGCTGTTCCGTCAGGCAGACGGATTGACTTCGCTGTTTGCGGCGGGGTTTGTGCTGTGCGCCCTGAGGCCCTATCTGATTGAATCAACCGGCTTTTTGCTCACCTTCCTGTCAACGCTGGGCATTTTGCTGCTGGCGGGGCCACTGTCCTCCCTTTTTGCCGGCCTGCTGCCGTGGCGCGGCAGGCTGTGGCGCGGCATATGCTCCATGACGGCGGTGACCGTGGCGGCCACGCTTGCCACCGCGCCGGTTTTGCTGCTCTCCTTTGGGGAGCTTTCCACCCTGGCCCTGCCGGCAAACCTGTTGACCTATTTTCCCATTATGGCGCTCATGCTGTGTTCCATGGCGTCGCTGCTGCTGCCCCTGCCGCCCCTGCTTTGGGCCGTGGAGGGGCTGGAGCAGCTCAGCTATGCGCTGCTCGAATGGCTGTGCTCCTTTCGAGGCGGCATCCTCTACGCCGATTCGGCGGCCCTTCTTGTCGCCTATGCGGGCATCGCCGGCCTTGTCGGCGTTTGCTTTGCGCACCGCCGCGACAAAGGGCAGGATCACCGCTTTGCGCTGCTGTGTGCCCTTGTTTTGACGGTGGGCGCCATTGCCGCCGCGCCCGCACAAATCGACGCCCTGGTGGTCACGATGATTGACGTGGGGCAGGGCATGTCGGTCCTGGTGCAGGACGGCGGCGTCAACGTTTTGGTGGACTGCGGGAGCGAATCGGTACAAGATGCGCCCGAGCGCATTGTCAGGGCGCTGCAGAGCAGAGGGGTTTATTCGCTGGATACGCTGGTGCTCACCCATCTGCACGAAGACCACATATCGGCCCTTGAGAGCGTGGCCGACAGCTTTCCGGTGGGGGAAATTATCGTGGGCATGGAGTCCACCTGGATGGTGGAGGAGGCCGTGCGCGTGTTTGGCGTTGCCGTGCAAAAGGACATCCCACTGCGCACGGTAAAACCGGACCAAAATCAGGTCCGGCAGCTTGGCGAGAGCAGCATGACTGTCTTTTGCGCCGGCGTGCTGTTCCCGCCGCAGGAGGAAAACAACCGCTCGCTGCTGGTGCGCATCGACCGGGGGCAGAGCAGCCTGCTGCTGACAGGCGACTTAGAGCGCGAAGGGGAGCTGGCGCTGCTGGAAGACCCGGACAAGGCGCCCCTGCTGGCCGGTGTCGACGTGCTGCAGGTGGCGCATCATGGGGCAAACACCTCGAGCACGCCGGACTTTCTGCTGCGGAGCATGCCGGCCATTGCGCTGATTTCGGTGGGGGAGAACAGCTATGGACATCCCGAAGAGGAGGTGCTCCGAAGGCTGGAAAGTCTTGACGCCCACATCTTTTCCACGAAGGAAAATGCCACCGTTGAGCTTTCGACCGCCGGGGACGGGCTTTTTATCGTCCACACCGCGAGAGGGGGAACGACATGAAAAAAGAAGACGCCGCAGCCGTGCTGCGCAGGGAGCTCAAGGCAAGGCACCTGCAAAGCGCCTACCTGTTTTACGGGGAAGAGGAATACCTCAAGCGGCACTACATCAGGGAAATTGTCCGGCTGTTTGAAAGCCGCTTTGGCGCCCCGGACGTCATGACCCTGAGCGAGGATTTCAGCAGGGACGCCTTTGAGGACGCCGTGGAGACGCTGCCCATGGGGGCGGCGGGACGCGTGATTGTGCTGCAGGGAGTGGAAATTGCGCTGCTGCAAAAGGCGGACGCTGTGGCGGTGATGGAGCTTTTGGAGCATCTGCCGCAGGAGGTCGTGGTGATTCTCAGCTATGACGACGCCTATCTTACCGGGGATTTTGAGCGAAAGAAAAAGCGTGAGGCACGGCTTCGGGAGCTGTCAAAGCACTGCTATACGGTGGAATTTCCCATTCAGAGCCATGCTTCGCTCATGAACTGGGCCGGGCGGCGCCTTGCGGCGGCCGGGGTGACGGCCGACGAGGAGGCGCTCGACTATCTGCTGTCGAGGTGCGACAACAAGATGACGGCGCTTGCCGGCGAGCTTGAAAAGCTGGCGGTGTTGTGCGGCGGGAAGGGGGGAGGACGCGTGACCCGGGCCGACGTGCAGAGCGTGGCAATGCCGGCTCTGGCGGCCGACATCTATGAGATTGTCTCCTGCATGACGCAGCGCGACTATGCGGGGGCGCTGCGCCGGCTTGACGCCTGCCGCAAAAACCGCGAGAACCCGGTGGCCGTCACGGCCGCACTGGGGACGGCGTTTTGCGAGCTGCTGTTTTCCAAGGCTGCTGCCGACGCGGGCAAAACCGACGTGGAGGCCGTGCTGTCCGACTTCAAAATCCGGCCCAGCAAGCGGTATTTTATCCGGCAGTACCTGCGCGCGGCGGGCGGGATGGACCGGGAGTATGTGCAGATGGCCGTGCGCGTGCTGGCCGAGGTCGATGCGCTGCAAAAGAGCAGCGCCGCCGACCCGTGGCTGCTGCTGGAACAGGGGATGGAGAGGATTCACACATGGAAAAGCTGAAGGTTTCGCAGGTGATTGTGGTGGAAGGGCGCTACGACAAGGCGAAGCTCTCCTCGCTTGTCGACGCCGTGATTGTGACAACCAACGGCTTTGGGATTTACAAGGACAGCCAGACGCTCGGCTACCTGCGCCAGGCCGCCCGGCGGTGCGGCGTAATCATTCTCACAGACAGCGACGCGGCGGGCTTTCAAATCCGCAACTATCTGGCAAACGCCATCGGGGAGGGGCAGGTGCTGCATGCCTACATCCCCGACATTTACGGCAAGGAGCGCCGCAAGGCAGCCCCCGGCAAGGAGGGCAAGCTCGGCGTGGAGGGGATGCGCCCGGAGGTGCTGCTTGCGGCGCTCAAAAATGCGGGCGCGGAGCTGGACGGTGAGAGCACGCACGAGACTGCCGACCCCATCACGAAGGCGGATCTCTACGCCGCCGGATTTTCGGGAACGCCCGACGCGCACACGCGCCGCACAGCGCTTTT
>ERZ857998.3064-NODE-3064-length-14353-cov-9.956358_pt1 | contig 14353 bp, 19 predicted proteins | sample MGYA00519954_ERZ857998 | MGnify/ENA primary metagenome ERZ857998 (study PRJEB31778, sample SAMEA3449424) | human gut metagenome | biome: human gut; feature: human-associated habitat; material: faeces | place: United Kingdom | collected 2010/2012 ...
GAACACATTGCGATAAATCCTTTATTTTCAAGGCTTTTGGAGGATTTTATTGATAGACTATAACCTCTGCTAAGAGGCTATAAAATTGTGTTATTCAAATTCCTATTTGTCTGGCTGAAAAAATCGGAAGCCATTACTCATGAATGTATCTTATTTTTTATACGCAGACAGGCTTCTATGTGCATAATCCAATGTCTTGAAAATGGCATTTGAATTAGCCCACGAATATCTTTATTGCACCAATAATCAATTAGCCAAATTGCTTGTTCATTGTGGCTTACTACATTCAACGATCCTAAATATCCCTTTCTTTCTCCCGGTATTTTTCTTTTCAATTCATCATAAGATAACCGTTCAAGCACTTTCTCAGTGCTTTTCCGTACTTCAAAAATGTATGAATATAGTTCCTCCAGATTAAGCTGCTTTGAAAAGTCTGCAATCCGCTGTTTTACAAGTTCGTTTCCCGTTGTAATGATGGGTGAATTGATACGTGCTTGATAATTGCCTGCAAAAAATACTTGTTCATCTTCATTTATCACTGTATGCACAACTATATCTTCGATACGAAAAATATGCCAAATAGAATAGGCAATCGTCTTACTATGGTGACCATCAGCATTTATGAAAGGAATTGCATTAAAATCTTCTCGGCATAATTCTTCTTTGAAAGATACTAAAGTTTGCATTAACTGACTTCTTAAATTAAGTAAAGTATCAATCCCCGTCTTATAAGTATCTTTCTTTTTTATTTGTACCTGCATTGTTTTATTAAGTTCAGACCATTCCTTATTCATATTCAATTCGCTTCCAATTTCGATTTTTTCTTTGCCAATCAATTTGACATTTGTACCCGTTTTCTGTGTTTCTCTAAACTATGGATAAATTACTACTGATGTTTTTCTTCCAGCGACTTTATTCCCTCGATAATTACATTCAAGGAAAGTTCAAAGCTATCTTCAATAGAAAGAGGATTGCCAAACGCTCCATGATTGACAAGTTGAGAAAAGCCTTGTAAAAAGCCTCGGAATGTCCGAAGCAGATGATTTGCATTTGTTTCAGAAATGTTCTCTCGCTCCATTATTTTTATAAGGGCAGAAAACACTCTTGATATTGCTGTTTTGCTTTCATCATTCTCATACTGGTTGTACCAAAGCATGATGTTAAAAACGCCGGGATTTTGTGTAGCATAGTGGAAAAAAGCATAGCACATAGATTTCAATGCTTCATATCCGCTTATCCCCACCATTGAATGTAAAAGAACGGCTTCCATTTGCCGCCACCCATAGAGCATTAGCTCTCGCTTCAAATCATCAAGATTTTTGAAGTAGTAGTACAGTGACGGGGATTGTATTCCCAAATCCTCCGCAAGCAGTTTCATAGAAAGGCTTTGGCCATCAGAAGCATTTACCATCTGTGCAGCCCTGCACAAAATGGTTTCTTTGTCAATTTTCTTTCGTTCCATCGTAGCGACCTCCTTTTAATCTCTTCTTAATTATACCTAATTGAATTAGATAAGTCAATTAGACGAATAGAATTTGTAACATAGTCCCGCGGTTTTTTTGAAGTTATTTCATTCCCACCGTCATCATCTAATTTACCTTTGATACTATCAAGCAAGCCACAAATAGTTTCATAATCTTGCCCCGGAATGAGATTTTGTTTTTGCCATTCATACATTCCTTACTCACCTCTTTTCAACCGACCTACATCTATTATAAACAGATTTGCTCGTCCATTCTTGATTTTACTTGCTATGTTCTCTTAACATTATTATAGAGTGACACTGATATGAAAATAAATAGTCGGTTGAATGAAATATAAAATCGTTCAAATACTAATACACGAAATGTAAAATGATATTGGGTGATGTTATGAAGTTTGAACGAGATGAACGACGATTTGATTTTCACGATATAGGGCTCGCTATCAAGCGGGCGCGGGAGGCCAGCGGAATGACACAGGAGCAACTGGCCTATATTGTTGACCGTTCTCCACGCACCATCATGTATAATGAGAATGACGGTCAGCATCCGAGCCTCAACACTTTTTATCAGATGGTTACGATGTTCGATGTATCAGTGGATCAGTATTTCTATCCGTCCCAAAATAGAGGGAGTGAGTGCAGGAAACGAATTGACGCTATGCTGGGCTCTCTGGACGAAAAAGAATTAAAAATCGTGGAGGCCACCATCCAAGCGATGAAAGCGGCCAAAGAAACGGAGGAAGCGTAAGAAAGCGTGACCTCCGTTTTTTGCGCCATTTTCGGGCTTGCACGAAATGGCAAGCAGGGCGAGTGTATAGACACTCGCTATTTTTGCGCCCCGAGGGGGCCGCAAAAATGCTTGTTGGGGAGCCTCCCCAAACCCGGCAGACTTCGGGACAAAGTGTCCCGAAGTGGCGGCGCATAGCGCCTTTTGTCTGCGGCCGGTCGCTATCGCTCCTGTGCCTTATTTTCCCGCCCGCCGGTTACACCGAGCAGATGATCGATGTTGGTCTTGATCGCCACGGCTTCCCGCATATCCTGCTGAGCCTTGCGGTATTCCGCATAAAGGGACTTTTTCTTTTCAGCCAGCTCACGGCGGGACTTTTTGAGCGCATCCATCTTGGGGAGCTTGGCCCCGGCCAGAATATCATTCATAGCAGCCTTGGCCGCCCGGTAACTGGCAAGCTCGGCCTCATGCTCGGCAAGATATTTCTTGCTGTACCGTGCCGCCTTGTAGCCGTCGAACACGGGGCGGGTCTTGGCATATTCCACCGTGGCAGCCATGAGGTCGGAGGTTTTGGCAAGGGCCGCCTCGGTGTCCCGCAGCTCCCCGGCCAGCGCATGAAAGCGATCCACGGCCCCGGAGGTCTTGGCGGCCAGCGCGTCATAGTCGCCCAGCTCATGCTCCCGGAGATATTGCAGGGCAGCGGCCATCTGTTTGAGGTTGTAGACCTTGGCCCACCGTTCATAGGCCGGGCCCTTGCCTTGGCTCAACCGCTCTTGAATATCGATTATGAGATTGATCCGCTGGGGCGGCAGGGCCTCGTCCGGGATCTCCGGGGCAGGCCGCTCCCCGGCAATCACCGCCCGGATGTCCTCTGGATCGTAGCCGTCCCCCAAGGTGGACGTCCGGAGCCGAGTGGGTTTCTTCTGCCCTGGCACAAGGAACGAGATCACGCCGCCCCGCCCGCACTTCACGGCATACCCGGCTCCCTCCATAAGCCGCAGGAACGCCTCGAAGTCGGCGGGCTTTTTTGCCAGCGCGTCCCCGATGGCAAGACGGAGGCGCTGCTGGGCAGACGGGGGACGCTCACCGATCCATTGGCCGTAGTGGAGGAAACGCCCCTTGCTGTGCAGCTTGGGATTGGTAATCACGGACAGGTCATTTTCCAGACATACCCGGTCAGAGAGCCGCCGCAGGGCGCTGGCCGATCTGAAAAAATCCCGGTATTTGTGGGCACAGTCCAGCGCGGTTGAATTATAATAAATATGATTGTGGGTGTGGCGGCGGTCTGTGTGGGTGGCAACAAAAAAGGCGTGTTTGCCCTTCGTCCATCGCATGGCTGTCTCATAGCCAACACGGTTTGCCTCCTCGGGGGTGATCTCTCCGGGCTTGAACGACTGACGGATCTGATAGCAAAGTATATCCGCATCCCTCCGCTGTTCCCGGCCCGTGATGGCTTTGTATTTTGCCTTGGAGAGTAGGAACTCCGCATCGGCAGTCATGTGGTCGCACTCATAGGAGGAGATCAGCTCCCCGCCCTCGGTCTTGTCCGGGTTCTGCCCATATTCAAAACGGTCTTTCAGCGATTGGGCGATAGTTTCCCCCTTGCTGATATGATGGGCTTTTAGGTAGGTCGTGGCCGTGGATATTCCCCCTTTCCAAGAGAAAAGCGGCGGCTATACACAGCCGCCGCCTCGCTGCTTCGGGACAAAGTGTCCCAAAGTAATCAGTCCGTGATAAAGCATTTCAAAGAGTATTTGAGCCCATCCAGCTTGCAGATCAGCCACTCGGCTACGGCGGGCAGGCCAAAGGGAGAAACGCAGAACGCGATGATCAGCCCCCGGACTCCCCAAAAAGCATCGCCGCCAACGAACCACGCAAACAATGCGGTCATGACGCAGAGCAGACACAGAATGTTAAATGCCCACGATGCCAGAGAAAAGATAAATGACAGCACCCCGACTGTGAGGGTCAGAACCAGAACAAAGGGGGCGGCGATGATTTTCAGAATGATCCGCATGGTTTTATACCTCCTTAAAAAGTTGTTGTTATCCTCTACAATACCATTATAACTCCGTAAAAATGGGACAACAAGGATGCCTTTGGCTTTCCCCACTTCGGGACACTTTGTCCCGAAGTCGAGAAAACCGGGGGACGGCACAAGGCCATCCCCCGGATATTCAGAGCGCCGTCACAGCGGAGAGCTTTTTCAGCAGATCGGACAGCGGCTCCCACAGGGCAGCATAGTCCTTTTGAAGCTGGGCAATTTCCTCGGGATAGATGCCCCCGTAGGTATTGGCCTGTATCGCCACTTGATTGAGGTTATTTGCACACCGGCGCTGTAAGGACACCAGCTCCCGGATGTCCGAGAGGTCAACATGGAGCACATACCCATTGAGCGCCATTTTGCGGACATAGGCGCTTAGATTGCTGATCCCGGCCTCGGCCATGCGCCCTTGAATAACCTTCATTTCATCGGGGCGTACCCATACATTGATGGGCATACTGCGGATGCGCTTTTTGGTCATCGTTCCTCGCGCTCCCGGCTGCGGCGCTTATTGGGCGGCTCTTTCACCTTATCCAGCTCCTTTTCCTGCTCCGGGGGCAGAGCCGGGAGCTGGTTGTTCAGAACACCGTCGATCATGTTGTAGTTATGCTCGACGGCGATCTCCGCGCTTTTCATGGGATTATATCTTTCTTCCATTTTGATCCTCCTATCGGTCGCCCCGGTCGGGGGCTTTTTTCTTGGGGGCAGGATCGCCTCGGTTGGCCTCGGCCAGAGCAGCAGCCTCCTTCATCTGCTGGGCAATCGACCGGGGCCTGCCGCCGCTTTCCCGCCGCAGCTCAGAAATATTGGGGGCGGGACGGAGCTCATAGTCGGACGCCTGTTTTTCCGTCAGCGGTTTGGTGTAGGTCAGATGGCCCCACGCCACAAACGCGCCGCCCTCCACAGGGACGCGCTGATCGTAGTTGACGATCTCATCCGGGGCGTTGTGGGGCGGCTTCGGGAATGTGCCGATGTCCACAGGCCGCTGGGTGGAATAATACTTGTAAAGGCCGGGGGCCTCGATCTGCACGATCTTGACCTTATAAAGTCGCTGATAATCCTGCACCCGGTCTGCAAAGTCCTTTTCCATAGCGGTCAGATCGTTCCCATAGTGCCCCCACTCATATTGACGCTGGCCGTTTTTGTCATCGTAACAGGCCCATGTGACATAGGGGGACGGAGCGGTGGGGTGTTCCCCCAGCGCAAAGCCCCTGCCGTTTTCCAGCATGACGGCCTTCAAAATGGCATAGCCTTGGTTTTTATCCATCGTTCCTCCTTATCGTGATATATCTTTTTCCGCTTTCCGGGCAAAGGGCTGGAGCTGGTAGGGGCTCTGACCGTCCTCGGGACGCAGGAAGTCCAGACGGGCCGCCGCCCGGATCGCGTTCTGGTTGAGCTGCCGCTGCCACGCACCTTGGCTGGGAGCCCACTTGAAGCCCTCGGACTTCAGCGCCCGCCGCTGATCCTCCGGGGGCTTTTCATCGAAAAGCAGTTGCAGACGGTTCTCGGCCTCGTTGATTTTGGCCTCGCCGCCGGGGAAAGTCCAGCCCACAAACTCGCTGCGGTTTTTCAGCTCGTCAATGCGCTGGCGTACCCGGCGAATATTGGCGTTGTTGTTTGTCAGCAGAAAAGAGGGATAAGGCACCGGGTCTTTGCGCCAGTCATTCGCCATAGAGGATTGCAGCCTGCCAATATCCTCGTCGGACAGGCCGGGACAGCCCTCCAAGGTCTTGTGCTTGCGGTAATAGGCATTGACGCTTTTCATGGTGGCTTGCAGCTCCTCCAGCCCCGCCAGCTTCTTTTCCAACTTTTCCACAGCAAGGTCATCATCGGCGCTGATCCCGCCCGTACCCACAGACCTGATCTTATCCAGCAGCTTTTTAATTTCCATGTACTCGCCCATATTGCGGTCACGGGCGGCGTTCTGCTTTTCTTTTTTGCGTACCGGGAAATTACCGCCCCCGGAGATCAGAATGGACGGCACACGGCCATCAATGACGTGGGACTCGTTGAGGTTGGCGGCCAGCTTTTTGGCGTAGCGGTCAACCAGCGCATCGATCTTGTCATGGTACATGGGATCGACACGGGCCTTCTGGCGTTCCGCTATGGCATACGCCTCATCCACCATCTGGCGGTAGGCGCTGGTAGCCGAGCCGGGCTTGTAGTCGGAAAAGCTGTTCATATCCTTTGCCCGCTTTGCCGCCGCCTCGTTGATTTCATAATACTTTGGCATGGTTCCTCCCTTCAAAAATCACCCTACTTTGGGACAAAGTGTCCCGAAGTACAGCGTAAAAATGTTGACAGCATCGGGGCCAAACAGGGGCAGGCAGTAAAAACATACGGCCCACCCCTAAAGCGGCTCCAAAAAGCCTTGAGATACCGGGCTTTTTTCGGGCCTAATTGTCAACAGACCAGCCCCGCTTTTTCTTCATGTGATCCCGCTGCTGGCGGCGGTGGGCTTTCTTGGCACAGGCCGGGGAGCAGTAGCGCGTCCTGCCGTCCGGGAGAAAGACGCTGCCGCAGACCGGGCAGAGCCGGGTTTCCGGGGCGGGGCCCTCGGCGGCCAGCCCCGCCTCCAGCACAGGATCAAGGGGCAGGACGGCATCCCGGAAGTAACGGCAAAAGGCCCCTGTCCAGCATTTCCCCAGCATATAACACTCGCTCGTCGTCACAAGCTCCATATCATTCACTTCCGCCGTTGGCGAAAGTTCACTCATTTCGCTGCTCCTCCTCTCCCCACGCAAACGATGTTTGCGCGGGGGCCCCAAACCAAGTAAGCAGCCGTATTCCCGGTCGTAGTTGGCGCACCACTTTGTCACCAGCGCACGGATTTTTCCCTTTTCTTCTCGGGTCAGCTCACGGGCCACAGCATCACCTCCCGCCAGCCGGGGGTTTGAGCAAATCCCGGTAGCAGGACATACAGGCGATGCCCCGCCAGTAGGGGCAGCCGTCACAGCGGGAGCCCTTGGGGGCCTTGGGCGTGGCCGGGGGCTGGATATGGGACGGCCTTTTCATCATGGTTTCGTAAGGGCTGTTGGTAAAATTCATACATTGTCCTCCTCGGGTTCGGAATCGTCCTCGTCCCACGGAGGGCCGTCATCCTCAAAATCGTTGTAAGCGTCCATTTCTTCCTCGTAGTCATCCTCGGGCGCGGCGGCCTGCTGGTGCTTGGGGCGGTAAATCTTGAAGTACCACCCGGCCCCGCCGCCAACGGCGAAGATGGCAAGCACAAGGAACAGCGAGCCCAGCCCGCTTTTTTTCTCGGGTTCCTCGGGCTCCGGGGTGGGTTCGGGTTCGGGATCGGGAGCTGTGCCAGCACATTCGCCCATGTTGACGGAGCAGACGGGGCAATCGGTGTGGATAGCCCCCACCGCGCATTTATCCGCACAGGTGCAGGCAGGCGGCTCACCGCCAGCGGCCTCCATAGCGGCCAGCAGGTCGGCCTCGTCCACAACGCTGAAAAAATAAGTTTGATACTGTTCTTCCTCCTCGTTCACCGGCTTGTCGTAGTCGATGACGATATAGAAAGTGCTGCCGCCGCTGGTCTGGACGGTGATAAACTGCTTGTTGGTGTGCTTGTCATAGAGCAGATCGCGGGTCACAAGGGAGCCCTCCTCGGAAAAGCCCTCGCCGGGCTCCACCGGATCAAGCCCCTCCCAGTTCACGCCCCCGGTCTGCTCGGGGGGCGTGGGTTCCTCGATGTACTCGTCGCCGCCCCCGGCGTAAGCCGTGACGGAAAAACCGCATAAAAGAACGACGGCACAAAGCGCCGTCGTCAACAGCCTAAATCCTCTTTTCATTCCGCCACCTCCACTTCCGGGGAAGCAGACTTCGGGACACTTTGTCCCAAAGCTGCCTTGCCGCCGTGCTGGATGGACTGGAGCAGCAGGGGCAGATCGGTGAGGGAAATGCTCATGCCCCGCACGATGTCCACGATCTCGCTGTTTTCCGCCTCCAGCTTTTTCTGCTCCAGCTCCTTCAGCCGGGCCTGCTGTTCCGCGATCTTGGCCTTGACCTTTTCAATCTCGGCCTCGATTTTCGCGCTTTTGCTGATTGCCATATTCAAAAATCCTCCTTTATCAATAAAGTTTGCCGTAGGCATATAGGTGGGACTGCCAATAGCTGTTGTTCAGATTGGCGTAACTGATGGGATCGCCGCAATGGAGCATCCAGCCATCGCCCACATAAATGCCGCAATGGGAAACGCCCGGGGTGTCATAGGTTCCCGTGAAGAAAACCAGATCGCCGGGCTTGGGGTTATTTGTCCGGGTGGAAATGTTGTAGAGCCCCTGGGCTCCCAGCCGTCCGAAGTCCCAGCCGCATTGATTGTAGACATAGGACACGAAGCCGCTGCAATCAAAGGAAGTGCTGGGATTGGAGCCGCCCCACACATAGGGGAAGCCCACATATTTTTCCGCCTCTGCCAGAATAGCCGCAAAGGTTTCATCGGCCAGATATTCCTCCGGGATGTCATGCTCCGGGGGCGGGTTGGTGTACTTGGGCACATAGCCGGACTCCGGGAACAGGTCGGGGCGGTTGCCCAGCGTAGCCATATAGAGGGCATACCGGGAAAGCTGTTCCTCGGTCATCATGTAGATCGGCACATGGGAGAGGTTGAAGTTTTCCAGCGTCACATAGCAAATGTAGTAGTTATAGGGCACCTGCACCGTGTAGGTGTTGCCCTCGCTGTCCGTCCGGGTTTCTGTCCGATACCGCACCTCCACCACCACATCCTCGGTGAGAATGTACTGGCGGTCAAACAGGTTTTGAAGCGTACCCTGCACCTCGTCCACCGTCCACGCCCCCTCGTGGAGCGCCGAGAGCATGGAGATCAGCACATAGGGGTCGTGCTCAATGTCATCGAGATCAAAATGGTATTCGTCATAATCGTGGGTGGCCTCATAGGTGTCGAGGTACTCCTGCAGCTCGGCCTCCAATGCACAATAGGCGCCCTCGGCCCCCAGCATATCCCCATCCTTGGACGGATAGGTGCTGGCGGCCACCGCACCCACAAGGCCGTTGCCAACCGACGCCATAGAAGAAACGCAGGACTGGAGGGAGAAGATCAGCAGACAGCAGGCCAGCGCAATAATCACGCCCACGGGATGCCGCTTGACGAAGCCCCACGCCCGAACAGCCAGCCGCTCCGTGGTGACAGCCGTTTTCTCGGCGGCCTTGGCTCCGTGCTTGGCGGCCTCCCGCGCCTGTTTCGCATACTGCTTTTGAATGTGCCGCTTTTGCAGATACCGGGAGATCACGCCTTGATCCAGCTCGGGGTGTTCCAGAGCCGCCGCCCGGAACTGATAATCCGCCGTGGCCTTGATATGTCTGGCCTCGGCCTTGCGGACTGCTTTTGCCGGGTGTTCCCGGATGGCCTTTTTTACATGGCGGGTTCCATGCCGCAGAACGGACTCGCCCACCAGCTCGGAGCGGTGAGCGCCCTCGGTGCCCACATTTTCATGCTCCACCTCATAGATTTTCCCATGCACAAAGCCATGCACACCGCCCAGCGCCGCCCGGCCCGCACGCTTCACGGGGTCGGGACGCTTGGGCGGTTTCTGCTTCGCCAGTTTGCCCCGGGCCTTATCCAGCTTTTCACCCCGCTTTTCCATGCGGAGCTTGGACTCCGCCGCCTGTTCCTGCCGGCTCTTGTGTCGGAACTTGGACTTCGGGACACTTTGTCCCGAAGTGCCCTTACTCGTCTTTTCGCTCATGGGCCATATCCTCCGGGCGGGTCGTCAGCAGGTCATAAATCTCACCGCGAGGGAAACGATCCACAAAGGGAATGGTGGTGTTGCCGTAGAACAGCAGCCCTTCACCGGAATTGGAGTGGGTGATGTAGGAAAGCTGATGCTCGGAAATGCCGAGCTGCTTCGCCAAAATCGCCCGGTCGCTCTGTGCCTGTGACAGCAGGATCATAAAGTCGGTATTATCCAGAATGTTCTCGATCTCCAGACTGGCCAGCAGGTTCTTTACATTCTGCGTCAATGCCGACGGGACGCAGCCCCGCTTACGCAGGGTACGCCAGAGCAGAACGAAATAACTGGCCGTGAGGGGGTCACGGAGCAGCACATGGAACTCATCGAAGTAGCACCATGTCGCCACGCCGTTTTCATAGTTGGTATTCACCGCCGCCGTGACAAACTCATTGGTGATGTGCATGGCGATCTTGCGGAGGTTTTCTCCCATGCCCTTGATGACGATGCACACCACACGGGAATTGAGGTTGACATTGGTGGGGTGATTGAACAGGTTGAGGGAGCCTGTGCAGTAGAGCTCCAAAGCGGTCGCCACACGGCGGGCCTCGGGCTCGGGCTGGCGCAGAAGCTCCTCATACAAATCTTGAAGCAATGGCGTTTTCGCTGTTTCCAGCCCCAGCGCCACCTCCCGGTAGACCAGCCGCACACAGCGGTCAATGACGGTCTTTTCGATGGGCTGCAAGCCCTCCTTGCCGCCCACCACCAGCTCACACAGGGAAAGCAAAAAGTCCGCCTTCATGGAAAGCGGGCTGTCCTCGTCGCTGATCCCCATTTGGATGTCCATAGGGTTGATGTGGTTAGGGCTGTCCGGGGCGATCTCAATGACCTGCCCGCCCAGCCGACGCACCAGCGGGGCATATTCGCCCATTGGGTCTACAATGATTATTCGATCCTGGGGGATGGTCAGAAACACATTGAGCAGCTCCCGCTTGGCGGCGAAGCTCTTGCCCGAGCCGGTGGAGCCGAGATACAGGCCGTTGGCAGATTTCAGCTTTTTGCGGTCAGCCATGATGACATTGTGGGAAAGGGCGTTCATGCCGTAGTAGAGCGCCTGCCCGCCCATGCGCAGCTCCCTTGTCATAAAGGGGATGAAAATGGCCGTGGAGCTGGTTGTCATGCCCCGCTGGATCTCCAGCCCGTTATAGCCGAGAGCCAGCGAGGAAACAAACGCCTGCTCCTGCTGCCAGTCCAGCCGCTTCAAGGCGCAGTTGTACTTCTGCGCGATACCGCCCACGGTAAACACATCGTTTTCCAGCCGCTGGCGGTTGGGCGCCATGTTCACCACCGTAAAGGTCAGCAGGAACATTCTTTCATTCCGGGACTGGAGGTCGGCCAGCAGCTCGGCAGCGTCCTTGGAAAAGGTAATAAGGTCGGGGGGCAAAATCTCCATGTCGTACCCTGCCCGGACAGCCTTTTTCTGTTCCTCGGCCTTCATACGGCCAATGTCAGAGATTTTTCCCTTGATGGTCTTAATGGCCTTGAGCTGATCCACCGTCTGAATGTGCATGGTGACGGTTAGCTCCGCATCCAATTCCAAAATCTCGGCAAGGAGCTTGTCAGACAGCTCCGACGCCAAAATCTGCAAATAGGACGCCGCGCCCCAATAGCGGCCCACCCGGAAAGTGCGGCTGTCCCGGAAGTCGAAGCTGTCCGGGGCGATATAGTCCTTGGTGCCAAGGCCGTGCTTGGGGATGTCCTTCCACGCAAAGCGGAACGGCTCCCGGTTGCCGGGGTGCATCTGGCTATGGAGCAGAGCCAGCCGATCCCGGCCAGCCAGCGGCTCCGACTGAACGCCCAGCCGATGGAGGTTGCCCATCACATCGGCCTCCACACGCTCCAGACGGGGCCGGGCCTCGGCCACACCCTCGGCAGGCAGGCCAAAGGTGATATATTTTGTGCGTTCAATGCCGTTGTTGCTTTTGGCGATCTGGTTTTTCAGCATGGAGGTGAACTCCTCCCGGACGCTGTTGAAGTCATCCTCGGCGGGCGGGATATTCACCTTGTAGCGGCTGCGGTCACGGGAACGGCGGTTGATAAAGGAAAGCTGGAACGGCAGGGAGCTGTCAAAATAATTGAGGAATGAGCTCCAGCCGCCAAAGATGGCCGTCTGATCCTCGGTGGACGCCACGGAATAGTTGATGTCCTCATATTCCACGGTTTTTGTGTAGATACCGCCGGGGAGCTGGCACACGCCGTCCGGGTGCATGGCGATATAGGGGATGGTCTGCTGGGCCGAAAGTCCGGCCCGGCCTTTAGCGGCCCTTGCGGTGCCGCGCTTTTGGGGTTTGCTTTTTGTCTGCAATAGGCTCCTCCTTTCCCGCAAACGGAGCATAGATATTCTGCGTTTTGTACGGTCTGATGCCGGGCCGGGTAAACTTGGCCCGGATGATGTTCCGCACCACCTTTTCAAAGGGCAGGCCGTCCCGCTCATACATGGCAAGCATAAACGCCGGGAGCATGACGGCCAGCATGAGAAACATGGCCCCGGTGCTGCCGATAGAGCTCCGGGACAGCAGATAGACCGGGACGCCTACCAGCGCCGCGCCGCCGAAGCAGATCAACTGGCGTTTGGTGAGGTTAAAGGCGATTTTGGTTTTGATTTTGGATAGGTCGTTAGGTACATTCACATACGGCATAGGTTAGGTTCCTTTCTGAACTTCGGGACACTTTGTCCCAAAGTCCCGGATCGTGGGCTCCACCTCGTTGCCCCACACATCCCAGCCGGGAGGGGTTTGCCTTGCGAACAGCTCCACACGGGGCAGGTCGCCCATGAGAGCCACGATCTTGTCACGGGCCTCGTCGGGCTTTTTGCTGTGGGCTTCAATGGGTGAAATAATAAACTGATGGACATTGGCCGCCTGCCGCTTGGGGTGGCCCCGTGTAGCCAGCAGACAGATTTCAGCGTTGCCCCGCGTCCAAAAGCCCAGCCCGTAAAACCAGCTATCCGCTTTTTTGTTCTTTTTCAGCCAGACAAAGGCCACGCTTTTATAGGTAAAGCCCCACGCCTCTATGAGCCGCAGGGCCTCCGGGAGCTGGGGAAAAGTCGCCCACAAAAAAAGCGCGCTGTCCGGGGCCGCAAGCTCGGCCACAGGCAACGCGCACAATTCATTGATACTCATAGTGGGGTAATGGTGCTCCGCCGCCCCCTGCAAGCCCTTTTGGGCGTACCGCCAAGGGGGATCGGCGTATATGATAGGATATTTTTTGATTTTTGCACGCTCCTTCCCATAGAAAAAACCGCCTGCATTTCTGCAAGCGGTTGAGGAGCTAAAATACTGTCATCATTCGGTTGTGTCATCCATAGGAGTGTCGCCCAGCAGAATACGCAGATAATCCCGGCGTCCGTACAGCACACGGTCAATAAACACATCAGCGCCGTTCACACGGTAGAACACCATGTAGTTTCCGCTGACAAGAAATCTGTAATCGCTGTCAACATCCGCAATCGAGGACAAGGGCGCGCCAATCAGTGAGTGCTCCAGAAGCAGGCGGACACTTTTCAAAATCTTGCCTACCGTAGACTGCGCCGCTTGGGGATTTTCCAAATCCTCCGCGATATAGGCCCGAATTTCATCAAGGTCATCCTGGGCCTCGGGTGCAAAATGGAGTTTATTCATGGGTAAGCCCGAGATGTTCCTCCACGGCCTCTAAAGTCAGCCAGCCTTTCTCTTCGCCGGATTTGCGCCCCTTGGCAAGCTCATTCATCAGTCGAATGGTCGCCTGGGATTTTTCATAATCGTGCATATCCACAATCGCGTACCGCCCGCGTCCATTCTTTGTCAGAAAAACAGGAGCGCCAACAGCTACATCATGCAGCACTTCGGTATAGTTGCGGAGATCGGAAATCGGTTTAATGTTCGGCATATACTATCAGCTCCTTTCGCTTATAGTATATCCTGTTCTGCTGTAAAAATCAATGTCATATTTATCAGCAAAATGGTTTTTCCGACATTGAGAAAACGATCAATTTCCTTTTTCTCCATGTTTCACGGCCAGCCGCGCCTGTTCAATACGCTGGGCGGCGGGGCCATAGATGGCCGGGGCGCTTTCAAAGCAGACGAAGCGGCGGCCCGTATTGAGGGCGGCCACAGCGGTTGTCCCGGAGCCAGCACAGAGATCTGCCACCACCTCGCCGGGCCGGGTGTAGGTCTTGATAAGGTACTCGCACAGCTCCACGGGCTTTTGCGTGGGGTGGGTAGGATATGCCACCGTCTGCACAAACAGCACATTTCCCGGATAGCGCCGCCCGTCATTGGATGCCGAGCCCTGGCGCTCAAACTTGCCGTAGTTGGGACTGGAGCCCTTGCGGGCGTGTACCTTGCTGTACGGCTCCCCATAAG
>ERZ857998.3066-NODE-3066-length-14347-cov-8.450742_pt1 | contig 14347 bp, 15 predicted proteins | sample MGYA00519954_ERZ857998 | MGnify/ENA primary metagenome ERZ857998 (study PRJEB31778, sample SAMEA3449424) | human gut metagenome | biome: human gut; feature: human-associated habitat; material: faeces | place: United Kingdom | collected 2010/2012 ...
CGGCCAGGCGGGACACGACATCCGCTCCGGCCCCGGCCTGGGGATTGAGAAAGTGTCCCAGGGCAACAGCCGCGCCGGAATCCGTCTCCAGAGCCCGCCAGTACACGGAAGTGGTACCCAGATCCACAGCCAGCGCCAGTTCCCGCCCCGTCTTCGCGCCCAGGGCGTTCCCCGGTGAAACCTCGTCGACTTCCGCCGCAAAATCCTCCGGCGGCAGTTCCAACTCCAGCACGCTGCCCGGCCCGGAATCAGGCCCGATAGCGGGCACAGCGGGAACCTGGCGGCGACAGGCCATCCGCCAGCCCGCTTCCAGCTCCCGCGCTGAAAAAACAGCCTCCTCGGCGGGCAGGGGCAAGGGCGCATCCCGCGGGAAACGCAGGCGGCAGCGGCCGCAACGGCCCAGCCCGCCGCAGAGCGGCAGGGGCCGCAGCTTCCCGGAAAGCCAGAGGGCTCGGGAAAGGCTTTCTCCGGCCGGAGCTTCAATGTCCACGCACGGCGCGGGAATTTGTGGGGCCGTACCGCCGGAGGCAACCTCCGCAACGGGAGAAAGGCGCAATTTCATGCCGCCTACCCTGCCCCAAGGCCGCCGCAATGGCAAGCCGCGCGGGCGCTCTCAGGCCCTGTTGCCGCCCACGGCTCTGGTCAGGGCCTCCAGATCGCCTTCCACGGGCTCGGCAAAAGCCAGACCCGCCTGCGGGCCGTCCGCCCACATGACCCGGGCTTCCCGCCCGGCGAGGGCAGCGTCAAAGGGGTCGGCCACAGCGTGCAGGACAAGGATCTCCCCGCCCTCCAGCCCGGCGGGAGCGTTAAAACAGAGGCGCGCGCCCGATCGGCTGACATCCAGCAGCGCGGCCTCAATCTTCCGTCCGCTGAAGGAAACATGCATATTGTAGGGATCGCGCAACTGGAAACGGGGCTCCGCGCGGCGCTCGCCGCGCATGCCGTCGATGATCTTTTTCAGTTCGCCGGAAAGCGCGCTCAAGTCCCGCACATGCCCGTCGGAAGCCTGCATATTGTCCGTGGTGTCGCGGGCCTTGCCGCTGATGCTCTTGATGCTCTCCAGCATGCGCCCGCCGGAGGCGGCCTGCTCTTCCGTGGCTTTGGCGATGCCCGCCACCGTGTCGGCCACCTGCCGCGACACGTCGAGAATGCGGTTCAGCCGCTCCCCGGAACTGTCGGCCAGTTGCGTGGTCTGGCGGGTCAGTTCCACGGCGCGTTCCGTAGCCGCGCTGCCCGCGTCCACGCCCTGCCGGATGGCCCGCACCGCCGCCGCCACATCCGTGGTGGCCTGCATGGTTTTTTCCGCCAGCTTGCGCACCTCGTCGGCCACCACGGCAAACCCGCGCCCTGCATCGCCTGCGCGTGCGGCTTCAATGGCCGCATTGAGCGCCAGCAGATTGGTCTGGTCGGCGATATCCGAGATCACGGTCATGATCTGATTGATGCTCTGGGCTTCGTCGCTCAGCTTTTCCATGTCGGCGCGCAGAGCCAGAGAGTTCTTCTGCACCAGGTTAATGGAGGAAACCACCTGCCCCACGATGTTCTGGCCGTCCGTGGCCGTATTGCGCATATTGTCGGAACTGGCGGCCGCGTCGCTGGCGTTTTTGGAAATGTCCAGCACGGCCATATTCATTTGTTCCATGGCGGTGAGCGTATCGTGCATGCGTTCCGTTGTTTCGGCAGTAGCCTTGTCGGTTTTCACCAGCACGCTGACCAGCTGTTCGCAGGCCGCATTGGCCGCTTGCAGCAGATCCAGCACCGAGGCGGCCACGCCGCGCATAGTTTCGCTGTTGCGTTTGATGGCTTCCTGCTGCTCAAAAGTTGTGGTGGTGTCCAGCAGAATCAGAATGGCATGCGACAACCGGCCCTTGTCGTCGAGCATGGGCTTGGTAAAAATGTCCGCATGCATGGGTTTGCCCGTTTTCCTCTCGACAACGAAGTCCATGCTGGCGGCTTCTCCGCTTTCCAGGCACCGGGTGATGGAAGTGGAGCGTGTCTCGTCATTGTAATAAAATTTGCCGGACGTCATGCCGATGAAGTCTTCCATCTTTCCCGGATGCTCAAAAGTGCTCAGCATGGGAGCATTGGCGAAAGCCAGTTTGTCTTCCGTGTCGAACACGGCGCAGGGCACGGGCAGGGTCTCCAGCACGCCGCGCGAGAAAGCGAGCTGGCTTTCCAGCTTGTCCAGCATGGCGTCGAGGGCTCTGGACAGCGTGCCGATTTCATTGTTCGAATGGGTTTCAATACGCGAAGCGTAATCGCCGGCCATGACTTTTTGGGCAAAATCGGAAAGACGCTCCAAGGGTCGGCAGATGCCCCTGCGGGCGTAGACGGCTGAAATCAGACTGAGCAGCAGAGTCAGGGCCAGAGCAAAACAGAGGAAGAGGCCGTTACGATCGACGCGCTCGACGCTGGCGGCCACCTGTGCGCTGGTGCGCTTTTCCAATGTGGCGAAAAATTCATTGAGCGGAGCCATGATTTTTTCGGTTTCCGCATTATACGCCGGACCAAAGACCAGCTCACGAGCCCGTTCCATATTAGGTTCGCCCTTGACCGTGTAGTCGCCCTTGGCATCTTTGTAGATGCCTTTGACGGCGTTCATGGCCTCGGTTTCCAGAGCGATCAGCGCGTCGGAAAGCTGGTTGCCTTTTTCAACCAGGGTGAATTCGTCGGCGGTGACTCCGTACTGTTTCATCAGATCAGTAAGCGCGATTTTCTGGCCCGGAGCCACGTCGCGGCTGGCCGCGCGGGGCGTTTTGCCCGCCCGCTCGTCCACAATGCCGAAATAGATTTTTTCATACCGGCTGTCGCCGGTAGCGGCGTACTGGCGGACATAGCTGGTGAGCTGCTTGGAGGATTCCATCAGCTCACCGGCAAGCTGGACGGCTATTTCCTTGTTGCGCGCGAGATCCAGATTATTTTGAATGGCGTAATACAGCTGGAAGACAAAATAACCCACAAGGCATGTCAGGATAATAATCCCAGCGTTTATGGCGGATGAGGCCTTGCTGATGCTCATGCATTGCTCCTGAGGCAGAGGTAAATTTTATTACGAAAGTTCGTGTTTGCCTGATAGATCGCCAGAAATCAAAAAAGTTTTAGGGCAAAACCCTTGTCAACCGGGCGATTTTTTAAAGATTGCGGGAAAAAAGCGTTTCGTGTTCCCTTGCCATAGCGGGACTTGACGCGCAAGCCCTTAGGCGGACAAAAAGACATATAATATCCATTATGGGAGGCCGAGTTTGACAACCATGCTGCACCATGTCGCCGTTGCGGCTTTGTTCCTAGCTCTGTCGGCCGCCTTGCCTTGCCTGGCGGCGGAGGAGAGCGGCGTGCCGCAAACTCCGGCCTTGCCTCCGGCCGCTGATGGCGACGGCGCGGCAACGGTTGCGCCGCCCTTGCCCGCAGCGCGGGAAGCGGGCAAACTGCCGCCCCTGGCGGAAATGATCACCTCGCCCTTCGGGCGGCGGCGTATGCCCGGCTGGCTGAGCCGGCGCGGCATGGTGATGCGCGAGCATTCCGGCCTGGATATCCGTGCCCGGCTGGGCTGGCCTGTGGTGGCTTTTGACGGCGGCATGGTCAGCCATGCCGGGCCGCACGGCCTTTCCGGCATAGTGGTGGAAATCCGGCAGGATGACGGCATGACCGCGCGCTATGCCCATCTGCAGAAGGTCCTGGTTTCTGCGGGACGGCGGGTGCGGCGCGGCGAAGCCGTGGGCCTGGTGGGCTGTACCGGCAGGACCACGGGCGCGCATCTGCATTTCGGCCTGCAAAACGCCAAGGGGGAGCTGGTGGACCCCCTGCCGTATCTGCGCAGCGCCGAGCAGTTGTTGCGCCCCGCGCCCGGGCAGATTCCCGCTGAACTCACGCCGCAGCAGTGCGGCCCGGTAATCCGGGGCCGTAACGGACGGCCCGCGCGCATAGGAGACCTCAAAACACTGGAGAATTACAGCCCGCCGCTCATCCCTGCCTGGGGCGAAGGGCGGTAGCGGCATCCGGTGTTCCCGGCCGCCTGCCTGAAATTTCGTCTCCTCTTTCTTTACGCCTGTTTCGCCGCCCCTCGCCGTTTCCGTGCGCCGGGGCGGCGTTTCTGGTTTGGTTTCCGCGCACCGGCAGGCCGTCCTCCGCCCCGCGCGCCGGATTTCGTAAAATCTCTTTCTGGCCCGGACATTGCATATCTACTTAACGTTTGGCCGGCTAGGCCGGACAAAGGGCTTTTGTTGGACAGGTTGGACAAGGCGGTTCGCGCCCACATTCTTGGAAAATGGCGTTGTGGGCCGCCGCGGACCGCTTCACGCAGGCCATATGGACCGTTTTGCGCAACCTGTTGTTCTGTATAATTGTTATACAGGTGGCAATAATTTTTACAGTCACCTGTATAGACCAAACAATAAGGATACAAACATGACCACTCTTGGTACGAGATATCCCACCTTGGCGTTTATTTCCGGCGGTGTTGGCGAAGCGGATGACGGCATCCCGCCGCAGCCCTTTGAAACTTTCTGCTACGATTCCGCCCTGTTGCAGGCAAAAATTGAAAACTTCAACGTTATCCCCTATACCTCGGTTCTTCCCAAGGAACTCTACGGCAACATCCTGCCCGTGGACAAAGTGGAAAAAAACTTCAAGCACGGCGCCGTGCTGGAAGTGATCATGGCCGCCAACGGAGCGCGCATTGAGGACCACCGCGCCATTGCCACCGGTCTCGGCATCTGCTGGGGTAAAAAGGACGGCAAGCTCATCGGCGGCTGGGCCGCTGAATACGTGGAATACTTCCCCACCTGGATCGACGACGACATCGCCAAATCCCACGCCGAAATGTGGCTGAATAAATCCCTCAACCATGAACTGACCCTGCGCGGCGTGGAAAAGCACAGCGAATTCCAGTTCTGGCACAACTATCTGAACATCACCAAGCCCTACGGCTACTGCCTGACGGTCATGGGCTTCCTCAACTTTGAATTCGCCGATCCCGTTGTGGTGAAAAACTAAGAAAACCGCTCCGGCCTGTCCGTGAGCCTTTGTGCGCCCGGCCCGCGACGGATTGTTAGCGTGGGCCGGGCGTTTGTTTTAGGAACTTTTGTCGCCGCCGGGCGGCACGGTTCCGACGCAGACCCGATCCGGACTTTGTTCCGCCCGGTCGGCCTTTAAGTAAATTATTTCCATGAAGCCACGCCGGCACAAGGGCGAGGTTTAACATATAGAGGATAGAGCAATGGCGCAAAGCACAACCAAAAAACTCGGGGTCGTGGCGCTGGCCAGCGTGGTGGTCAGCTCCATGGTCGGCGGGGGCATTTACAGCCTGCCGCAGAATATGGCCGCCGCCGCTTCCGTGGGCGCGGTACTCATTGCCTGGGTGATCACAGGCCTGGGCATGTATTTTCTGGCCAATTCCTTCCGCATTCTTTCGGATATCCGCCCGGATCTCAAAGCGGGCATTTATATGTACGGGCGCGAGGGTTTCGGCCCCTTTGTGGGCTTCCTCATCGCCTGGGGCTACTGGCTTTGCCAGATCTTCGGCAATGTGGGCTACGCCGTCATTACCATGGACGCCCTGAATTACTTTTTCCCGCCGTATTTCCAGGGCGGCAATACCATCCAGTCCATTATCGGCGGTTCCATCCTGATCTGGATGTTCAACTTCGTCGTGCTGCGCGGCACGCATCAGGCCGCCATCATCAACACCATCGGCACCATCGGCAAGCTGATCCCGCTGTTTATCTTTATTATCGTGATGGTGTTCATGTTCAATATCGACAAGTTTGATTTCGACTTCTTCGGCAAGCTGGCCGTGGACAACGGCCACCACCTCGGCGGCCTGGGCGCGCAGGTCAAGAGCACCATGCTGGTGACCCTCTGGGCCTTTATCGGCATTGAGGGCGCGGTGGTGCTGTCCGACAAGGCCAGGACCCCGGATGACGTGGGCAAGGCCACGGTTATGGGCTTTCTGGGCTGCCTGGTGGTCTACATTCTGCTGTCCGTGCTGCCGTACGGCTTCATGACCCAGGCGGAACTTTCCGCCGTGCCCACGCCGTCCACCGCCGGTGTGCTGGAGCGTGCCGTGGGTCCGTGGGGAAGCTGGCTGATGAATGTGGGCCTGATCATCGCCGTGCTGGCCAGTTGGCTGGCCTGGACCCTGATCACCGCTGAAATGCCGTATGCCGCGTCCAAGAACGGCACCTTCCCCCGCCAGTTCAGCAAGGAAAACGCGGCCGGGGCGCCGTCCGTGTCCCTGTGGGTCACCAGCCTGCTGATGCAGCTGGCGCTTCTGCTGGTTTATTTCTCCAACAACGCCTGGAGCATGATGCTGAGCATCACCGGCGTGATGGTGCTGCCCGCCTACCTGATTTCCATGCTCTTCCTCTGGAAGACCTGCGAGGACGGGCAATACCCCCAGAAGGCCCCCACCGGGCGTGCCGCGGCCCTGGCCTGCGCCGCGCTGGGCACGCTGTATGGCTTCTGGCTGATCTACGCCGCCGGTCTGCACTATATGCTGATGGCCATGGTGCTGATCGCCCTGGGCATTCCCGTATACATCTGGAGCCGCAAGCAGCATCCGGATCAGACGCCGCTGTTCAAGAACTATGAAAAGGTCATTCTGGTGCTGCTGGTACTGGCGGCGCTGGTCGCGATCTATCTGTTCGCGCGCGGCATCATCACGTTGTAACCTCTTGCCTGGAACGGAGACGTTCCCAGAAGGAGTGCCATATATGTCAATAAAATGGAAACAAATCGGCGGATTCGCCATAGCGGCCTTTCTGTTTGTGGCCGTGCAGTCCCAGGCCGCCCAGGAAGACAGGGCGGCGGAAGGCCAGAAGTTGTACGACGACCTCTGCGCCATCTGCCATACGGAAAAACCCGCCAAGATGATGGGCCAGCCCGTGGACGGTCTGGTCGCCAAGATGAACAAGGTGAAAAGTCTGACTCCGCCGCCCAATGAGAAGGTGGAGCAAATGCAGGAAGCGCTGAAGCCGCTCTCCGATCAGGATCTCAAGGATATCGCCGTGTATCTGAACGGCCTGAAATAGCCGTCTGACGAAATAACTCATAGAGAGCAGCCCGGAAAACAGCGTCAATCGCGGTTTTTCGGGCTGCTTTTGTTTGCTGTGGAACGTGCTTGTTGCGTGCTTATGACGACATCCGCGCCGTGATTGAGGGCGCGCCTACGCGGATGGAGACAGAAACCGTTCCGCTTCCGCCACGGCGATGCGCCGGACCAGCTCGTCCGCCAGCGCGCGTGAGGACAGCCGTTGCAGGGCCTCATAGTCTTTTTGGCGTTCCCACGCCGTTTCTCCGTCCTCGTAAACATCCTCCGTCTGTCGCCGGAACCGGCAGGGACCGGCCCCGCTCAGAATCCATTCCGGATTGACGTTTGCCACACGCAGCAAGGTCAACAGCCATTCCGCCGGGATCATGCCCGTGCGCTTGGCATTGGTTACGGCAGAACGGCGCACGCTCAGATAAGCGGCAAGCCCGGTCTGGCTGTGCGTGCCGGTAATCTGGTGAATACGTTTAAGTTGTTCGATGAATGGGGATGGGTTTTCTGCGTATATCATTACTTCACTACCAGATAACTGATTAATTTATTTTGATAATTGTGCCTTTACATCTATCGGTCGAAAATTATTTTCTGACCTGGCTTACCTTATTGCGGGTCTGAAAAGTGCCTTCCTTGTATCGAAGATCTACTTGATAATAAGATAAGCTATGTTTTGATTTGTAAATCAAAATCTAGGCTTGGTAAAGATGTCTGGTTCATGTTGTGCCCTACAAAAGAAAGTTACCCTTCCTCTCCGGAGGGCGGCATGAACGGTAATAGCTTAATTTTGCTTGGAAAACGAATCAGGGAATTGCGAGTAAAACACGGCTTGTCGCAGGAAAAACTTTCCGAACTGTCCGGCATCAGCTCTCGCCATATCAGTGAAATGGAGCGGGGAGAATCAAATCCGAGTTTTCAGGTCATGGAACAGCTCACTTTTGCCCTTGGCGTCTCAATGAAAGAATTTTTTGACTTTGAACACCATGCGGATGACGAGGCAATCCGTGACGAATTGTGTCGAATGCTTGTCGGGTTTTCGCGTCCCAATCTGCAATTGGCCTACAAGTTGCTGCGAGAGCTGTCTGACGGCTGACTCCGTATTGTGCCGCTCAATAGGCGGAGCCCTTTATCATTTATCCTCCGAGACGAGCCCGAAGAGGGCGTCAGCGCCCGCGCGGTTCCCTTTCGCTCCTTTCCTCGCTTCGTTTCTGACATGCCGACCGATACCGGCAGTATTCCGCCGGGATGGCGCTCATGCTTTTGGGCGTTGACCACGCAGAGCGGCGCGCGCCTAGATAACTATTAGTCAGAGGGGCGACCAACTATTGCTAGCCAATCGACCTACTATAGTCGGTCGAGTTTGTAAATAGGCATTGTATGTGGGAGGTATGAAACCCAAATTCGACGAAGATAATCTGGCAAAAACCTTCATGCCTGCGGTGCTCAGACGGTATCGGGATGCGGCCGGACTTTCCCAACGGCAGCTCGCCGACAGAGTGGGCATAACCAAGAGCTATGTCTCTTCTTTGGAGCTCGGATACCGCGCGCCTAATCTCAATCTGCTTATCAAGATCGCGCGGTCGCTGGAAGTACGCCCCGGCGAGCTGTTGGATGCGCTGGTTGATGAGGCTGAAAAAAATTAGCGTGACATGGGTACATCTGCATGGGGATCATGCAATGATGGAGGATTCATGCCGGGATACTGCAAAGCTGACGCTGAGATTTTGAAACAGTTTGGTGCGGCTCTCGGAGCCAAACGAGAGGCATTGCATATTTCGCAAGAAAAGTTGGCGGAGAGGGCGGGCCTTCATCGAACATATATTGGAGGTGTCGAACAAGGACGCAGGAATCTGGGCCTTCTGAATATTGTAAAGATTGCCACGGCCCTTGGCGTAAATCCCGAGGAATTTTTTATTGACTGCGACTGTATGAAAAAAATGTGATTCTCGTGGTGATATGTGAAGTTAACGAGATTTACAAAAATGAGTGTGAAGTCAGTTTTTGCCAAAGACTATGCCGTAATGCTGGCTGTGCTGATCCAAGCGAGAAAAAGCCAAGGATTCAGCCAACAATATATTGCGGATCGCTTGGGCAAGCCGCAATCGTTTGTATCGAAATATGAAAACGGTGAACGGCGGCTGGATATCCTGGAGTTTTTTGCTATTGCCGAGGCTTTGCAAAAAGATCCTGTTCAGTTGCTGAAACAGATTGGATTACTTTAATCTTACGCCACGCTGCCCCATTTTTTGTGTTTCCCTGGAGCCGTTGACGCATTTCATGCGTCAACGGCTCCAGGGAATAAAGAGCAAAAGGCGGTCCCGGAAAATTTTCGGGGCCGCCTTCATGTTACGCAGTTGGAATCCGCTTTACATGCATCAAGTTATAATCAGCCAGGACGGAACCGGTTTTGCTCAACATCCTTAACGAACGCGACAACAGCTCTCCAATCTGGTAAAGAGTGAAGTTGGTTATCCTGGTATCGGCGTCATAGCCCTTCATAAGAAAGACCGTGGCGAAAAGGTCGTTGTAAATGGCGTCCAGAGCGGCGGCGATATTCTCGGCCTTATATCGGTCAAGAAGCTCGCCTTCTTCCGTGAGGGCATACGGCGGCAAGTGGTATTGCCGGTATTCTCCCGGCTTACATCCGTGCTCGGCGAGCTCCGCGTCGTCTTCCGTTTTTGATGAATCCTTTTCAGCACTCGCGGAACGGCAAAAGGCCAGCATTGCTTCCGCCGTTTCCTGTAGTTTGCCCGCCAGGACTAAAAATGCATCAAAAGGGAACTCGCAACGGCTGGAACTGGTTGCATCGGACATAAGAACTCCAACGGTTTAGTAGTGGCGGCACTTGGAAAATGAGAAATGCCGGGACTCAACTACGCCCGTTGGAAGCGCTGCTCTTATTTCCCCAAAAGGTATTTTATTCGGAGCTATCATCCCGGCAATTATATGCTGGCGGGCACGAACCCAAAAAGAAACCCAGCAAAGTGCCGGGCATGTTCACACCTGATTTATCCAGCGGTGTGGACGCTGCCAACGGAAATAGTAAAAAATACATAATCCGGAAGCTTCACTATGTCAAGTTCCGACTTTCTGGACAAAATCATTGCCCAAGTCAAAAAAAATGATACATATTTTTTAGCTAAAAAACGTTGACTTTTTGTGCCTGCTGGTTATTATATCCATAAGGGAGTTTGAACATGACCTCTGAAAGAAAAACCATGACCCTCAACTTAACGAAAGATGAAATGGATATTTTGGATGCTCTGGCAACCCGTAAAGATGTGTCCAAGACTTCCATCCTGAAAGCAGCCATTAAACTCTACTATATTATTAACTTACGCATTGAAAGCGGCGAAAAGATATTTTCGGAAGATGATAAAACTGGTGAAAAGGCGGAGTTATTGCTGTTATGAGTGAACTTATCCAAGAAATTCCCTTATATCTTAACGGAAAAACTTTGATTCATGCTGAATTGCACAAAGGCTTTTCCATGTCATTTATCGAGTGCTGGAAGAATAAATGGGCTCCGTCTTTAGACGCGTATCTTAAGTCAGGTAAACAACGCCCTGAGCATGCCCATTGGAATTGGGTTCGAAAGGCCACAGTCGCGGTTTTAAATAATAAAGATGACCTTTTCTTCTGGATTAAGGCAAATGGCGACACGCAAGGGTTGATGATATTGGATGAAAGTTCTTCCTGCCATGCAGATGATAACGGGGAAGGAAACATTTATGTCCAGTTTTTGGAGGTCGCACCATGGAATTACTACAAAGACGCAAGCGTTGGATATTATCAGGGGGTGGGATCGATATTATTTATGACTGCCGTTAACTATAGCGCGTCATGTGGGTTTGATGGGCGTATTGGCCTTGAATCTCTACCGCAAAGTGAACCATTCTACCGTGCAAAAGGAATGATCCAGGTTGCAAAGAATTCAAGTAACAGCCCATTAAAATATTTCGAACTCACTACCCAAGCCGCACAAGAGGCGCTAAAGAGGTTAGTAAAATGAAAGCGATGAATTTTGATTTTTTAAGCGCAATAGCAAAGCAGGAAAAGCAACCTCCTCGCGTTTGTTCAAATAAATTTTCTGGTAGAGAAATGTCTCCGCTTGGGGCTCTTATATGGAACGCAAGGAAGCATATGGCTCTTACGCAGCAAGAATTTGCCAGAAAGTGTGGCGTTGATATTGATGATATTATTAAGATAGAAGAAGACAGCAAATATAATCCAGATATTAGATCCCTTGATTATATTGCACGTTTTTTGAATATAAATTCAAATTATATTGCTGAAATTGCTGGTTATAAGGAAATCAGAGACAAATCCTTTGAACAGCAAATTTACGCCTTTGCTGCAAATTCTGGGAAGATTAGAGATTGCTCTGATATATCAATAGAAATATTTGAACAATATCTTGCGGTACTGCATGAAAGGGGATTGCATAATGAGTAAACTACTTCTGTCACAGAGCACGATGCAGGACATAGAGAAACGCGTAGACCGAGTGCTAAAAGAAATTGGAAACCCTGCACCGCCAATTCCTCATGTGATGATTAGAGAAGCTCTGCGACTGGATATGGCTTACTTTCAAAAAGATGATCCAGGTATCATTAGCGAAGTATGGAGTCGCTTAAAACGTGGTACAAAGCAGATTTTGCAGCGCCCTAGCATCTTGAAAGACATGATTGAGTCGAGAAGCTTAAGGGCCGCCTATATTCCCGACATTAAGCGTATTTATGTGGACGGCGAACTTCATCCATTTAAAAAGAGATGGGGGGAGACTCATGAGTGTGTTCACGGCCTTCTACCTTGGCACCAGAATTATATGATGGGAGACGATAAACATACTTTGACTCAAGTATGCAGGGAAAAGCTAGAGGCAGAGGCTAATTATGGGACAGGAAGACTTCTTTTTGCTGGGAACCGCTTTACTGAAGAACTTGCTGATTTGCCTTGTTCAATTAGAACAGCCGCAGATTTAAGTAAAAGCTACAAAAATTCGCTAACTTCGACCTTGTGGCGGATAGTAGAATCTTCTGATGATATGCCTGTATTAGCGTATATTTGTCCAAACCACTCCCCTGATGGTCTTTATGCCACGCCTGGGGCGGAAAGTGATACTCATTTTGTTAAATCAGCATTATTCTCTGCGCAATTTTCAAATATACAAGATGGTGAAGTAAATAAAATTCTTAATTCATATGTTCGCCCGAATGCGAGGTATTTTGCCGGTGAAAAAGCTGAAATTTTGCGAGATGTAAATGGAAATCCTCATGTTTTCCATTTTGAAACCATTAACAATAGGTATAGCTACTTGACTCTTGCTACTGTCGCGCCATTCTAGATTTTTATGGGGGAGCTATGAGAAGAGTCACAGGACGAGACGGTAAAGCTATAAATGTGCCAACGGGCTATAGAGCGGCACAGGGCCGTGATGGTAGGCTTATTGCTATTCCGCCAGGGAAAAGAACTGTTGAGGGCCCAAGAGGGCGGCTCAAGGTTGTTTGAATATGCGCGGGGCCAGAGCGGGGCCAAATAGCCCCAAACAGAAAAAGGACTTACGGCATTCACCGTAAGTCCTAAATTCTGGTCGGGATGAAAGGATTTGAACCTTCGACCCCTTGAACCCCATAATCGGGCATCAGTAAGCCGGACATAAGCCAGCCAACCTTCCGGGAAATGCCCCCGTATATTCCGGTTCCGCCGCTATACATTTTAATACACCCCGTATATCCCGCTCAAATCTCATGGGTCAAAATTTCCAGCACTTCCTTATCCTCAATGCCCAGATAGCGCATGGTGACACTAGGTGATGAGTGATTGAAACGCTTGCAAATCAGCTCAAAACCCACCCCAAAATGTGTCCTCTGAATATACCCGAAGGTTTTCCTCAGAGAATGCGCCCCGTAATTTCCGTCCAGATGAATCGCCCGGCACCATGATTTAATCATCCGATTAACGGTCATGATGGTCAAAGGCTTCTGGTGCCCCTTTGTGGACTGGAAAAGGTAATCATCATCCAAATGGTCCGAAGCCTCCAGATGACCTCTGAGAGCCTTGTAGACTTCCCTGTTAATATAGATGGAGTTGAGCTTTCCGGTTTTTGACTCACGGATTTGGATGGTTTGACCGGGTTTGACGGATTTGACATCCGAGATTTTGAGCCTGAGCAAATCTCCGGTTCTGATGCCGTTGTTGATGCCCAATGTGAAGAGCAGCAGGTCACGTGGTTTTGCGGCCAACAGCTTTTTAATGGATTGGATATCCGCCATTTGGCGGATGGGCTGAACGAGGGTTGAGGAACCGGGCTTTGGGTGATTGGGGTTTGGCATGTGACCACCTCAAATGTTAAATTAATAAGAAAAATCAATATATTGCTTAACATGGCAAGTACACAGTCCGGAATGAATCTGTTTAAGTTGTTGAGATGATAAGGCAAATATTGCGAAGTTAAGTTGTTTTAAGAACTTATTTAATTAAATCGGTGAGTTATATTAAAATTGATGTTTTGAACCGGGAGCAAATTTGGGGGGAATACTCTTGAAGTTGGGAAAATCCATGCGTAAATGGGGAAAATGCATCCATATTTGATTGAATGTTCAATCAATTGCCCTGGCTGTAAATGTAAAATGGGGGGAGTAAAAATCAAGATTTGAGCAGTTTATAATTAATATGATTTGAGAATTGGATATTTGGAATTATGAATTGTTTTAATTTTAAAATCCCTGCGGGATTTAACTTCAAATTTGAAAAGCAGGCTTTTCAAATTCTCAGTTTGTATTTTAATTTAAAATAATTTTATGGAGTTGTATTTTGTGAAATTAAGAAGAAAAAGTATATTCCATTTGTTGAATATTATTTATTGGAAACTGGTTTCCAAAATTAATAGATTGGAGAAAAATTTAAAAATAATAGGAAGTGGAAACTTGTTTCCGATAAATAAGATTCAAGAGAATGAATAAATTTGGTTTTGGATTTTTTGTGTGCATAAAGTTTGGAAATGGAAAAAATTTTGTGGAAAGAGTGGCAACTGAAAATTTGGATAGTTTTCTATCAAAATTTGAAGTTAAATCCCGTAGTGATTTTAAAATAAGTGGAAAATCGAGATTTAAAATTTATAAAAATATTTTGTGCACAATAAAAATTATGAAAATGAAATTTTATGATGATGATAGAATGACAGATTTTATAGCAAAATATTCTTATAATATATTTAATGGCTCTAATTTTTCCCACCCCAAAAAGTGTCATAACTATCATCACTAATAAAAAAGGGAGGCTCAACACCTCCCAATTCATGAAAAA
>ERZ857998.3074-NODE-3074-length-14325-cov-40.388718_pt1 | contig 14325 bp, 13 predicted proteins | sample MGYA00519954_ERZ857998 | MGnify/ENA primary metagenome ERZ857998 (study PRJEB31778, sample SAMEA3449424) | human gut metagenome | biome: human gut; feature: human-associated habitat; material: faeces | place: United Kingdom | collected 2010/2012 ...
AAAAATATTTTATAACAAAAATTAAAGAGTGTCGACTTTGTCGACACTCTGAGAGGAAGATATTAAAATAACTATCTTCCTCTTTATATTTGCAAGGAAAGTTTACCCATTTTTAATAATTAGTAGGTTAATAAGATTAAAGTAATATGCTATAATTAACTTATTTACTGATAAATTTATCAAGGTATTATAGTTTTAAATATATAGCTTCAATGTGTATTAAGTTCTAAAATCAAATTTATGTAAACATCGTTTGCAAGTTACTACTATTTTACCTTTTTTCCTTGGTAATCTTAACTTTTGACCATATTTTGGACAACTTGTTATTTTATAATTTTTCTTTTCATTTAATTTATTTTTAATTGCTTGATATGTATAAGAAAAATTAGTAAAATCAATGGGTTGACTATTATAAGGAATTCTTAAGCCTAATTTAGATAAAGGTTTATTCAAAAAGTTAATTAATGAATTATTTTCAGCACGTCTTTTAGAAAGATTTCTTGAAAAAATTCTTAATAAAGATATTATTACCAAAGCAAAGCCTATAAGGCTTGTATATCTTGAAAGATTAAATAGTGAAGCTACTAGTAATAAAATTAATGATAATAAATCAATACCATATATGCCTTGTAAAAATTTCATGTTAAACACCTCTATATATAATTATAAATATATTATAGTACAAAGAAATATTGCTATCAATTAAGATATTTCCATATTTAGAAATAAAACATTTTGAAGTAGGAGGGATTTTATGTGGTTTTTAACTTGGATAATATTTTTTGGTATTTATAGTTTCTTAGGTTGGATATGTGAAGTTCTTTATTGTTCTATTCCAGCTAAAAAATTTATAAATAGAGGCTTTCTGAAAGGACCTGTTTGCCCAGTATATGGCTTTGGTGCAGTATTTGTAATTTTAATAATGAATTCATTAAATATAAAAATACCAATATTAATATTTTTATTTGGAGGTAGTATAGCATCAATTATAGAATTTTTAGCAGATCTTATATTAGAATATGTTTTTCATACAAGACTTTGGAATTATTCTAATAGAAAATTTAACATAAAGGGAAGAGTTTGTTTGTTAAATTCCACCTTATTTGCTACACTATCTCTTTTATTAATGGAAGTAATACACCCAGTAATATTAAGTTTAGTAAACAGATTTTCAAATAATACTATTATTATATCTGCAGTTATATTAATTGCATTATTTGCAGTGGATATTTCTTTAACTGTTAGTGAAGTTGTTAATTTAAATATTACTCTTAAGAATATGAATATTTTAAATCAGCTTAAGAAAGAATTTAATAAGAAGGAATTTAAGTTTAATAAACTAAAAAGACTTATTAATGCTTTCCCACAGCTTGAACATAAAAGATATAAAGAAGAGTTTAATAAACTTAAAGCATTAATAAAGGAATCTATAGATAATAATATTAAATTTTAATTGGAGGAAATTATGTATATAGCTTTTGGAAGAAAAGTAGTTGATACTGAGGAAATGAAAAATGAAATAGAAAAAAATTCTGAATTTAAGGTACTAAAGGATATGAGTAAGGGAACTAAAAGAGAAGATACTTTTGCATATAACTTAAGTATTTCAATTGATATTTTAAATGAAATAATTAGTGATGATTATGATATAAAAGACTTAAGTGAAGATGAATTATTTGATGAGTATATGAGCTTAAGTGAAGAATTAGCTACAGATATGGAAGAATTATTACCAGCGGATTCTATTATAGATGTTAAAGCATATAAATGGGATCTATCTGATAATGATATAAGAGTAATAATAGCAGGGGTTAATGAAGAAGTAGGAGAAGGAAAATTAAAGGATGTAATGAGAAGATTAATAACTCAATTAGAGTAAATGTAAAATAATGAAAAAATTAGAGCTGCCAAGGCAGCTCCTTTTATTTAGCAGAGGCCACCGCCACCACTACCCATACCGCCACCACCACACATATTCATGTTATTTTGAGGAGGATTTGGGTTATTATTTGGAGTTGGATTTTGATTATTATTTTGCTTATAATAATTAATTATCTCATTTGATCTATTTCTAATTGTTTTTAAAGTGGCAGAGTATTCTTCATTAAAAGGGTCAAGCTCTGTAGATTTTAAAATGTGTTGAAGACCGATGTCAAACCAACCTTTTTTGAAATAAACAAATCCCATTAAATAATTCCATTCTGCGGAATTTTTTAAATCTAATAGATTTAATTTACTTTCAGCAACAGGAATATTGTCATTATCAATATAGGACCTTATTTCTTTGTAAAAATTGCCGGTAACTAAAACATCATAAGCCGTATTAGCATCTTTTATAATACCCTCTGCTAAGGGGCGTGAATCTATTGTTGAATTTCCTAATGCATATTCTTCTAATATGTTTTTATATGCTTTTTTAATTTCATCTTTAGAAGCATTTGGAGAAACCCCTAAAACCTTATATGGATCCAAATTTAACTCACATCCTTAATTATTATTTATCTCATATTACTTAATATATTGGAAGAATAAGAATAATATGATAAATTAATTCTATAAAAGAAAAAGGAGAAAACTTATGACAAGATTTAAAAAAATATATATAGAAACAACTAATATATGCAATTTAAGTTGCAATTTTTGCCCTAAGACTAGTAGAAAACTAGGATTTATGGAAACTGAGGACTTTAAAAAAATAATAAATAAAGTTAAAGGATATACAAATCATATTTATTTACACTTAATGGGAGAACCATTTTTAAATAATAATTTAGAAAGTTTTCTTCAAATTGCAAAGGAAGCAAATATAAAAGTTAATATAACTACTAATGGAACATTAATAAATAATGTGAAGGATGTATTAATTAATTCAGGAGCAATTAGGCAAATAAATATTTCACTTCATAGCTTTGAAGCAAATGAAAATAATATTAATTTTTATGATTATTTAAATAACATTTTGCAATTTATTGAAGAGGCAAATAAGAAAACTGAAATTATATGCTCTCTTAGGTTATGGAATATAGATACTGAAGATTTAAAAGCAAATAATAATTTGAATTTAGATATATTAAAATTAATAGAAGAAAATTTAAATATTAATTTTTCAATAAAGGATGCACTATTAGATAAAAGAGGGATTAAGCTAAAGGAAAGAGTTTATTTAAATATGGCAGAAAAGTTTAGCTGGCCAGATTCTAGTATTTCACTTATTAGTGAAGAGGTATTTTGCTATGGATTAAGAGATCAATTAGGAATTTTGTTAGATGGTACAGTAGTTCCTTGTTGTTTAGATAGTGAAGGGAAAATACCTTTAGGAAATATCTTTAAAGAGGATTTAGGAGATATTATTAATTCGAAAAGAGCAATAGATATTTATGATGGATTTTCACAAAGAAGAGCAGTAGAAGATCTTTGTAAAAGATGTGGTTATGCAAAAAGAAAATTTAAATAGGAGGTAATTGCTTGAAATATATATATAATTTAGCTTTTAAGATGTCTGTATCAGCTACTATAGCCTTAGTTATAGCAAATGCTATGGATTTACAGTTTTCAACTGTAGCTGCTGTAATAGCTATTTTAAGCATTCAAGATACTAGGAAAAAAGCATTAATAGTAGGAAAAAATAGGATTATAGCTTGTACAGTAGCTATAGTTTTATCTGTTGTGATATATAAATATATTGGGCAAAATCCTATAACCTTTGCCTTATTTCTATTTATATTTATTCCTTTTACATCAAAATTTAATATTTCAGAAGGTATGGTACCAGCTGTAGTATTATCAACTCACTTTTTAGTAACTGATGAAATATCCTTATATTTAATAATTAATGAGCTTTTAATAATGACAATTGGAGTTGGTATTGCATCAATTGCAAATTTATATATGCCTTCTTTAAATGATGAATTTGAGAAGGATAAGGAATATATAGAAAAAAGTTATAAGATTATATTAACTAAAATGTCTAAATCTTTATTAACTTATACAGTGGATAGGGATGAGGAAGTAATAATTAGGGATATAGAAAACAGATTAAATGAAAGTTTAGAAAGAGCATATAAGATTTATAATAATAATTTCTTTAAAGGTAATTATTATTATGTTGATTATATGAATATGAGAAAAAATCAGTTTGAGATTATAAAAAAATTAAGGTCTCATTTTAAAAGGTTTTACATGTCTTTTGAACAAACTCATATGATATCAAAGTTTACTAAAAATGTTGCAGATGAAGTTAAAGATAGAAATGATTGTAAGGAGCTTTTAAAAGAATTAGAATTATTAAAATTAGGATTTAAGGAAATGGCATTGCCTAAAACTAGAGAGGAATTTGAAAATAGAGCTCAGTTATTACAATTTTTAAATGATATGGAAGACTTATTAATAATGAAAAGAAATTTTGTACTTAGATATAATCCACAGGAAAATAAAAAATAATCTTCTTTATAAATTTACATGTAAGTTAAAAAAAGGTAAAATAGTATAAGGGGTGATAAAATGGATAATAATGTAGTATTAGAATTAATTGATTTAAGAAAAAGCTTTGGAGAAAAAGATGTTTTAAAAGGTATTAATTTAAAGGTTAATAAGGGAAATATTATAGGGTATATTGGACCTAATGGGGCTGGGAAAAGTACAACTGTAAAATTAATACTTGGTTTGCTTAAAGGTTATTCAGGAGAAATAAAAGTTTTTGGAGAAGAAATATCAAAAGGTAATGAAAGTTATAAGAAAAGAATAGGATATGTACCAGAAGTTCCAGAAATATATGATAGCTTAACTGGAAAAGAATATTTAACCTTTGTTGGGCAACTATATGGAATAGAATATAATAAGGCTGACGAAAAAGCTAAAAAACTAATGGATATATTAGGAATATTAGATGCTTATGAAAAAAGAATATCCTCTTATTCTAAAGGTATGAAGCAAAAGCTTATTCTTATATCTAGTTTAATTCATAATCCAGAAGTTTTATTTTTAGATGAACCCTTAAGTGGTTTAGATGCTAATAGTGTAATGATAATAAAAGAATTATTAGCTGCTTTAGCTAAGGAAGGGAAAACTATATTTTATTCCTCTCATATAATGGAGATAGTAGAAAAAATAAGTGATAGAATTGTTTTAATAAATAATGGTGAAATTGTTGCTGATGGAAACTTTGAAGAATTGAAAAACAGTTATAAGGAAAGTTCCCTTGAAAATATCTTTAATGAAGTTACTGGATTTCATGAGTATAAGGAACTTGCTGAAAAATTTATTTCAGTAGTTAAAGAAGAGGTATAGCCATGAAAGAGTTTAAGGTCTTAAAGATTATAGACAAGCTATCATGGCTATATAAAAAAGCAGGAGTAGATTATGATGTATTTAGATTAATATTAAATACAAAATTAACTATGGATGGAAGAAGAAAAGCAACAGTTTTTAATGATTCTAGAAAGAATAAAGAGGATTCAAATCAATTTTATAAGGCTTTAATAATGTATGCTTTGTTTGGAGTATTTATAGGGCTTATGCTGATAATTGATGTTAATAAAATGTATTTGATGACAATTTATTTTTCGGCAATTATGTTTATGGTTTTAACTATTTTTATTTCTGACTTTTCATATGTAATTTTAGATGTAAGAGATAAAAATATACTATTTACTAAAGGAGTTGATAATAAGACTTTAAATGCTGCTAAAATAACGCATGTGGTTATTTATATGATTTACTTAACTCTAGCTTTAGTGGGTTTTTCTTTTATAATATCCTTTAAATATGGAGGACTATATTCTTTAATATTTTTGTTAGAAATAATATTATTAGATATATTTATGATAATTATAACAGCATTAGTATATCTTTTTGTATTAAAGTTTTTTGATGGTGAAAAGCTTAAGGATATGATTAATTATGTGCAAATTGTTTTAAGTATAGCTATGGTAGTACTTTATCAAATAGTTCCTAGATTATTTGGAGTTATAGATGTATCTAATATTATTTATAAAGAAAAAATATGGCATTTATTAATACCGTCTATGTGGTTTTCAGCTCCACTTTCTATTATTTCAGGAGAAGGAATAACTTTAGTAAAGATAATAATGTGTGTACTAGCTATAGCTATTCCAATAATATCTATAATTATTTATATAAAATTAATACCATCTTTTGAAAATAATCTTCAAAAGTTAAATAATAATGAAGATAAAATAAAAGAAAAGAATAAGCTTTTGATAAAGATTAATAATTTATTTTGTAAAGATAATAGTGAAAGAGCCTTCTTTAATTTTTCTCTTGGTATTATGAATTCAGAAAGAGAATTTAAACTTAAGATTTATCCGAATTTAGCTTTAGGAATAGTATTTCCACTAATATTTATTTTACCAGCAATGGAGAGAAATAGTATAGGAGGGATATTTGGTAATATAAGGGGATCGAGATTTTATTTATCCATCTATGCTTTTGCAATAGTTATTCCAAATATTCTAGTAATGCTTAGATATTCTGAAAAGTATTTAGGGGCATGGATATATGAGGTTGCACCAATTATGAAGATTTCAAGTATATTTAAAGGTGTAATCAAAGCAGCTTTATATAAACTAATGCTTGGACCTTATATAATTTTATCTACAATATTTATTATAATTTTTGGACCTAGGGTAATTATTCATCTAATTATTGCATTTTTAAGCTTTATATTATTAATGATAATTAATTTTGGAGTTTTAAAAAAAGTATTTCCATTTTCACAAAAGTTTGAAGCTACAAACAGTGGTGAAGGTTTATTAACATTATTTACATCTTTAGGCTGTGCTTTAATATTGCTTTTAATTCACTTTGCAATTAGTAAAATTCTTTTATTAAATTTTATATACTTAATTATTTTAATTATAATAGATTTAATACTTTGGAATGTTGCCTTTAATATTTCTAAGATTAAGTTAAAAAGTTAAAAAACATTGTGTGAAATATATTGTTCATTGTATTTACAAAAATACTAAAAATAATATTATATTTCACACTTTTTATTTTTAGTATATAATAGATGTCAAAGAATACAGATAAATTAAGGAGATACACATGTCAAAGGTTATAGTAGTTGGAGCTGGTCCAGCAGGAATTATGGCTGCACTTTCAGCTTCAAAAAATAATGAGGTTATTCTAATTGAAAGAAATAATGAGATTGGTAAGAAATTAAAGCTTACTGGTGGCGGAAGATGTAATATCACTAACAATAGAGATATAGAAGAGTTTTTTGATAAAATTGTTACTAACAAAAAGTTTTTATATAGTGCACTTTATAATTTTACAAATAGAGATCTTTTAGATTATTTTTCAAGTAAAGGCTTAGAATATAAGGTGGAATATGATGAAAAGGTATTTACTAAAAGTGATAAAGCTGATGAAGTAATTGATATTTTTAAAAGAGAGCTTATGAAAAATGATGTAAGAATTTATTATAATACAAAAGTTCAAGATTTAATAATTAAAAATGAAACTATTAATGGAATAGTAACTGAAAAAGGGGATGAAATATTAGCTGATAAAGTAATTGTAACAACAGGTGGGAAAAGTTATCCTACTACAGGTTCTGATGGAAGTATGTTTGATATACTTCAAAAACATGGTCATACCATTAATAATTTTTATCCAGCCTTAATACCGTTAGTTACCAAAAATGGATTTGTTAAAAATCTTCAAGGTGTAGCAATGAAAGAAGTAATAATAAGTACTACAATTAAAAAGAAAAAGATTCAAAGACAAGGGGATATGATATTTACACACTTTGGAATATCAGGACCAGGAGTACTTAAATTTTCTTCTTATATAAATAAGTTATTAAAGGATGGAGAAGTTAATATAAAAATTGACTTTTTACCATATATCTCAAAAGAAGAGTTGTCTAAGATAATAAGAGGGAGCAATAAAAGTATATTAAATAATTTAAAAGAGTATTTACCACAAAATTTTATTAAAGAAATACTAAATATATTAAATTTAACTGAAGTTAAAGTGGCCGAATTAAAAAAAGAAGATGAAGTGAAATTAATAGAACATATAAAAGAAATGACTTTAACAGTAGAGGATACTATTACTATAAAAGCAGCTATGGTAACAAGTGGAGGAGTCAGTGTGAAAGAAATAAATTCTTCTACTATGGAATCAAAAAAAATAAAAAATTTATTTTTTGCAGGGGAAGTAATAGATATAGATGCAGAAACTGGAGGATTTAATTTACAAATTGCATTTTCTACTGGCTATTTAGCTGGGATGTTAGGAAATTAAACTAAAAAAGATAATTTGCATGTTGCAAATTATCTTTTTTACGTTAATTATTAGGAAGTGGTTGATAAGTACTTCTATCTAAGTATTTATTAATTACTAGTTCACCATTTGAATTATATCCATATAAATAAGTATCTGCGCTTAATGGTCCTAAAGGTACAGATACTGGTTCATAACGGATACCATCTTCAACAGAATCATTAGACCAAAATTCTATAGTTAAGCTTCCATTACTAGCATATGAATTTACTACTATAGGAAAATCAAAATCATTGACAAATTTTAAATCTATAAGATTATCTGCTAAAGTAGCATCAAGTCCTATAGGAACATAAGAAACTTTCATCATATGATTAAGTCTTTCAGTAGGTATTATACCAGCTCTAAGCATAGTGTTATATAAGGTTGAAGCAACTTGACATACGCCACCACCTACTCCAGGAACTACTTCACCACCAACATAAGTGTTTGCTTCAACAAATCCGTTTTCTAAAGTTGTTGGACCAATAGCCTTTTCTGTAGAGAAGGTTTCGCCTGGCATAACTATGCTATTATCGATATTTCTTGCAGCTATTTGAAGATTTGTCCCACTTGGACCAGCTGAATAATGAGTTGTAAAAGAAGATATTTTGTTATTAACTGTTGCTAAAGCACTAGCCTTAATATTAGCTTCCACTACATCTACATTTCCAACTACTTCTACAGTATTAGGAGCTTTCATATCTTTAATTTGATTTTTAATTGTATCTAGCAGCTGTGATGAATTTAATTTAAGTCCTGTTGTATCATTAGTAATACTAATTCCTCCAGCTATGTTAATAGAGGCATCAATAGGAGCAACATCTACTGCATTTGCGATGTTTGATACAAAGTTATTTAAATTTTCTTCATTAAATAAAACTTCAAACTCATATTCTCTATTAGTAGGTTTTTTAATTAAGTTAATTTTATTTAAAAATCCTTCATTTTTACCAAAGCTTAAGATTTTTTCTTCTAATTCAGTATAGTTTATATTAGCTTCTAAATCTTTATAAGAAATATTAAACTTTTGATTATTTGCCGTAACAGATACTTCTTTATTACTTATATCATTAACTAAAGAAATTAGAGTATTATGCAAATCATCGCTATTTAAACCAGATAAATCTTTATTTAGTATATAGGCGCCTGGATAAACTTTATCACTATAGCTATCAATTAAACTGATATTCCTAAATAACCAATAACCTATACCAATAAGTAAGATTAATAATACTACAAGTGTAATCTTAAAACTCTTTGATTTGAAAATTGTACTTTTCTTATTTTCTACCACTTCCTTTGGTATGTTTGTGTTAAGATTATTATTTTCCATAAGTACCAACTTTCTTTAAGAATCTTTTTTTTATATATACATATATAGTTTAACTCTAAAGGATAATTTTTTCAAGAAATAATGGCAAAAATTGCAATTAATTTTAAAAAATTTGCATAAAAACGTAAAAAAAATATATATTTATTTGCGAAAAATTTTAATATGCTTAAAATAAAAAAATATTACATTTAGCAATATAAGAGTAATTATGTTTATTTTGTAAAAAAGATGAAATTGGGAAATGAAGGAAATAAGGCATTTAATGGAGAAAATGAAATCAATGAGGGAATTAAAAAGTTTAGAGTTAATTAATAGATTTTAAGTATAATTATATTTAGAATAATGTACTTTTATGCTTTTTAATTAAAAAATAAAAATATGAATACCCACATTAATTAAATTATTAGATTATATTAATGAGTTGAGGATGATTGTCCATATGTATAAAATATTATTAAGAGATTATATGTTAAGGGAGTGATATTATGGAAGCGGAAAACAAAATGCTTAAATTTTCAGCTTTTGGTGGATTGTTATTCGCTATACTAGGTATTGCCTGGGGATGAGCGATAAAATCTGAAATGATTCAATTTGATGGGCTATACTCATTAATAAGCTTAGGGTTAGCTTTATTTGCAATAATAGCAACTAATTTTATTAATAAAAATGATGTTAACAAATATCCTTTTGGAAAATGTAATTTAGAACCTATAATAGTAATAATTAAGTCATTAGTACTATTAATAATGTGTTCAATAACTATGATTTCAGCCATTAAGCAGGTGATTAATGGTGGAAATGATGTTGAAGAGGGATTTGCTGTAGGATATGCTTTGATATCGTCTATTGGATGTACGTTAATATATTTTTATATGAGAAGAACATCAAAAAATCTTAATTCCGAAATAGTAAAAGTAGAAAGTAATCAATGGTTTATGGATGCTATGCTAAGTGTAGGTGTTTTAATAGGTTTTTTACTTTCAGTATTACTTAAATATATTGGGTTATATAAAATTTCAATATATGTGGATCCAGGTATGGTAATTTTATCATCTAGCATATTTTTAAGGATGCCAATTACATCTATTATTTCAGCATTTAAGGAATTAATTTATTCAAGTGCAAATAATGAAATAAATTATGATATATTAAAATTAGTAAAGGAAATAGAAAAAGAATATAATGTAGAAGATTCCATATCAAGAGTTGTGAAGATTGGAAGAGAACTTAGAATTGAAATAGATTTTATTATTTCAAATGAATCTAAAATAAAGTCAATAGAAGATATGGATAAGGTTAGAGAAATTATTGACAAAAACACAAATCATTTTGATTTAAAAAAGTGGCTAAGTATTTCTTTTACTAAAAATAGAAAATGGGCAATATAATTTTACTAATAAAATAAAAGGTTATCACCTTAAATCTAAGAAGATATATGTTATATTTTAGAGTCTTGTAGTTTGATAGACATAAGAAAGATAACATATATCTTCTTTTTTATTGTATAAAAATAATAATTTTACTATTATAGAAAATTATGATACTTTTATATTAATTAATATTTTTTGAATAAAATGGTATGGAGGAGCTAGGAATATATGAAAGAGTTAAGTCTTTAGGTGGAAGAATAGAAATAAAATCCTCACCTAATGAGGGAACTGCATATAAAATAAAACTTCCGGTAAATAGAAAGGTTAAAAAAGATGAGTAAGAATAAAATTAATGTAATCGTAGTAGATGATCACGATTTAATAAGAGAAGGTCTTAATAGAATAATTAGTTGAAATATCAAGAGGATTAAAGAATAAAGAAATAGCAGATAAATTATTTTTATATGAAAAAACTATAAAAAACTACATAACAAGTATGTTTAAGAAAATAGGTGTTGAAGATAGGGTACAAGCAACTATATATGCAATAAGGAATAATATAGATTCTTTTTTCAATGATAAATTTCGTTGAAAATAATGTTAAAATTAGTAAAATAAATAGATGTTTAGTATTAAGGAAAAAGTTAGATAATAGGCATATATATATTAAATATATAGACCTATTATTTTTTATTTTTAATTATAAATATTAAGAATGAGAATTATTATTGACATCAATAATAGAAATAGTATAATAAAACCATACCACCCCTAGGGGGTGGTGAAGGAGGGCTTAAAATGAAGGAAGAAAAAGTTAAGATAACAGGAATGACCTGCTCAGCTTGTGCAAATAGAGTTCAAAAAGTTGTAGGTAAGCTTGATGGAGTGGAAGAGGCAAATGTAAATTTTGCTACAGAAACTTTAAATGTAAAATATGATAATGATAAAATAAATAATTCAGATATTGAAAGTGCAATAGAAAAAGCAGGATATGGTGTAGAGAAAAGTATCAAGAACTATAGTTTTAAAGTTGAAGGAATGACCTGCTCAGCTTGTGCAAATAGAGTTGAAAGAGTTACTAAGAAAGTTAGTGGTGTAGAAAATTCATCAGTAAATTTTGCTACAGAAAAATTAAATATAACTTTTGATGAAAATAAAATATCTGTAAATGAATTAAAAAGCATAGTAGAAAAAGCAGGCTATAACTTAATTGTAGAAGGAAAAAAGGAGGATGCAGTAAAGAAAATTCCAGACTTTAAAAAACTTTGGTATAGATTTATTTTATCTTTAATATTTACAATTCCTCTATTAATAATATCAATGGGTCACATGGTAGGAATGCAGTTACCTCATATTATAGATCCAATGATGAATCCACTTAATTTTGCAATAACTCAACTTGCTTTAACTATACCAGTTATGATAATTGGCTATAAGTTTTATCTTATAGGATTTAAGAATTTATTTAAATTAAGTCCTAATATGGATTCTTTAATTGCAATAGGAACATCAGCAGCAGTTGTTTATGGGCTATTTGCTATTTATAAAATAAATATTGGAGAGCATGAATATGCAATGCATTTGTATTTTGAATCAGCAGCAGTAATACTTACATTAATAACTTTAGGGAAGTATTTAGAGGCAGTATCAAAGGGAAAAACTTCAGATGCCATTAAGAAGCTAATGGGATTAGCACCTAAGACTGCAAATATTATTAGAGATGGAAAAGAGCTTACTATTCCAATTGAAGAGGTAAAGGTTTTTGATATTGTAATTGTAAAACCAGGAGAAAAGCTTCCAGTGGATGGAGAAATTATAGAAGGAAATACTTCAATAGATGAATCTATGCTTACAGGTGAAAGTATTCCAGTAGAAAAGAGTATTGGAAGTAAGGTAATTGGAGCAAGTATTAATAAAACAGGTTTTATAAAATATAAAGCTACAAAGGTTGGAGATGATACAGCTCTTGCTCAAATAATAAAATTAGTTGAAGATGCTCAAGGAACAAAAGCACCAATTGCAAAACTTGCAGATGTGATAGCAGCGTACTTTGTTCCAGCTGTAATAGGATTAGCTATTATAGCTGCATTAGGTTGGTATATATCAGGTGAATCAGCTGTATTTTCATTAACTATATTTATTGCAGTTTTAGTAATAGCATGTCCATGTGCTTTGGGTTTAGCAACACCTACAGCAATTATGGTTGGAACTGGTAAGGGAGCTGAAAATGGAGTTCTTATAAAGGGTGGAGAAGCATTAGAAACTGCATATAAGGTTGAAACTATAGTATTTGATAAAACAGGTACAATAACAGAAGGAAAGCCAAAAGTAACTAATATAATAACTAAAGGGATAAGTGAAACAGAAATTTTAGCATTAGCAGCTAGTGCTGAAAAAGGGTCTGAGCATCCTTTAGGAGAAGCAATAGTAAAAGCAGCAGAAGAAAAAAATATTAAATTAAAAGAAATAGAAGATTTTAAAGCTATACCTGGGCATGGTATAGAAGTAAAAATAGAAAATAGTATTATTTTATTAGGAAACAAAAAGTTAATGGTTGAACGAGGAATAGATTTAGGAGATTTACAAAATAAATCTAACCAGTTAGCAGAAGAAGGTAAAACTCCTATGTTCTTAGCTGTTGATAATGAAATTAAAGGTATTGTAGCTGTTGCAGATACAGTTAAAGAAAATAGCAAAAAGGCTATTGAAGCTATTCATAATATGGGCATAAAGGTAGCTATGATAACTGGAGATAATGAAAAAACAGCAAAAGCAATTGCTAAAGAGGTTGGAATTGACATAGTATTAGCAGAAGTATTACCAGAAGATAAAGCAAATGAAGTTAAAAAGTTACAAAATGATAATAAAAAAGTTGCAATGGTTGGTGACGGAATTAACGATGCTCCTGCTTTAGTTCAAGCTGATGTTGGAATAGCAATTGGTTCTGGAACTGATGTGGCAATGGAATCTGCTGATATAGTTCTTATGAGAAGTGATTTATTAGATGTAATTAAAGCAATACAATTAAGCAAAGCTACCATAAATAATATTAAGCAAAATTTATTCTGGGCATTTGCTTATAATGTTTTAGGAATACCAGTTGCAATGGGAGTTCTTCATATTTTTGGAGGACCACTATTAAATCCTATGATAGCAGCTGGTGCTATGAGTTTAAGCTCAGTTTCTGTTTTATTAAATGCTTTAAGACTTAGAAATTTTAAAGCAAGTATTTAAATTATAATAATAAAAAATAAGTTTAAAGAGAAATCTTTAAGCTTCAGACTGTAGACAAAAAGGATATTTTCAAGAGTGAAAATATCCTTTTTGTTA
>ERZ857998.3079-NODE-3079-length-14311-cov-15.042719_pt1 | contig 14311 bp, 10 predicted proteins | sample MGYA00519954_ERZ857998 | MGnify/ENA primary metagenome ERZ857998 (study PRJEB31778, sample SAMEA3449424) | human gut metagenome | biome: human gut; feature: human-associated habitat; material: faeces | place: United Kingdom | collected 2010/2012 ...
CCAGGCACATACCATAGGAGAACTCGGCGTTGTTTTCAAACAGGGAGTTGGACCAGGCGGGACCCTTGCCCTCCTTATTCTTGCAGTAGGGCACGCAGGGCATGGCCGCGCCCCAGGCCTGGGTGCAGCCGGTGGCGTTGGCCAGGAACATCTTGTCGCCGAACAGCTGGGTCAGCAGCTTCACATACGGGGTCTCGCCGCAGCCGGCGCAGGCGCCGTTGAACTCCACCAGGGGCTGGCGGAACTGGCTGCCCTTCAGGGTGAACTTGTCGAAGCGGTCGTTCTTCTCGGGGATGGTTTGCAGGTAGTTCCAGTTGGTCTGGTCCAGGGATACCTCGTGGGCCGGGACCATGCGCAGGGCCTTGCCGCTCTTGGGGCAGGAGGCCACGCAGCTGCCGCAGCTGGTGCAGTCCAGGGTGGACACGCCCATGGTGTACCGCAGGCCGGCCAGCTGGGGACCCTTGGCGTCGGTGAGCTCCAGACCGGCGGGGGCGTTCTTCACCTCGTCCTCGTTCAGCAGGTAGGGACGGATCACCGCGTGGGGACACACGAAGGAGCAGCGGTTGCACTGGATGCACTCGCTCTTGTCCCACACCGGCAGGTGGGTGGCGATGCCACGCTTTTCATACTGGGAGGTGCCCAGAGGCATGGTGCCGTCCTCCATGCCCCGGAAGGCGGAAACCGGCAGATCGTCGCCCTTCTGGGCGTTGATGGGCACCAGGATATTTTTGATGACGTCGGGCACGTCGGCACGGGGCGGCTGGATGGCAGCGCCGGTGAGGTTCTTCCACTCCGGCTTGACGTGTACCTCCACCAGGGCGTTGATGCCGGCGTCCACGGCGGCGATGTTCATGTTGACGACCTTTTCGCCCTTGAGGCCGTAGGTCTTTTTCACGGCGTCCTTCATATGGGCCACGGCGTCCTCCACGGGGATCACCCGGGCCAGCTTGAAGAAGGCGGCCTGGAGCACCATATTGGAGCGGTTGCCCAGGCCCAGGGCCTGAGACTCCTTATTGGCGTCGATGATATAGAAGTGGATGTCGTTTTCGGCGATATAGCGGAGGATGTCCCCGGGGATGTGCTGCTCCAGCTCATCTTCCTTCCACTCGCAGTTCAGCAGGAAGCTGCCGTGGGGCTTCAGCTCGGAGATGATGTCATACTTGGTCAGGTACGTCTGGTTGTGGCAGGCCACAAAGTCGGCGCGGCTGACATAGTAGGTGGAGCTGATGGGATGCCTGCCGAAGCGCAGGTGGCTCTTGGTGATGCCGAAGGACTTCTTGGTGTCGTACTCAAAGTACGCCTGACAGTACATATCCGTGGTTTCGCCGATGATCTTGATGGAGTTCTTGTTGGCGCCCACGGTGCCGTCGGAGCCCAGGCCCCAGAACTTGCAGCTGATGGTGCCCTCGGGCTCGGTGAGCAGGGGGGCGCCCACGGGCAGGGACAGGTGGGTCACGTCATCCTCGATGCCGATGGTGAAGTGGTTCTTGGGCTCCTCCAGCAGCAGATTGTCGAACACGGCCTTCAGCTGGGCGGGGGTGGTGTCCTTGCTGGACAGGCCATAGCGTCCGGCGAAGATCAGGGGGCGGTCCGCCTCGTTGATATAGGCGGCGCAGATGTCCTCATACAGGGGCTCGCCGATGGAACCGGCTTCCTTCACACGGTCCAGCACGGCGATGCGCTTCACGGTCTTGGGCATGGCGGCCATCAGGTGCTTGCGGGAGAAGGGACGGAACAGGTGCACCTGCAGGAAGCCCACCTTCTCACCCTTGGCGTTCAGATAGTTGACGACCTCCTGGGCGCAGCCGGACACGCTGCCCATGGCCACGATGACGCGCTCTGCGTCAGGCGCGCCGTAATAGTTGAACAGGTGATACTCCCGGCCCGTCAGGCGGCTGATCTGGGCCATGTAGTCCTCCACCACGTCGGGGAGGTTGGCATAGTCGTTGTTGTTGGACTCCCGCAGCTGGAAGTAGATATCGGGGTTATCCACCAGGGAGCGCATCCGGGGATCCTCGGGGTTCAGGGCGTTGGCGCGGAATCTGGCCAGGGCCTCGTAATCCACCAGCTTGGCGTATTCGTCATAGCTCAGCACGTCGATCTTCTGAATCTCATGGCTGGTGCGGAAGCCGTCAAAGAAGTGCAGGAAGGGGATGCGGGCCCGGATGGCGGACAGATGGGCCACGGCGGCCAGGTCTGCGGCCTGCTGGACGCTGCCGCTGGAGAGCATGGCAAAGCCCGTCTGGCGGCAGTTCATCACGTCACTGTGATCGCCGAAGATGGAGAAGGCGTGGGTGCCCACGGTGCGGGACGCCACATGCAGCACGCCGGGCAGACGCTCGCCGGAGATGCGGTGCATGGTGGGGATCATCAGCATCAGGCCCTGGGAGGCGGTGAAGCTGGTGGCCAGAGCACCGGCCTCCAGTGCGCCGTGACATGCGCCGCAGGCGCCGGCCTCGGACTGCATCTCCACCAGGCGGACGGTCTGGCCGAAGATGTTCTTTCTTCCGTTGGCGGCCCATTCGTCGGTTTTCTCCGCCATGGGGGACGACGGGGTGATGGGATAGATGCCCGCTACCTCGGAAAAGGCATAGGCAACATAGGCGGCGGCTTCGTTGCCGTCACAGATTTTCAGGAGCTTGCTCATATAGGTTCCTCCTCACACATTTTTGCGGCGGCCCCACACAGACCGCCGTCCGACCTATACATACATTTTTCATTTTAGCACTTTGAATTGAGATGTCAATGATTTAACAAATGATTTCATTGAATTTTTCCGTAAAATCTAATCGGGAGTCGTGGAAAGAAACAAAAAGCCATGGAGCCGGTAACTGGCTCCATGACTTTTACATAAAAATTATTATATTGGTGATAATTATTTATTTCAGCAGCTCCAGGAACTCGTCCTCCGTCAGGACGGGGATGTTCAGCTCCTGGGCGCGGCGCAGCTTGGACCCCGCGCCGGGCCCGGCCACCACATAGCTGGTCTTTTTGGACACCGAGGAGGCGGACTTTCCGCCCCGCTGCTCGATCATCTGACCGGCCTCCTCCCGGGTGAAGCGCTCCAGGCTTCCGGTGAGGACGAAAGTCATTCCGGCAAAACGACTGTCAACTAATTCCTCTTTACAGCTCATATTGACCCCGGCGTCCTCCAGACGCCGCAGCAGGTCCCGGGATTGGGGGCTTTCCATCCACTGGCGGATGTAGGCGGCGGTGATGGGGCCCACATCGTCGATGGAGGTCAGCTCATCCTCCGTGGCCTGGGACAGGGCCTGCATGGTGCCGAAGCGACGGGCCAGGACCTTGGCGGCCTTTTCGCCCACCTGCCGGATGCCCAGGGCGAAAATCAGACGCCACAGGTCGTTGTCCCGGCTTTTATAGATGGCGGCCACGGCGTTGGCGGCGGACTTCTCGCCCATGCGCTCCAGGGGGGCGATGTCGGCGGCGGTCAGGTCGTACAGGTCGGCGGCGGTTTTTACCAGACCGCTTTCGATGAGCTGATTCAGCACTGCCGGGCCCAGGCCGTCAATATCCATGGCGTTCCGGCTGGCGAAATGGGTCAAGTTCCGCAGGCGCTGGGCCGGGCATTCCGCGCCGGTGCAGCGCAGGGCCGCGCCGTCCGGGTCCCGCTCCACCGGTGCGCCGCACACGGGACAGGTCTGAGGGAGGTAATAGGGGACCGCCCCGGCGGGGCGGTGCTGCGTTACCACCTCCACGATCTCGGGAATGATCTCTCCCGCCTTCTGCACCACCACGGTGTCGCCGATGCGGATATCCTTCTGGGTGATATAGTCCTGGTTGTGGAGGGTGGCGAAGGTGACGGTGGTCCCGGCCAGGCGCACCGGCTCCAGCTGGGCCTTGGGCGTCAGCACCCCGGTGCGGCCCACCTGGACCACGATGTCCAGAATGCGGGAGGTCTTGCGCTCCGGGGGATATTTATAGGCGATGGCCCAGCGGGGGAACTTGGCGGTGCTGCCCAGGGTCTCCCGGTCTGCCAGGTCGTTGAGCTTCACCACCGCACCGTCCATGTCGAAGGGACGCTCCATCCGGGTGTCGTTGAGGCGGTCGATTTCCGCCATGATATCGGCATGAGTACGCAACAGGCGATAGGGGATGACCTTGAAGTGCTGGGAGCGGAGATAATCCAGGGTCTCCGTGTGGGTAGTGAAGCTGCGGCCTTGGGCCAGCTGGAGGTTGAACACGGCGATGTCCAGCTGCCGCTGGGCGGCGATCTTGGGGTCCAGCTGCCGCAGAGAGCCTGCCGCCGCGTTGCGGGGATTGGCCATCAGGGGCTTGCCCTCGATCTCCCGGCGGGCGTTGAGCTTCTCAAACACACTGCGGGACATATACACCTCACCCCGGACGATGAGCCGGGGCAGCTTCTCCGGCAGGGTCATGGGGATGGAGCGGATGGTGCGCAGATTTTCCGTCACGTCCTCGCCCACCTGGCCGTCGCCCCGGGTGGCTCCCCGGACGAACACGCCGTCCCGGTATTCCAGGGCCACGGACAGGCCGTCCACCTTGGGCTCCACGCTGTATTCCGCCTGGGGCATGGTCTCCGCCACCCGCAGCAGGAAATCCCGGACCTCCTCGCCGTCAAAGACGTCCTGAAGGCTCTCCAGAGGTACGTCGTGGCGGACCTGTTCAAACTGGGACAGGGCCGGGCCGCCCACCCGCTGGGTGGGGGAGTCCGGGGTCACCTCCTCCGGGTGCTCCCGCTCCAGGTCCTCCAGGCGGCGGAGCATATGGTCGTACTCATAGTCGCTGATGGTGGGGGCGTCCAGCACATAATAGCGGTAGCCGTGGGCGTTGAGAGTGTCCCGCAGCTCCCTCATCTCGGTTTTATAGTCCATGTTTCACTTATCCTTTGTTCATGATGTTGTCCCGGGCGGTATCCTCCAGCTCATCGGGCGTGGTACTGAAGTAGGTGTACGTCTCCGGCACGGAGCCGACGATGACGGTCTCTGCCACGGCGATCTCGTTGCTGACCTTGGTGGAGGCGGTGAAGCCCGGCAGGAGAATGCTGGTGTACACGTCCACGCTCAGCAGAATCTGGTGCCGGGTCTGGTTGATACCGGCGGCGGAAAAGGCGTTGCGCAGGCTGGCGTCGGTGGAGCCCACCGCCTGCATCCGCACCCGGATGCAGGGTCCCCGGCCCGCCAGCAGGGTGGAACCGGTGAGGGTCCCCACGGGGATAGACAGCTCGCTGGTGGATACCTCCGACAGCCGCCGGAGAATTTCGTCGGCGATCTGGGACCGCAGACGGTTAAAGGCCGCCATGTTGCTCTCCAGAGCCGCCACCCGGCCGGTTTCGTCCTTTTCCAGGTGGATCAGCACGTTATAGTCCACCTGGCCGCTGTCGATGGCGTCCCGGACGGCGTCCACCACGATGCGGTTGACGGCGTTGGACACCCGCGCGGTGGCCAGGCTGACGATGATGGGCCGCATATGCAGCACCGCCGCGCAGCCCAGGCCCGCCGTCAGCAGGACCGCCAGCACCAGCCAGGTCAGCCGCCGCTGCCGTCCGGTGAGACGCAGATAACGGATCTTCCTCACGGCACACACCCCCTATGGGTCAATATATGCCGCAGGGGCGGCGTCCGTTACTCCTGCCAGGAGTTGACGATGGCCTTGAAGGTCTTGCCCCGCTCCATGAAGTTCTTGAACTGGTCAAAGGCAGCACAGGCAGGGGAGAGGGTCACCACGTCCCCGGGGACGGCCCGGTCACGGGCGGTCTCCACAGCCCGCTGAAAGGGTGTCACATCCAGTATTTCCGGATGGCCCGGCCGGTAACCGGGGGCCTGCTCCACGGCGGCCCGGATCTTGTCTGCCGTGGCGCCGCACAGAATCAGCAGCTTCACGTGCTCCACCACCTCGGGGCCCAGCACATCGAAGGGAATGTGCTTGTCATAGCCCCCGGCGATGAGGATTACCTTCTCCTTGAAGGAGCGCAGGCCCGCGATGGTGCGGGAGGGGCTGGAGGCGATGGAGTCGTTGTAAAACCGGACGCCGTGCCAGGTGCGCACCAGCTCGATGCGGTGCTCCACGCCGTTGAAGGCCCGGGCAAAGGTGCGGATCACGTCGTCGGGCACCAGACCGTCCACCGCCGCAATGGCAGCCATGTAGTTCTCCACGTTGTGGACGCCGGGCAGGCGGATGTCCTCCGTGGTCATGATCTGGCGCTCCCGTCCGTCCCGGCGGGAGATCACGGCGTCGCCCCGCAGAAACACGCCGTTTTCCGGCTCTGCCTGGCGGCTGAAATACAGGGCGCGGCCCGGGGCATGAGCGGACAGCTCCCGGGTGATGGCGTTGTCCAGGTTGAACACGGCGATGTCGCCGGGCTGCTGGTGGCGGAAGATGTTCTCCTTGGCCCAGACATATTCCTCCATGCTCTTGTGAACGTCCAGGTGGTTGGGGGCCAGATTGGTCACCACGGCGATGTGGGGGCTGTGGGTCATGGTCATCAGCTGGAAGCTGGACAGCTCCAGCACGGCCCAGTCGGTGGGCCGGATGGTATCGGCCTCGGCCAGCAGGGGATGGCCGATGTTGCCGCCCACATGGACGGTGTGGCCCGCTGCCCGCAGCAGCTGGGCGATGATGGTGGTGGTAGTCGTTTTGCCGTCGGACCCGGTAACGGCGATGATGGGGCAGGGGCAGACCTCAAAGAACACCTCCATTTCGGAGGTGATGGTGCTGCCCTTGGCCCGGGCGGCCTCCAGCTCCGGCACGTCGGGCCGCAGGCCCGGGGTGCGGAAGATCACGTCCTGGTCCAGGCCCTGAAGATACCCGTCGCCCAGCCGCAGCACGGCTCCGGCGGCCTCCAGCTCCTCCGCCAGAGCGCCCAGCTTCGCCCGGTCGCTGCGGTTGCAGGCGGTGACGGCGATGCCCTCCCGCAGCAGCAGACGCAGCAGCGGCGTGTTGCTGACGCCGATGCCGATAACGGCCACGGTCCTGCCTCGCAGAGAGGCGATATATTCCTGCAAAGTCATAGGATGAACCTCCTTATCGTATCTGACCCGGCTATTATACCGCATTCCGGGGCGGGGTTCAATCAATTTCCGCGAAAATCGGTTGACTTTCCGAAGCGGGTCGGGTACAATATTTGTGCGAGTAAGCCAGACAGTCGCGGGGACAAGGCGAAAGCCTGTTCATGAGGAAAGTCCGGGCTCCACAGGGCAAGGATAACGGGTAACGCCCGCCGAAGGCGACTTCAGGAAAAGTGCAACAGAGATATACCGCCTCCGTTGGAGGTAAGGGTGGAAAGGCGAGGTAAGAGCTCACCCATCGGCTCGAGAGTGTCCGATGCTGTAAACTCTATCCGGAGCAACACCGGTATGGGAGCAATAGGGCGGCCCGTCCGCTCCCGAGGTGGCTGAAGCGCACCGGCAACGGCGCGCTTAGATAGATGACTGTCAAATACAGAACCCGGCTTACAGACTTGCTCGCGCACACCATATGGGCCCGCCGGCGGAGATCGCCTGGCGGGCCCCTTTTATGCCCGCAGCGAGGCGGAAGCCGACTTTTTTCGAGAATCTCTGTTAATCTATTGACAAACTATGGAAAAGGTGATTTAATTAACAATATCAAAACACAGAAAGAGGCGGACAGGCTATGGCGATACCGTTTGACTATACGTCGGAATACAAACGCAAGCTGCGCACTCCGGAGGAGGCTGCGCGGGTGGTCAAAAGCGGCGACTGGCTGGATATCTCCATGGGCGGGGCTTTCCCGTCCCTGATGGACGAGGCCATTGCCAAGCGGAAGGACGAGCTGCGGGGCGTGAAGATCCGGGGCTATCTGATCCAGCAGCCCATTCAGATGGTGGAGTGCGACCCCAGCCGGGAGCACTTTATCTATAACAGCTGGCACATGTCCGGCTATGAGCGCAAGCTCTGCGACCGGGGCCTGTGCAACTTCAACCCTATGGTGTTCCGGAATCTGGGGGCCTACTATGACCATTTCCTCACGGTAAACGTGGCTATCACCTGCGTGACCCCCATGAACGAGCACGGGTATTTCAATTTCTCCGTGTCCAACGCCTCCGCCCGGGCGGTGCTGGATAAGGCCGACGTGGTGATCCTGGAGGTCAACGAGAATCTGCCCTGGGTCTATGGCGGGCTGGACGAGTGCATCCACATCGACGATGTGGATATGATCGTGGAGGGTCCCCACGGCCCCCTGCCGGGCATCAAGACTCCCGCCGCCAGCGAGACGGAGATGAAGATCGCCGAGTATGTGGTGCAGAATATGGTGGACGGCTCCACCCTGCAGCTGGGCATCGGCTCCCTGCCCAACGCCGTGGGCCAGATGATCGCCCGCTCCGACCTGCGGGACCTGGGCATCCACACGGAGATGCTGTGCGACTCGTACCTGGATATGTACAAGGTCGGAAAGATCAACAACAAGAGAAAGACCCTGGACCGCTATAAGAGCGTGTTCGGCTTTGCCATTGGTTCGCCGGACCTGTACGACTGGATCCGGGAGAACCCCGGTGTGGTGACCTATCCCATCAGCTACTGCAACGATCCCTCTATCGTGGGGAAGATCGACAACTTTGTGTCCATCAACAACTGCATCTCCGTGGACCTGTACGGCCAGATATGCGCCGAGAGCGCCGGTACCCGGCAGATCAGCGGTACCGGCGGCCAGCTGGACTTCCTGGAGAGCGCCGCCGTGTCCAAGGGCGGCAAGGCCTTCATCTGTCTCACATCCTCCTTTACCAACAAGGAGGGGGAGATGGTGTCCCGCATCAACCCGCTGCTGACTCCCGGCGATATCGTCACCGATCCCCGGAGTCTGGCCTACTACATCGTCACCGAATACGGCGGCGTGAACCTGGTGGGCTGCAGCACCTGGGAGCGGGCGGAGAAGCTCATCTCCATCGCCCACCCCAAGTTCCGGGACGAGCTGATCGCCAACGCCGAAAAGCAGGGCATCTGGCTGCGGTCCAACAAGCGGTAAAGGGAATACATACATAAGAACACCCGCTGCGGCGTAATGCCGCAGCGGGTGCTTGAATATAGCCGGTTACTGGATAGGCTCCAGAACGCCCAGGACCACATAGCGGACGTTCTTGAACTCATAGGTGCAGGTGGACAGGGTGACGATATGACTGTCCGCCGAGGGGACGCCGGTGGTGGGGCGGAAGGTGGAGTGGTTCACCATCTGCTGCAGGAACTCCTGGGTCAGCTGGAACTGATAGACGCTGCAGTCGGAGTAGGCCACCTGGCCATTGCCGTCGAGGATATAGCCCGAGGCGTCCACAATGACCCCGGCAAACAGGTGCAGCTTGTAGCTCTGCTGGGGGGTCAGCATGTAGAGGTAGGGATGCTGGTCATAGTAGGCCTGCTGCTTGTACTTCACCAGGTTGGAGAACATGGCCCCGGACGTCATATTGTGGCCGTAGATCAGGCTGTTCTGGTCGGAGAAGTCGGCGCTGTTGGCGCAGTCCATGAAGATGCTGCCGTTGTCGTTCCAGGTGCCGTCCAGCAGGTGACGCAGATAGTAGTCGTTGTCGCTGCCCTGGACCACCGGGTAATTGATATGGGTATTGGCCCCGTAGATCCAGGCGATGACGTCGCCGTTGGTTTTCAGCAGCTCGTCAAACTGCACCGTGGGGCACTCCGGGTCGCCGCTGGGGTCCTGGGTCGGGTCGTTGTTATCGCTGTCGCCGGGAAGGGTCACAAAGCGGTTGGCCTCGGAAATGACCTTATCGCTGCGGTATTTTTCCAGATAGTAGCTGCCCACCTTGTAGGCGGCAAACAGGAACACGCCCACAAGCAGGGCGAGGATCACATAGTATACGGGCTTTTTCATGGCGGCGTCTCCTTTTGTGGGATGACCCTATTTTATCAGCTTTTCCCCGGTATTGCAAGAACTTTGCATTTTTGGTATAATAACGCAAAAAGCCAAGGGGAGGCACAGCGATGCTGATTTTTGACATGGACGGCACCCTCATTGATTCCAACGGGATCTGGCGGCAGGTGGACGAGGCGTTCCTGGCCAAGCGGGGGTATCCGTATACCCGGGAGTATTACGAGGGCGTGGCCCACACCATTTTTCCCATGGCCGCGAAATTCACCAAAGCCTATTGCCATCTGGAGGAGTCCGAGGAAGAGATCATGGCCGAGTGGATGCAGATGGCCGGGGACGCCTACGCCGTGCGGGTGCCCATCAAGCCCGGGGTCCGGGAATATCTGGACCGGTGCCGGGCGGCAGGGGAGAGGATGATCGTGCTGACCTCCAGCGTGCCGGAGCACTGCCGGGCCGCCCTGGGACGATTGGGGCTGACGGAGTATTTCGAGCGCATCCTCTTTGCTCACGACCTGGGCATGGACAAGAAGGACCCGGAGACCTTCCGCCACGCGGCGGCGCTGATGGGCGTGACGCCGGAGGACTGCACCATGTATGACGACTCTGTGGCCGCCTGCCGTGCGGCCCGGGAGGCCGGAATGCAGGTGGTGGGGGTGTATGACGCCTTTTTCCACGTTTCCTGGCCGGAGATGCAGCAGGTGTGTCACCGGGTCATCCGCAGCTTTGAGGAGCTGTTATAACAAAAGGACCTCCGCCGCTGGCGGAGGTCCTTTTGTTTGCAGGCGGGAATGGCTTTCTCATTAAAAGCTGCCGATGGGGATGGAGCCGTCGTCGCTGCCCTTTTCGATGGAAAGAATTTGCAGCCAGTAGCCCCGGCCGCCGCCCATGTCCACCTGGACCCGGTCGCCGCTGCGCCTGCCCAGAACGGCCTTCCCCACCGGGGACTCCTTGCTGATGAGGCCCTTCAGGGCGTCCTGCCGCAGGGTGGTCACCAGCTGGATTTTCCGGGTTTTGCCGGTGTTCTCCATGAGGATTTCCACGGTGTCGTACAGGCCCGCCGTGTCGGCCCGGGAGTGGTCCTCGATGACCCGGGCGGTTTTGATCATCCGCTGGAGATAGCGGATACGGCTGTCGTTGCGGTTTTTCTCCTGCTTGGCGCACTTGTACTCGAAGTTTTCGCTGAGGTCGCCGAAGGCCCGGGCGGTCTGCACGTCCTCAATGAGCTTGGGGCGCAGCGTCTGGACCCGGTAGTCGATCTCCTCCTGCATTTTCTGGATGTCCTGCCTGGTCAATTCGTCATACATGATGGTTCCTCCCATAGCTGCGCCAGGCGGCGCAGTCCCTCCGGCAAGCGGTCCATGTCGATGCCGGCATAGTTGACAACTAATATGTGCTGGGGCGCGGCGGCGGGCTGGCTGTAGTAATCCGACAGCAGGGCCAGCCGCAGGCCCATGGCCTCCGCCCGCTGCCGCAGGGCGTCGTCGCCGAGCTCCGTGTGCAGATGCATGAGAAAGTGCAGCCCTGCGTCCTGCTCCCATACCTCCACCCGTCCGGAAAGGGGACTGCTGCCGATGGCGTCGATGACGGCATCGCGCTTTTGCCGGTAGCGGGTTCTCATGCGATTGAGATGCTGCTCATACCGTCCCTGCTCCAGAAACCGGGCCAGGGTATACTGCTCGAAGCTGGACACGGTGCAGGCGTAAAAGCCCAGCCTTTCCCGGTACCGGGCCAGCAGCTGCGGCGGCAGGATCATATAGCTGATGCGAATGGACGGGGCGATGGTCTTGGAAAAGGTGTTCAGATAGATGACCCGCTGATTTTCACTGACGGAGAACAGCGTGGGGATCGGCCGCCCCACAAAGCGGAACTCACTGTCATAGTCGTCCTCCAGAATGTACCGCTCTGGCTGCTCCGCCGCCCAGCGCAGCAGCTCCTGGCGGCGGGTTATGGGCATGACGATACCCGTGGGATAGTGATGGGACGGCGAGATGTGTACCACGTCCGCCGGCTGGCGGCGCAGCAGCGTGATGTCCAGCCCCCCGCCGTCCAGGCCAACCCGGCACAGGGGCACCTGGTGGGCCTGATAGATCTTGGCGATCTTGCCGTAACCCGGGTCCTCCACGGCGTACCGCTTGTCCCGGCCCAGCAGCTGGATGATGAGGGTGTATAAAAGCTCCGTTCCCGCGCCGATGATGATCTGCTCCGGGTCCACGTCCATGGCCCGGAACTGACGCAGGTGAGCAGCGATGGCCCGGCGCAGGGCCGGTGCGCCGTTGTATGGCGTGGAGCGCAGCAGCTCCGTGTCCTCCTCCAGAATGGTCTGCCGCATCAGCCGGGACCATACGGTGAAGGGGAAGTAGGACCGGTCCAGAGACCCGGTGGCCAGGTCCAGAAACACCGGCTCCGCAGGGCGCTCCGGCACCAGGGGCGGCGGAGCCGCCGGGGGCAGGGGACTCTCCAGCGGGCTTACATAATAGCCCTTTTTCTCCACGGTGTAAATATACCCCTCTGCCGCCAGCTGCTCATAGGCGTTCTTCACGGTGATGACGCTGACCTCCAGGTGCTGGGCCAGCGCCCGCTTGGAGGGCAGCTTCTGCCGGGGCGACAGGGTGCCGGACAGAATATCCCGGCGAATACAGGCGTACAGCTGGGTGTACAGACTCTCGCCTCCGTCCTTTTCCAGGGAATAGGTCAGCATGGGAACCTCCAATCTGGTATTATCAAATAATATCGATATGGATATTTTAATAATACCAGTTCTTACTATAATACAGACAGAATCAAAACGCAAGGAGATTTTTCCCATGAGAGACATGAAAATCAGAAAAATGGTACTGGCCGCTCTGATGGCGGCACTGACGTATGTGGCCACCATGGTGGTGCAGATTCCCTCTCCCATGCAGGGCTATGTGAATCTGGGCGACTGCTGCGTGCTGCTGTCCGGCTGGATACTGGGGCCCTGGTGGGGCGGCGCTGCCGCCGGTATCGGCTCCATGCTGACGGACCTGCTCAACGGCTATGCCCACTACGCCCCCGGCACCCTGGTCATCAAGGCCCTGGATGCCATCGTGGCGGCGCTGATCGTGAAGGCCCTGGGCCGCAAGCCCTATGCCTATGCGGTGGGCGGCCTGGTGGGTGAAATCATCATGGTGGTGGGCTACTTCGGCTATGCGGCGCTGCTGCTGGGCAAGGGCATCGGCGCGGCGGCCAGCATCCCCGGCAACCTGGTGCAGGGCGCTATGGGCTTGGTCATCGGTCTGGTGCTGTTTGTGCTGCTCAAGCGCAGCAAGGCTCTGGACAAGCTGAACATTCAGTGGTAAAATAATTCCGAACGGGGGTTCTCCCCGCGGAAAGGAAGTTATATCATGGCTGGAATCGTTCATGAAGTGGAAAATGCCGATCTGCTGGCCCGGGTGCGGCAGGAATCGGCCAACGCCGCCCGCCAGCTGGCGGAGGCCGCCCGCCTGCACAGGGGGCAGATCGTGGTGGTGGGCTGCAGCACCAGCGAGGTGGTGGGCCACCGGGTGGGCAGCTGGTCCACGCCGCAGGTGGGCCAGGCCATTTTCGACGGGCTGCACAGCGTGTTCGGCCCCATGGGTGTGTATATCGCCGCCCAGTGCTGCGAGCACCTGAACCGGGCGCTGATCGTGGAGCATGAGGCGGTGCCGGGAGCGGAGATCGTCAATGTGCTGCCCCAGCCCAAGGCGGGCAGCTCCTTCGCCACCGCTGCCTACCAGAGCTTCCGGCATCCGGTGGCGCTGGAGGAGATCCGGGCCGACGCCGGTCTGGACATCGGCGGCACCCTCATCGGGATGCACCTGAAGAAGGTGGCGGTGCCGGTGCGCCTGCCCCAGAGCCATATCGGCAGCGCCATCCTGCTGGCTGCCCGTGTGCGGCCCAAGTTCATCGGCGGCGAGCGTGCCATCTACGACGAGCATCTGAAGGACGGCTATCCGGAGTTCTGATTTGCATCATGAAGCATCCCCGGTCTGTAAAACAGGCCGGGGATGCTTTTATAATACCCATTATATTATAGATACCGCACGAAGAGGCAGACCATGGCAATGGTGATGACCAGCACCGTGGCCGGGGCGCAGTACTTGCAGTAGGTACCCCATGTCACCGGGTGGCCGTTCTTGGCGGCCACGGAGGTACCCACCACATTGGCGGAGGCTCCGATGGGGGTGGCACTGCCGCCCAGATCCGTGCCGATGGACAGCGCCCACGCCAGCACGGAGAGGTCCACGCCCTGCGACTGTGACATGGACTGGATCACCGGCACCATGGTGGCGGCGAAGGGGATGTTATCCACAAAGGCGCTGCACACAGCCGACAGCCACAGGATGATGGCCACCATCACAGCGGTGTGTCCGCCGCTGATGCGGCTGATCCAGCCGGCCAGCACATCCAGACAGCCGGTGTCCTCCAAACCGCTGACCACCACGAACAGACCGATGAAGAACAGCAGCGTGCGGTAGTCCACCTTGGCGAACAGCCC
>ERZ857998.3083-NODE-3083-length-14289-cov-2.901012_pt1 | contig 14289 bp, 10 predicted proteins | sample MGYA00519954_ERZ857998 | MGnify/ENA primary metagenome ERZ857998 (study PRJEB31778, sample SAMEA3449424) | human gut metagenome | biome: human gut; feature: human-associated habitat; material: faeces | place: United Kingdom | collected 2010/2012 ...
TGCCGCCGCCAGAAGCGACCGAGAAATACTTCTTGCCCTTGTCGATGCACTCTTTTTTGTACGTGCCGGCGACAGGATGCTGGAAGCGGGTCGGGTTGGTGGAGTTGCCGGTGATGGAAACGTCCACATCCTCATAATGCATGATGGCGACGCCTTCGCGCACATCGTCCGCACCATAGCAGCGCACCTTGGCCTTATCGCCATCGGAATACGCCTTTTCGCGCACGATCTTGAGCTCGCCCGTGTAGTAGTCATACTGGGTCTGCACATAGGTGAAGCCATTGATACGGCTGATGATCATGGCGGCGTCCTTGCCGAGGCCGTTGAGGATCACGCGCAGCGGCTCTTTGCGCACCTTGTTCGCGGTGCGGGCGATGCCGATGGCGCCTTCCGCCGCAGCGAAGCTCTCGTGGCCCGCCAGGAAGCAGAAGCACTTGGTGTTCTCGCGCAGCAGCATGGCGGCCAGGTTGCCGTGGCCCAAACCGACCTTGCGCTGGTCCGCGACAGAACCGGGCACGCAGAACGCCTGCAGGCCTTCGCCGATGGCTTCCGCCGCTTCCGCGGCCGTCTTCACGCCCTTCTTGAGGGCGATGGCACAACCGAGCGTGTACGCCCAGATGGCATTTTCAAAAGCAATGGGCTGGATGGAGCGAACGATCTTGTCCACATCAATGCCCTTGGAGAGGCAGAAATCGCGAGCGGCTTCAAAGCCGTCGAAGCCATACTGCTCCAGCACCGGCTGGATCTTGGCAATGCGCCTGTCGTAACCTTCAAAACGGATCATCTGTGTCACCTCGCTCCTTCCTTATTCCTGCCGCGGGTCGATGTACTTCGCCGCGCCCTCATACCGGCCATAGGTGCCGATGTTCTTCTCGTAGGCTTCCTTGGGGTCGGTGCCCTTCTTGATGGCGTCCATCATCTTGCCCAGGCTGACAAACTTGTAGCCGCAAATCTCGTTGTCCTCATCCAGAGCGATGGAGAGCACATAACCCTCAGCCATTTCCAGATAGCGCGCGCCCTTGAGCTTGGTGCCATACATGGTGCCCACCTGCGAACGCAGGCCCTTGCCCAGATCTTCCAAGCCAGCGCCGATGGACAGACCGTCTTCCGAGAAGGCCGACTGCGTACGGCCATAAACGATCTGCAGGAACAGTTCGCGCATGGCGGTGTTGATCGCGTCGCACACTAGGTCGGTATTCAGGGCTTCCAAAATCGTTTTCCCCGGCAGAATTTCGCTGGCCATGGCGGCGGAATGGGTCATGCCCGAGCAGCCCAGGGTTTCCACCAGCGCCTCTTCAATGATGCCGTTCTTAACGTTGAGCGTCAGTTTGCACGCGCCCTGCTGCGGCGCGCACCAGCCTACGCCGTGCGTCAAACCGGAAATGTCGGTAATTTCCTTCGCCTGCACCCAGCGGCCCTCTTCCGGGATGGGCGCGGGGCCATGGTTGGGGCCCTTCGCGACGCAGATCATCTTTTCCACTTCATGCGTGTATTGCATCGTCCGTCCTCCTTCTTTCGCGCAAAAGACCGGCGATTCACCGATCCAAACTTGGGCAATCACCCAGCCCAGAGAAATTCTCCTCCGAGCCCACGTGCGCTGCGCGCACAATGATTCCCTCTATACCATTTTATATTATATCACAATTTGCGCCTGGTTCAATGCCAAAAGTCGATTTTTAACCGAGAAGTGCGCGAGAATTGCCCTCGCTTCCTGCGTTTGCGCCTGGCGGCTCAATTGTTTCCGCCGGGAAAGCGGTATGGATCCGTTTCCAGGTGAGCGGATATTCCATTCCCTTCTACGCAAACAGAGCGCAGCAATGCCCAATTCGCCCGTGGCTCCTGCCCATCCGACCACGCCACATCCGATATACGCAAATTGCGGATGAAATCCTCTGCCTCTTGGGCCGCCATGGCGCGGTCTATATAAACGGTGAGCCAAGCGGATTCCAGCCGGTCCGCTTCCAGCAGCTGGGTTTGACCCTGATAGAGGATTTGGCGAATGCGCAACGCGTCCGCCTCTTTGCACACTTCTAGTTTTTGCTGCCTGCGCGCTCCATCATATGCGATGCCCAGGAGCGCCCCGATCACTACCGTAGCGTGTTGATACAGCAAGGCGATAAATGGCCTGCCATTCGCGCTCGTTTCATAGAGTGCTCCGTCAAAGCGGGGAACGTAATATTCATCCGCCACTTCGCGCGCGCGATTGCGCAACCGGTCGATGGCCCGAACGGTGAGCACAGCGGAGGCGCTTTGCCCGCTGCGCGTCGTTACCCGCGGCAAAATTTTGCCTGGGAACAATTCCGGGCTTAGATAATTCCGTTTGGGATGTGCGCGGACGCATTCCCCGTCGTCGACATAAAACCGCAAATACCCCGTTTGACAGCCGTATATCACAAAAGATACCGGCATGGACTGCCAGCCCAAGCCCCAGCCAACGTTACAATCGGTTCCACTGATCACTGGGAACGCATTCAAAGAGCCGATTCCCCCGTGTTCGCCATACCAAGAATCGGCATACACGCCATCGAATATGCGCGTTTTGCGCTCGCGCGGTGCGGATACCGGGCAATACTTGCCTGAAGCGTACAGCGCTGCGTCATCCTCATACAATTCATCCGCAAAGGCGCAAAACAGGTCGCTATATTCCCCGGCCACGTCCAGCCCATTGCCAGGTACGCCCGCCAGGTTAAAAACCAGCGACGTGCGCTCGGCATCGCCTCCATAATTGTAGGAACGAATCGTAGGTACGAGCTCGTGCCCGTCATAAAAGCGGAATAGTCGCTTTTGCTCTTCCAAAATACTGCGCAATTGCTCCGCGATGGCCGCATCCCCTATCGTAGATTCTGCCACGCGCAACGCGGGGAAAATAACGCCATTGTAGCCCAAGCTCAAATTTTCGCCCCATCCCCAACCGCGTTTTTTGGTGTAATCCAGCCATTTTTGAAAAAATTGCACCGCCATTTGCCGGTATTTTTCGTTCTTTGTCAGATATGCGATGCCACATAGAGCGGCGCCATCGCTGAGAATTTTGTTACTATAATAATAGATCGCGTGTTCGCATTCGTGATAAAACCAGTTGCCTGCCCGGGAAAGCATTGCGTCAATGCGCTGTGTTTCACTCTCGGAGAAAATGTCCGGCACGAGCAAGCGGTGCAAAATTAGGGGCATGCAAATAAAAAAGGCGGCGTTTGTATCCCAGATGCGCGTTTCCTCGGCATACCAACGAAACGCTCCTGCTTGCGATCCTGCATCCAAACGCGGCAGAGCCTGCGGATTGTCCATTCCTTCCGTCACTTGCAGGCTTTCCAACGCCTGCAAGGTTTCCAGTCCTTGTTCCTGCGAGCGCTTTCCAAGCAGGCGCGCCAGGCAATATCTCTCCGAAGTGGTGCGGCCAGAATGCGTCCGCGCGCATTGGGCGGCTTCGCGCGTGTGGCCCGGCGCGTCGGTCACAACAAATCCTTTTTCCCAAACGAGGCCATCCAGCGCTTTTGCGGCGCGCTGGCATACATTCGCCCATTTTTTGTTCATAGGCCTTCCTTTCCTTCATCGAGGTTGTCAACGACGGCGCGCGCAAAGTCATATACCACGCGGCGGTCCAAGCCGGTAACGAAAATCCGGTTTTCCCCCGCTTTGGCGCGAACATACGGGGAATCAAATGTGTCATAAGGGAAGCGCACAGGCAACGCATTGATTTCTCTTTCCTGTCCGCGCATTTTGCGCGTACGGCCACCGGATGTGTAACACAGTTCCATGGTGTCTTCATCAAATTCCAGGAGATTGCCGCAAATTCTTGCAATGAACGCATCCAGACTTTCTTCCGCATCCGAGATTTCAATCACACAAGCATGTTTGCGTCCTTCGCTGATCAATTCACAGCGGCTTCCATCTTCATTTGAGCGAAAATCGGAATAGCGCCAACCGTTGCTGCCATACAGCGCAATGTACACGCCGTCGCGCGCGCAGAATACCCATTTTCCCTCTGTACGCACTTCGTCCATCACGCTTTCACACAGATACGCATTGATATATTCCAGCTGCTTCGGCCCGATATCGTATGTTGCCATGGCTACGTTCAAATCACAAAAGCTTTGCACACAACCGCAGCGCAAATCGCCCGTCCATTGATTGTGTTCCTTAAAATCGCCTGGATGGTGGGTAAACACTTTGGCGCGCGGATGCGATAAGATGAGCGCATCCAATTCGTGTTGTTCATGGTGCGCATACCAGCGCTGGGGAGAATCGGGCAAGTAATTGTCCTGTCGGTTTACTGCGCCGATGATGTACGACGGCGTAACAAACGTATATTTGCTGATACTTCCCTCCTGTTGGGGCGGATTGGGAATGCAATGCAAATGCTTGGCTTCGCGATTGATATACGCGCCTTCCTTTCCCAGCATCAGTTGATAGACCACCGGATCCGGCCGGTAATCGGATAGCAGGCAGCGATAAGGCGCCGGGCCGCTCTCGGCAAAATGTGCTCCGTCAAAATACAGGCCATAGATGCTTTGCATGCCGCCTACAGCCGCGTTCATGGCGGAAGGCGGATAGATTCTGCCGTGGGCGCCGCCATACAAACCGTCTCGCGAATCCACGGCCATATCGATCAATAGAAGATCCAGCATCATTTCAGCCAGTTTGCGCAAGCGGGCATTTTGCGAAAAATCTCGCAGGTCCAGCAGGCAATTGAAATCCACGGCAAGATAACCGCATGAATCGAACTCTCCCCAGCTTCTCCTGGCGCGAAAATCGATGTATTGCTCCAGAAAAGCTTCTTCTTCGCCCGTCATATCGCGCCCCAATTTGCCCGCCCAGGTAAAATACTGGTCTTGATAAAATTGCGCCGCCAAATACACCGCCGTATGATGTAACAGGCGGTGATTTTCTGATTCATACATGCTTTCAAAATTGTGCTGAAGAAAAAAATGATCGATGGCTGCGCGCACGCCTGCCGTCAACCGATCGCCTGCTCTATACAGCGCCGAAACCAGTCCAAGCGCCGCGAACGTGCTTTCTCCCCTGGGATCGCGCCCTGTGGGATGCGGAAGTTCAAACCATTGGGCCGTGCGCTCAATTTGGCGGAGCGCTTCGGATACATGAACATTCTGCGCGAGCGCAAAAACCGCCTTTTCCGCATAAATATCACCTGCCGCACTTGGCTGGTCAAAATAGGCCAAAATCTGGGCTTTTTGCGCTTCCATACGCGCGGAATAGGTTTGTTGCGCGTGCCAAACCAGCGTCGCTGTGTTCTTTTTAAACATAATCGCACCTCAATCCAATGGGCCGGCAGTCATACACGTCATACTATGCCGCACAGCTACCGGCCCAAATGATGTTAGAAAAGATTAGCCGTTAATGTCGTACCACTCGTTTGCTTCTTCTGTAAGCGTTGCGCCGCCACGGTTCATCCATTCTTCCACATACGTGTCATAATCGTCGATATCCAGCGTGCCTTGGATGATCTTCGTCCAGGTTTCGTCGCGATAAGTGATCAATTCTGCCTGATATTGCGCCTGCGAAGGCAAGGAAGTCCACAGCTTGTTCACATAGCCGACCATTGGCGTGAGCCCTTCATACTGCGAATAGATCTCATCCATCCAAACGCTGGTAGCGCTCTTGCTGTTGTACTCATGGAGTTCCTCATTGAGCGGACTCTCCGGGCCATAAATGCCGCGCATGGCGCCAACGCCGTAAGCGATCGTCTGTTCGTCGGCAGGAATCAGGCTGACACGGGTGTTGAATTCATCGCCCGCGCGCTCAAAGTGTACGCCTTCAATGCCGTGGTAGGCGAGTTCAGCCAGTTCAAAATCGGTGGCGAAGATGTTCATAATCTGGAAGAGCGCCGCCAGCTTTTCCTCGTCCACATTGATGTTGTACACAGTTGCGCCATTGATGCTGTTGGTATAGCGCAGGAAACCGCCCCTGTCGCCATACGGGCCTTCCGGCCACGGGCCGATGGTTACACTTGCATCCGGGCCTTGAACCGCCTGGAATTCCACAAGCACGGTTCCCGGATTGTTGCCAGTGTCATAAAGATTGGCGGGCGTATAATGGGTCATGCGGGCGGTATGCGTCACGCCGATGCGCCCATTGACGAAGGAATGGCTGATGGCCCAATAGCCGCCCTGGTTTTCACCAGTGATGAATTCCGGATCTAGCACGCCATCGTCATACAGCTGCTTCACCAGCGCGAGCGCCTCTTTATTATGCGGCATAACGTCGCAGGAAACCAGTTCGCCATCCACGTCATACCAGAAGCCGGTATCGAATCCCATATAGCCCGTCCAGGAACCATACGCGCCAAAGATCGGTCCGATCATGGAAGCCGACATGCCATACGTATCGTCCACACCGTTGCCATCAGGATCTTCAAACGTGAAACGGTACATCAAATCGATGAACTCATCCAGCGTTTCCGGCACTTCCGCGCCCAGGTTTTCCAACCACTGCGTGTTGTAAATCACGTTGATCTGGGAACCTGTGTTCTGGGAAATCAGCGGAACGGCGCACATTTCCCCATCGCGTTTGCACATGGCCCAGGTGGCGTCCACGATGTTCGCGTTGGTGCCCAACGGATTGCCTGCGTCGATAAACGCCGCGACATCGGGCGCGTTCTCGCGGAAAAATTCCTCGTCCCAGGCCGCGATAACGCCTTGCTCATAATAACGGTCGAGCATGACATCGGTATCAACTTTGAAAATGTCCGGCGCATCGTCCGAAGCAATGCGCAAATTGAGCAGATTGGCGTAGTCGTTGTTCTCGATATACACGTTTTCCAATTCCACATCGTATCCATAGTCGAGCAGGGCTTCTTCAATCAGCGGCGTAACCTGGTCATCCACGATGGGCCCCATCATATAAGGCGCCACGGAAATGCTGCCAGACCATTTGATTTCCTCTTCCGCCAAGGAAAAGCCCACCATGCTTCCCGTAAGAAGCAGCGCAAGGAGCAGAGCTAACGTTCTTTTCGCCATACCATTTTCCTCCCACATGTGAATTATTATAAAGCGCCTATGCGCTTTACTTCGCTTAGCCTTTCAGAGAACCAACCATGATGCCTTTCACAAAATACTTCTGCACAAAAGGATAGATGCACAGGATCGGGATAGTGGCCACATATACCGTTGCGGCTTTGAGTCCATCCGTGGACGGCTGATACGTGGTATCCGTGATCAGACTCGGATTGGTATCGATCATGGACTGCGTACCTTCAAGTATAATGCGGCGCAATACAGTCTGCAGCACGACCTTGTTGTCCGAGCGCATATACAACAGCGCATCGTACCAGCTATTCCAATGCCCCACCGCCAACCAGAGCGCCACGGTAGCCAAGATGGGCGTAGATACCGGGAGAATGATTTTGATGAACGTGGTAAATTGCCCCGCTCCATCAATCATGCAGGCATCCTCCAGATCTTGCGGAATAGACTGGAAATAGTTGCGGATTAAAACCAGATTGTAAGTTCCCACGAGCCCTGGCAAAATCAGCGCGGCATAGGTATCAAAGAGATTTAGCTCCTTCATCAACAAATAGGAAGGAATCAGCCCGCCGCTGAAGTACATCGTGAATACGATGAGCAGCGTCCAAAACGTTTTATGGGGGAAATATGCCTTGCTCAGCACATACGCGCCCATAGCCGTCATGAACAGTTGAAGAATCGTTCCGAATATCGTGCGGATGATCGTGTTTCCATAGCCAATCCAGATGTAGTGGCTATCCACCACGCGCTCGTAATTCACCAGCGTAAAATTCTCCGGCCACAGATGCAATCCCGGGCGCACCGCTACATCCGAAGAAGAAACCGAAATGGTGAACAGATGCAAAAACGGCAGGAGAATCGTGAGGGAAAGCAGCAATTGCACAATGATGTTTACGTAATCAAACGTTGTATTTTTCCGCAAATAGTAGCGCCCAGTTTTCATATGCTTTCCCCTTTCTCACCATATGCCGCCTTCGCCCAGGCGCTTGGCGATAAAATTGGTGCCCGTTACGAGGATAAAACCGATCACATTTTTGAATAGACCCACAGCGGTGCTGATGCTGTACTCCATATCGCCAATGCCCCGGCGATAGACATAGGTATCGATGATGTCGCCCGTCTCGTATACCGCGGAATTGTAGAAGTTGAAAATCTGGTCGAAACCCGCTTCTAGAATGCTGCCGCAATTCATAATCAGCAAGATCACGATGGTCGGCTTCATCAGCGGCAAAGTGATGCGAAACATCTTCTGCCAACGCGTGGCGCCATCGCATTCCGCCGCCTCATAGAGCTCTGTGTCAATTCCCGCAATGGTGGCCAAATATACAATTGACCCCCATCCAATCTCCTTCCAAATTCCCGTGATCACCATAGTGCTGCGGAACCAGGCGTTATCCGCCAGGAAATAAATCGGTTTGCCACCCAACAAAGAAATAATGTAGTTGATGGGGCCGTTTGTGGGCGACAAAAGTTGCGTGAACAAGCCCGTAAGGATAATCCAGGAAAGGAAGTGCGGCAAATAGCTGATGGTCTGCATCGTCTTTTTGAAGCGCAAGTTCTTCAACTCGTTGAGCATTAGCGCCAGTATAATGGGCATGGGAAACCCAAAAACCCAGCGCAAGAGGCTAATGATCACTGTGTTGCGGAAGGCGCGTACAAATGTATGCGTAGCAAACAGTTCTTCAAACACGGTAAAGCCGACCCATGGGCTGCCCAGGATTCCTTTGCGAATGGAATAATCCTTGAAAGCCAGCACAATGCCATACATTGGAGCGTATTTGAAAATCAGATAGTACGCAATCACAGGGATAAACATTAAAGTAAGAACGTAGTTCTTGCGATAACCGCTAAAACTTTTTAGCCACCCAAAGCGGGCCGGGCGTCGGGCTGTTCCCATACTGGTCAATGGCGCTCATCCTTTCTACATATAATTGGTCGTTTATACGTAGATATTTTACGGATTTTTCTCGCATTTGCAATACAAATTATCTGAAATGCTGTAAAATGCCACGCTTTTTGCGCTAACAAAAATCGGGAATTCTAGCACGATTCGGTTTTCGCCCTTGAATCCCGGGTGGGAATATGTTATATTTTTTAAGGGTGGCGTCAGATAGCGGTTGTCGAAGCTATGCCAGGCCCAACGCAGCAGGCACAGGCTGCCAGAATGAATTGTGGGGAGCGGTAGAATTGAACCATCGCCAGCGCACCAGCATTTTTAGAAAATTCTTGTGGTCCTACACCGCCTTTGTTGTGCTCAGCGCCATGATCATAGGCGGAATTTCCTATTTCTTTTCTGTAAATGATTACAACAGGGAAATTGAAAATGTCAATAAAGCGCTGCTCACGCAATACAAAAACGTTGTTCAAAGCGATGTAATCGATAGGAGCGTTACGCTCGCGCTGAATGTATCCAGCGGCGTCGGTATGGAACGCAGCACGGACACTTTATTTCACGCCAAAAGCGTCCTGCTGTCCGATGCGCTTGCCCTGTATAAAGAGTTGGCGTACGCTGTTTCGCAAAATACGCCTCTCATTAACGGCATCCACATTTACGACGCGCAAAAGCAGCTAATCCTCTCCTCCAGCATCGGCTTGAAATATCTGGATTCTACCTATGGCCTGGTGCAATACAGCCACCCCTGGCTGGAACAGCATCTGGAAAGCGGAAGCCGGACGCTTTGGACCTCTGCTTATCAATCGGACTACCCCAAGGCGGAAAACTGGATCGTTACGTATGTGGCATCCTATCCCAGTTCGCAATCCTGCATTGCTGTCGATGTGAATTACATACCCGTTCTCAAGGATATATTCGCAAACTATGCGGATGGAAACAATGGGGAGGTTTATTTGGTGAACGGCGAGGGAATCTTGCTATGGCACCCTGATAGCGCCATGGTTGGGCAATCGCTATACAATTCCGGATTTCCCGCGGATTTGCTCACCTGGGAAACGGGCGGCAGCCTCATGGACAACGAGGGAAATTCCCGCTATGCTTCTGTTTCTGAGCCCTTGAGCAATGGCTGGCGCATAGTATATCTTGCCGATACGCACTCGTTTTACGCTGCCTCTATTCTTATGCAAAAGCGCCTGATCATTGGCACGCTCCTGGCAATCGCCTTGGGCGTCTGTCTATCCTACATCACTACTGTGCGCATGTATCGGCCAATCGGAACGCTTACACATTGGATTTCCACCAATCTGCCAGCCGCTTCTTCCGCCGTTTCTGACAATGAATATGCCTTTATCGACCGCGCTTTAAAGGGAATGCGCTCCCAACTTTCTTCCCTCACAAACCGACTGGAACAAAATAGAGAATTGCTCAAAAGCAATCTGATCATCTCGTTAACGGGCGGCACCATTCGCACAGAAGCGGTGCTGGAGCGTCGCATGGGCTTGCTGGGATTGAAACTAAAAGGCCGGCGTTTTTTTGCTTTGTGCATTTCGCTGGACGACGTGCTCACCGAAGCGCCCAACGCCCAAGAGGTGGAATTGATGAAGCTGGCCATTTGCCAACAGATTGAGGCGCTTACCGATGAATCCGCCCTTTACATCGCCTGCGAAACCCGCACAGACGAGCTAACGGCCATTTGCTTTTTGCAAGAACCAGATAAAGAAGTTTCTTTGGAAGGGCTAGGGCTGGAGTTGCTCATGCAATATCAGGGACATGTATGCTTAGGCATTGGCTGCTATGTGGATAGCCCGCTAAAATTGCGCGCCTCCTACACCAATGCGCAGGAAAACCTGAAATACCGCTATTTTCACCCCGATTGGCTCTATTATTCGGATGTGAATGCTTCCAACCGCCTTATGCCGGAAAACGACGTGTTGAAAGAGCATGCCCAAGCCTTTGCGCAAGCGTTGCAGGAAAAGGATATCGAACGCGCCATTGACGAAGTGCATTTGTTTTCTTATTCTGCCCAGGATACCGTATATCCTTTTGCGGCGGCGCAAGAACGGTTAGAAATGCTCACACAGGCAATGCGGCATTTTTCCAGCGGCATATCGGAACCCCACCGGTTGATTTGCGAAAGCTTTCTCAAGAGCGCAGCCAACGCCAAAGGGCTACGCGAATATTGCTATCAGCTGTGCGTCGCGCTGCGCTCGCTCGCCGTACCAGCTTCCGCCCGGCCCACCGTTTCGCAGAAAAATGCTGCGCTGGTAGATACCATTCGCCAATATATCGCCCTCAATTTGCCGGGGGATTTGTCGTTAACCCAACTCTCTGAAGTATTCCGGCTTTCTGGCAGCTATTTGAGCCGTATCTTCAAAGAAGCCATGGGGATAAGCATTTTGGATTATATCACGAGCGAACGCCTGGAACGCGCCAGCCAACTGCTCGTGCAAACCGATCAATCCGTGGAGTCGATCGCCGCCCAAGTGGGCTACCCCACGCACCATTATTTCAGCCGCCGCTTTCGGGAACACTATGGGCTCACGCCCAAAGATTACCGGCTCCAGCACGGCCGCAAAATCCATACCCAGCCGGGCGACGGACACGCTTAAAGCAAATATGCAAAAAGCGAATACAGGCCCAAGCCCGCCACGCCGGAACCCACCATCACATAAATGGGATCTGCCTTCCATTTGCGCAGCACAAAGAGGCCCGCCGCAAAAAGGAATATGGCGATGCCGTCGGTGTCGGAGAGACGGATTGCGTCCATCGTGGTGTTCCAGAAGGCGAGAACCGCGATGGTCACGCCTGCCGAAGCGATCAGAGCGATGATCGCAGGCCGAAGCCCTTTGAGGATGCCCTTGAGCAAATCCATCTCTTTGTACTTGAGATACAGGTGCGCGAGAATCAGCACAATAATGCACGAAGGCAGTACGCAGCCGATGGTGGCCACGATGGCGCCAGCCAACCCGGCGATGCGCATGCCTACAAACGTGGCGGAGTTGATGGCGATGGGCCCAGGCGTCATCTGGGAGATGGAAATGATGTCCGCGAACTCCGTGAGGTTTAGCCAGCCATGCAAATCCACCACTTGGTGCTGGATGATGGGCATCGCGGCATAGCCGCCGCCGATGCTGAAAAGGCCGATTTGAAAAAAACTCCACAGCAATTCAAGATAAATCATTTTCCGGCCCTCCTCATGGCGCGCAGGGTATCCACCGCGCCAATCGCGCCGCAGCCCAGCAAAATGACCAACACATTCACGCCCGTAAACACCGAAAGCAAAAACGCCCCGGCCATCACCAGCACCGGCAAAATCCGTTTTTCCTTGATAATGTCCCAGGCCATGGAAATCACCACGTTGGCAATCACTGCCGTCACCCCGGCTTGCATGCCACGCAGCACCATGGAGACGATCGCGTTATCGCGAAAGGCCGTGTACCCCAGGGAAATCACCGATATGATGATCAGCGGCGGTAAAATGGTGCCCAAGATGGATACCAACGCTCCCCAGACGCCCCGCAGGCGGTAACCGACCAAAATAGCGGCGTTGACGGCGATGGGACCGGGCGCGGATTGCGCGATGGCCGTCATGTCCAGCATTTCCCCTTCTTCCAGCCAATGATATTCTTCCACGAATTTCTTGCGCATCAGTGGCACGATCACGTATCCGCCGCCAAAGGTGAACGCGCTGAGGTAAAACGTGGAGAAAAAGAGCTTCGCGTAAAATCCCCTGTCTTTCATGGGCATCCCTCCGTTTTTTCTATTATACCGCTTGCGCTTTGCCGCGTCAAATAGTATAATAGGGGTGCGGAGGTGGATCATGAAAAAATTTCTGGTTCTTTTGGTTGCTTTTCTTTTAGCGACATCCTCGTGGGGTGCGCTTGCAGATACAACGCTTATGGGAAATGGGTTCCAAATGACGCTGGGAGAAGATTGGAGCACTTTGGATGCGGCGTCTCAAGCAAACGTTTCCCAGCTCGCTTCCGGCATGGCGCCCGCCGGCGCGTGCATGGCGGTCAGCGAAAATGGCGCCAGTTTGTGCGCCTATATACAGCCTTCGCAAGGCATGAACATCCAGTTTATGGAACTCTTCCAGAGCGAATACGTATGGCGCATCGAAGAAGCCATCGCCCCCATTCAGGTGGAAAACGTCTCTGGCACGCAAACGCTGTGCGGCGCAAACAACGTGTATTGCCTTTCGTTTACTGCGGCAGGCGTTCCCGTGGCCGTGTATTATTCTTTTTCTAGCGAATCCGTGGTCACGGCGATTTTCACCAACGCGGAATCGGAAGAAATGGCGCAGATTCTTTCCACCCTTTCCATTCAAGAAACCGCTCCTCTCCCGCAGCCGTAGCCGTTCGCAGTACACAAAAACTTGTTCTGCTGTTCCATTGACTTTGGCAAATTGATCGTGGTATAATCCATATATTGTGTGGAAGGCATTGCATCTACACCAGATGCTGTGCTTTTGCGCGCGCGATTTTTGCATAACAAGAGAATCGAGGGAGAAGACCATGCAGGTCAGAAAGCGAAATGGCAACATCGTGGACTACGACCGCGAATTCATCGTTCGCGCGGTAACGCTCGCCGCCGCTGCCGCGGGGGAACACGATAGCGCGGTGCAGCGCGTGGTAGACGGTGTGGAAGAAAAAATCCGCTCGCGCAACGAGCGCGTTGTCGATATCGAAACCATCCAGGACGCGGTGGAAGAGTCGTTGTTCGAAAACGAATGTTTTCGAACCGCAAAGGCGTATATCCTCTATCGCATGGATAAGGAAAAAACGCGCGGACTGATGGAATGGAAAGACGGACTGCTCAGCCGCGAATTCCTTTCGCGCTATAAGCACGCCCCCACTCCCATGGGCGAGTTAGGCGCTTTTGTGTATTCGCGCACTTATTCGCGCTACATTCCCGTGCTCAACCGCCGCGAGTTCTGGTGGGAAACGGTGCGCCGCGCCGTGGAGTACAACTGCTCCCTGGCCCCCACCACGCGCGAGGAAGCGGAAAAGCTCTACGACAATATCTTCCACCTGCGCCAGTTCCTCTCCGGCCGCACGCTGTGGGTGGGCGCCACGCCCGTTTCCGAGGCCTACCCCATGTCCAACTACAACTGCGCCTTTGAGGTCATCGACGATTTCCACGCCTTCCACGATCTGTTCTATCTTCTGATGATCGGCAGCGGCGTGGGCGTGCGCGTACTCAAGGACGACGCCAAAAAGCTCCCCAAAATTCGCACCGATCTTGAGATCGTCCACAAGGCCTACACCCCGCGCCCCCCGGACGAGCGCCTGGAGTACACGGACCTTACCTTCTCCGGCGATACCGTCACCCTCGCCATCGGCGATTCCAAGGAGGGCTGGGCGCAGGCCATCGACCACTATTTCCAGATTTTGACCAACCAGGAATATTCGCGGATTC
>ERZ857998.3084-NODE-3084-length-14285-cov-3.127337_pt1 | contig 14285 bp, 12 predicted proteins | sample MGYA00519954_ERZ857998 | MGnify/ENA primary metagenome ERZ857998 (study PRJEB31778, sample SAMEA3449424) | human gut metagenome | biome: human gut; feature: human-associated habitat; material: faeces | place: United Kingdom | collected 2010/2012 ...
GCAAAAGTAAGGAGGGAAAATGAACTGTAGAAGATGTACTTACTTAGGCGCTTACGAAATAACAGCCAGCAAGAAAGCAAACGGCAAAATCCAATACTTGACAGAGATACTGCCCGAAATACCCACCAACACCATATTATATAAGAAACTTACGGGACTTGGTGCTACTTATGGAGAACTGAAAGCAAACCGCAATTCAATCATTATCGAACCGAACAAACCCGTTATCAGTGGAAAGTGTAAAGACCCGAAACACAAAGACGACAACTTGTTCGGAGTTTATGAAGGTGTATATGCTGACAATATAATGGCATATATAGAACGAAGCATTAAACAGAACAAACATTTTAAGATTCTAACTACTCCCGAAAGTTTCCACAAGGTGCAGGAAGCGTTTGAAGAAATGGATATGGATATACGCTATAACGGCTTTCTATTATTCGATGAGTGCCATAAGATAGTCAAAGATTCAGGTTTCCGTCCCGACATAGCACTGCCTATGGACTTGTTTTTTGAATGTGAAAACAAGGCATTGGTATCTGCCACTCCCATAGAGTTTACAGACCCACGTTTTGAACAGCAGAAATTTCAGACCATTACCATCAAACCCACATTCGACTATGTAAAAAACATTAATCTCCATGCTACCAACAATCTGTTGCAGGCAGTAAAAGAAGTGTTCGCAGGTCTGAAAGGCAATTGCTTCATATTCTGTAATTCTACAGACACCATCCATTCACTGATGCAGCAACTTGGCTTGTTGGACGAATCCGCAGTATTCTGTTCCGAAAAGAGTGTGGAAAAGTTGAAAGGCTTGAAGTTTGACAATGTTTCCGATATATGGGACAAGGACATAATGAAGCGCTACAACTGGCTCACCTCACGTTTTTATAATGCGGTGGATATTGAGCTTGAAGAGAAGCCGACCATATTATTACTGACAGACTGTTATTTTGCGGACTATACCGCATTCGACCCGAATACGGACACGATTCAATGCGTGGGAAGATTCAGAAACGGTGTGTCCTCTATCCACCATATCAGCAATACCAACCGCAATTTCATGGTGAGAAGCAAGGAGGAACTGAAAGGACGCATCTCATGTTGGAAAGACGTGTACGATATGTTACAGAACCATTACGACTATGCGACCACCGTTTCCGCAAAAGACGCATACAGTGCTGTTCTTGTCAGTCTGCCCTATGCGGAGATGCTGGACGAGAAAGGAAGAACCAGATACTTCAAGATAGACAACTACATCAATACTGAATTGGTGAAAGGATATTATAATTGTCCCGATAATCTGTATGAAGCATACAAGGATTGCGACGCTTTTACAATCAATCATTATAGTTTCTTGGATTATAAGCTCGGTGATTATGAAAGATTGCAACGTACCAACAAGTCTAATTCTATCAAGGAGAAACGCAAGATAATGGTGCAACAGCTTGAATTGCTTGGTGAGTGCCAAACGGAAATGGAATACCAGTTCAAAAGGGACTTGGAGAAAGCGGACAGTTTTATTGTGGAAGCATACGATAAAATTGGAAAAGACAAAATAGAACATTTGAAATACAACCGCAAGAAAATTAAAGAAGCTATGGTTCTTACTGACTACCACAAGAAAGCAACCGGAACAGAGGTACTTAAACTTATAGCTAATTCGTTTGAGGCAGGACAGTGGTATTCTGCCAAATATATAAAAGAAGAATTAACCCGAATATTTAATCTTGTTGGCTTACACCCCAAAGAGGCGGTAACATCGCATACTATCAATAAGTTTTTTCATGCGGTGCAAAGTCAGAGAAAAAAAGCCAAAGGCTATCAACTCATTAAGTCGAGAAGTATATGAACGGCGACTTTTTTATAGGAGTAATTTCTTTATATACCCTGTTCAAAAAAGGTCGCCACACCTATCTAATTGAATCGTATTTCTCACTAATACAAAATTATAGGAGATTCCCAATTCGTGTTTCTCCTATAATATTGAAAAACAGTTTCTTTTCTTTCTAACTAATGATTGAGCTTATTTCATTTGGAACTTTCTGAAAATCTGAATAGAATAGTATATCACAAAATACTCAATCCCAAACTCAAAAAGAGAGAATCTCGAAAATCAGATTCTAATTCTCAAAAAGACAGTGTTCATTTTGGGGGTGCGGAGTGTTCATCTTAGGTGGGTCGCTTATAAATACCTATATATAAACACCTACCTACCCGATTTTTCAAATCGAGACAGATTGGTTAATTCTCAAAATCTTATATTTAATAACTATGATTATCTATTTACCTACAAAAAAGACATTCACGAATCAGAAAGAAGCGAAAAGCTACTTCGGAAACCACCATTACAGAAGATTGGTAAGGAAAGGAGATATTTATTTTACTAACTATAATAAATCGGTTGCTAATGACCTCATACAGAAAGATAACATCTAATATCGCAGGAAAACTTAGTCTGCTGGAAACATATCTGTTCTATTGCTTGGCTCTATGCTCCGATTGCTATACGATGGAATCATATATCAAACAAGATAACCTGACTAATTTCTATGGAATTAAAAAGACAGACCAGATAAGGGAATGGCTGCACAAGTTTGAATCCCTCGGATTGATAAGCATAGACAAGTCCGATATTTACGGACAATATGGAAAATTCAACAGATGCAGCTACCAATTAGATACAGAACATTATGTTCTCATAACTAATAAGCTATATGACGAACCGATAAGCAAGGAACTGAAAGGTTTTCTTATCCTGCTGAAATGCAAATGCTTGAACGGAACTAACACTACTCTTTACAGCCAAAACAGATTAGCGGAAGAACTTGGCTTAGCCAAAGGAACAGTATCGAAATACATTAATGAAGCCGAAGAGAAAGGCTATGTAAAGAGAAATAAGAAAGGAATACGCCTTCTTAGAGAGGATATATTTCTGAAAACTTCTGAAAGCCAATTAGCTATAATCAAAAATGTATATCCCGAAATAATCACCGATGAAGACCTTGCAAGAGGTTACGTTGTTTAATATATCGCCAAGCCGTAAGTGACCCTTGCGGCTTTTATTTTGGCGCAGAACCACAGCCGTACATTTTCCCCGATTCCGATTTTCCGAATATCTCCACGTTAGGAAGAGTTATATAGCACCTACTTTATAATATGCCACATACAGCTAATGACATTAAAAAGACTACCTGACTAAAGAATCACCTATATACAGTTTAGCTAAAAGTCAAGAAAACAGACATATAAGGTACTTCATATAAGAATCCCCCTCCCCATTCAGCCAGTAACCTTAAATATACAAGAGTGTCTGCCCTTACAGTGTACTACCCCCTTAGTCCCCCTCTGTATATTGATATAAAAAAGAATTATTAATCATTTAAACTTTTATCAATATGAATAATTTAGTTATCATGCCAACGGAGAAAAGAACTTTGAATTTAGGTGAGTTTGCAGAAGAAGCTACTATAATTGTGGAAGAAACTGCAAAGCCTAAAAGGGTAAATCATTTCATTGAGGCAAACACCCAAGAAGTAACATTGCAACATTTGAGAAATGACTGCATTACTCCCGTTTTTGCCAAAGACAATGAGCTTACAGTAAACCATGCTGCATTTATTGAAACAGTTTGGGAAGCTGCAAACTCTTACTACAATGGTGTATCTATTATCAGTTGATTATCAGTGTTATACACCCTAAACGGTAGAAAAGTGACTGTGTGGATTCTGTTTAGATACGAAAAGGGTGATATTTAACGTATTTAACTTTCATTTGCGTCAAATAGTTCATATATCGAAAAGAAAGCCTGTAAGTAATGAAGAATTTTCACTACTGACAGGCTTTCCTATATTTTGTCTATAAAGTCATCTCCAAAGAGGCTCCGAAAAACAATTTTCTGGGGATCACATTGCTGCCGGGTCTACCTGTGGATAAGAAACGAGTAAGGATTTGAGTTCATTCTTGAAGTTCAATCCATATCCCATCGAATCAAGCCAATATGCAATACAACAAGCTATAGCATATACTTTGTTCGCATCAACACCATCAATGTTCACCCACGCACCACGTAAAGAGGCATTCATTTGTGGAGCGTTGGAGAGATAACGATTCCAAAGTCGTGAGTGGTGAGCGCAACAGTTCCTCAGGACAGTTACACTACGCATCCAGCTTTCCAACACCTCATGCTGTGGAAGATTGAATTGACGAGCTACACGCTTCTTCAATTTCTTGTCACTGAAATTGTAATAGAGTTTTGAAAGCGTGCCGAAAGATGCAAGTTCAAGCGTTTTCCATGCTGGAGGGAATATCGGCTTGTCATAGTTGCGCCTATGCTCTTTGATAAAGTCCTCCTTGCTACGTTGAAGTTCTCTATCTATGGAGTTCATATTCTCAATAAACTTGTGTTCATCGTCAGCAAGACTTGTATCGAAGAACCAAAACGGTCCATAAGCCAAAGAGAACTCTTGTATAATCTTTGTGCGCAAAGCAATCTCTAATCGTTGAACAGCCTTGAACATCAAATCTCTCAACTCTATATCAAAGTTATAGAGAGCTACGGCATCTTCAAATCTACTATTAGGCTTAAATTGATGTGTAGTCTTGTCTGCCTCCATAGGACGAAGGTATTGGACAAAACGAAAATAACTGACCTCTCCAAGAAATTTTGCAGTCTTGGATGAATCAGCAATATTTAAGCCTCTACTTTTTAGTAGTTCTATTTGTTCGGAAATAGAAAGAGCCTGTTTAGTGTATAATCTTAATGTTCCCATAAAAAGCAAAAGACCCGCCCTGGTTCGCTGTTCAAATGGGAAGCGTGGCGGATTCTGTTGCTGCAAAGATACGAATAATCATTGAATATACAAACTTTTTAGCGAGAAAAATCATGCAAAAGTAGAAATCTTTGACATATTTATATTTAATAATGTTAAATCGGTCCTTAAAATCATACTTTGCCAGCCAAACAAAGCGGTTTTCAAGGTAAAAGTGTTATCTTTGTAACGTCTATACCCATACCGGAAGCCCCGATGGGCAGAGGTTGGGCAGACATACATATGGTAAAGGCGTTTTTGTAGCTTTGGTTTTGACGTGTAGGAATCTGGCAGTTCACGACACAATTTGTCAAAAACAAAGCAATGCAGAACGCCTCATGAGGTGTATTATATACAGCCCTCATTGCCTTCGGACGATTCTTTTGTTCGTTGTCAAGAGTGCTTTCTATATACTTACACTGGCGTGGGGCTTTCGGCGTTGCTCGTTTCGACAAATTGGGCGATGCCAGAGCCTCTACACGTGGAACGAGTGACAGAACAGGCTCCGCGCTTTTTCGTATGTATTAGTGAGTGAATTTCGTCAACAAGGGAGTCGGTTGGCTTTATTGTTTACGGAATTAGAATGAATATACTACAAAACAATCCATATCGTCAGTTAGGAGTCTATTCAAACTCTCCTACAAAGGAAAGACTGGCTAATCACAATCGTATGAAAGCGTTTTTGAAGGTGGGCAAGTCCGTTTCTTTTCCTTTAGATGTGCCACAATATCTTTCATCCATTAATCGTACAGAAGCTTCAGTAGCAGATGCTGAAGCAAAACTAACTTTGCCAAAAGATCAAATATTGTATGCTCAGTTTTGGTTTCTAAAAACGACTCCATTAGATGAAGTGGCTTTTAATCATCTTTTCGCAGGAGAAATAGATAAAGCTGAGGAAATATGGCAAAAAAGAGAATGTTTATCGGCTTTACAGAATCGTATCGTGTGTGCTTTAATACGCAATAGATACGACTCTGCCATAATGTGTGCCGAAGTTCTGTATGGGAACACACAATACCTTAACCAATTTGTATCTACAATAATTGGAACAGGTGGAAATTTTGATGTATCAAACTTGGCTTTTTCATTTCTTGATATACTTTGTGATGAAATAGGCGCAAGCAAACTTTTGCCTTTCATTACCAATAGCTCATGGAAAGAACATATAGGAGAAAAAGCTGTTAAGCCTCTTGTTGATAGCATACAAGAGGCAATCAACATTGCTCAAAAAACCAAAGGAAAAGGTTCAAACGCAAGGCTAAATGCAGGAGAGGCATTAAGGAGAAATACAAGGAATGCCATCTTGCAATTAAAAGGTTTTCTCTCCACGAAAGATTTGCAATACCAAATGATTGCAGATAAGCTGGGACTTGAAATTCTGCAATGCGGAATTGACTACTTTAATGATTCTGAAGAGCCTGATGCTGCGCACAAAGCCATGAGCTTGCAGAAATATGCAAAAAGCATTGTTGTAGGACAAATGGCTAAAGATAGATGTAAAGAGAATGTTGATATTCTTCAAAGGATTATTGACAATTTACCTCCGTCTGAAGTTTTTGTGGAAGATAGAGCTATTCATGAGGAATTGCGTAAATACTGCTTGTTACCAGATAAAATCTGCCATGCAGTTACGTTGTTAAATAATACGAAACCGCATATTCAGTCTATAAAGCGCAAACTTGGCGTATCTAATTCCTATTATCTTAAAATTTCAACACAAGTAGTAGGAAATGCATTAAGCAATATCATTGCAGAGGTTAATGAAGCACAATCTATATTTAGTGCTGATAAAGATGATCCAAACGCAACTTTGGCGGCAATACTTGGAATAACCCATGTGAAATCTGTATTGGAAGAAGCTTGGAAAGCCACAAAAATAATGGATGGCTTTGACATGGAATCCGAATATAAGAATGGCAGATATAATGAAAATCGTTCTATATTAAAAGGATTATGCGACCAATTAGGAGTATCTACATCTGCGTACACATCAAGTTCATCATCCTCACGAACGACCCAGAGAAGCCGGACTTCTACAACACGCCCTTATTCGTCAACTTCCAATAGAACATCTGCGAATAGACAGACAACATCAACAAGCAGTTCTAATTCATCAAATTCAAGTGATGATACGCCATGGGGATGTATTGCAGTCATAGCAATTGGTATAATAATATTTTTAATTTCAACATGTAGCTAAAATGAAGAAGATGTTTATATTTTTGATACTGGCAGTTATTGGTTGTCAGTTTGCTAATGCTAAGTCGATAAACGATAATACAGACAAGATAAAAGCATTGGAAGAAAAGTGTTATGTTTTGCAGAATAAGCAAGTAAAAGCAGATAATAATTTGCGAAAGCTTATTGAGAACCAGCATGTGGCAGAACGCGAAATACAAACACTAGTAAAGAAGAACGATGCACAACGTTTGGCTATTGACAGTTTGCAAGATAAGTGCAAATCTTTAGAAGAAGCACAATCTACAGACAGAGAAAATATAAATGGAAAGATTGACGCTACAGATAATAATGTTCGTACCAACCAAGACCTACTTCAATCTCGTACTTTGTATGGAGTAATTGTCGTAATAGTTGTCCTTGCTATTATTGTAGGTATAGCATGTTGGCTAACGAAGCGTATTAAATCGGGTACATCAACTATTGGGGATGTTCGTAGAGCACAAGAGGCATTACAAGCCGCCCAAACAAAAATGCAAGAAGAATCGGTAAAATTAGACAACCAACTCCTTGCCATTGTTCAGAAGCAACTTGATGCTTCTGTTCCGTCAGCAAACAAAACTACAGGAGAGCCAGACCATTCACTTGTGGTAAAACTTGCGGATGAAATAGCAAGAATAGAGACAAACCTTTCTAAAATGGATAAATCCGTTAGAGGTTATAAACAACTTGTTCAAGCAAAAGACCGTATGATAAACAATGTGCGTGCTAATGGCTATGAAATCATTAGTTTGCTCGGACAGGAATATAACGATGGTATGCAATTTCAAACACGATTCGTTCCAGACGAAAGTTTACCAGAAGGCAAGCGTATAATCACAGGAATGATCAAGATGCAGGTTAATTATAATGGCAAGATGATACAACCTGCCGAAATCGTAGTAAGTCAAAATATTTAAATACAATAATTATGGCAAGAATCAAAATAGACTATGGCATAGACCTTGGTACGACAAACTCGGCTATAGCCAGAATGGAGAATGGTGAGTCTGTTATCAAACAGACTAAAAACCTTATGGACACATTGCCTTCTTGTGTCTATTTCTCAAAGAACAAGAAGGGGGAACGTGCCTTGCGTATTGGCATGAAAGCAAAAGATTCTGTATATTCAGATGCTATCACGGCTTTGAGCAAGAATGAGCCTCCAAAAGAGTGTGGATATTTGGAGTTTAAGCGTGAAATGGGTTCTGACAAGAAGTATTCCAATGAGAATATGCCCAAGGAAAGCTATTCCCCAGAAGAACTTTCTGCAGAGGTCTTGAAAGAACTGAAAAGCCTTATCAATGATGAAACGGTCAATTCGGTGGTTATTACAGTGCCAGCCATGTTTACCGCAATACAAAAAGATGCCACAATGAAGGCTGCACGTATTGCAGGCTTCAAGCAATGTGAATTGTTACAGGAGCCTATAGCTGCTTGTATGGCATATGGTTTGTCAAGTGAGAAGAAAGATGGCAAATGGTTGGTTTTTGACTTTGGAGGTGGAACTTTTGATGCGGCTTTGGTTAAGGTCGAAGATGGCATTTTGACTGTGTTCGATACAGAAGGTGACAACTACCTTGGTGGCAAGAATCTTGATGAAGCTGTTGTCAACAAAATTCTTATGCCAAGTTTGAAAGAAGATTATGCCCTATCTTCATATGAGACTACGGAATGGAAGAAGAAAGCCTTAATGGATGCTCTTAAAGGTCCAGCCGAGGAATTGAGAATAGCATTGTCATTTGCAGACAACGCAGATTATTCCACTTATGACCGCAACTTAAATCTGGGGCAAGATGACAATGGCGAGGACATTGACCTTGAAATTACAATTACAAAAGACCAGCTTATTGACGCTATTGGCGAACAGTACCAAAAAGCTGTCAACATTTGTAAGAATCTTTTAGAACGAAATGGGCTTACTGGAAAAGACTTGTCTTCACTCATACTTGTTGGCGGACCAACCTATTCGCCAATAATTCGTGATCTGTTGAAAGAAGAGGTTACGCAAAATGTTGATACCAGTATTAACCCAATGACCGCAGTTGCACGTGGAGCTGCTCTTTATGCTTCTACAATAGATGCAAATATTAATGAGGCTGAAATTAAAAAGGAAGCAAAGGCGGATATTGTGTTTCTGCAAGTTGGCTATGAATCAACATCGGTCGAATCATCAGAATGGGTAAGCATCAGCATCGACAAGGAAAAGACAGGAAACAATAGTCCTAATGAATTATCTATCGAATTGCAACGTGCAGATGGTGCATGGAGAAGTGACCGAATTTCTGTAGATGCAAATGGCAATGTTATTGAGGCATTCTTGCTTGAAGGTAAGCCAAACACATTTAAAGTAAAGGCTTACAATCAGCAAGGCAATGCCGTTGAGGTCTTTCCTTCTGAATTTACCATTATCCAAGGTGTCAAAGTAGGTGCTGCACCTCTTCCTTATAATATAGGCATAGCAGTTTATAATGACATCAAGAAGCGTGGTGTATTCTTACCAGCCAAAGGGTTGGAAAAGAACAAGCCTCTGCCAGCCGTAGGTGTTGTGCCTGATAGAAAAACAACACAGGCATTGCGCCCTGGAGTTTCTACTGACGTGTTGTCTATTCCCGTTTATCAAGTGTCAGGCTTAGAAGCCGAAGGGAAAACAGCTGCATTAAATACGCAAATATCTAATGTTGTTGTTACTGGTGATGACGTTGAACAGCTCATCCCAGAGAATTCCAATGTGGAAATCACTCTGCATGTTGATTCCTCAGAAATGATGACAATGGAGGTGTATTTCCCATCTGTAGACTTCACGGTAAAAAAAGAACTAGACTTAAGCAAACGTGAGTCTTCTGAGGATGCTATTTCGTGGGTAAACAAAGAATTGGGTTCTGCTCAAAGAAGTATTGAGGCATTGCTTTCTTCTGGTATCTCTGTCGAAGAGTTGAATAAAGAACTTGATGCCGTAAAAGAATTAGCTTCAAGTGGTAACGACCCTATGCGTACTCAATCTAATTTAAAGGAAGTTCTACGAAAAATAGAGGAACTTGACGATAGTACAGAATGGCAACGTGTAGAAAGAGAACTTCGAGAAGAATTTGACAGACTGGAGAAAGCACAAAACGACTTAGGTAATGACAAGTCTGCTCAATTGGTCAATCAAATCCGTAGTCAAGTAGATAATGTCATTCGAGTGAAAGATGCTAAACTTGGTCGTGAAATTCTTGATCAAATCAGCAGTTTGTTTGTTCACTTGACTTTGGTATATCAGTGCATGGGACTTATCCGTGATTGCCATAATCGTTTTGGAACAATTCGTTGGAAAGATGCGTCACGAGCTCGCCAACTTATCAACAGAGGTTTGGAAGAGATTAACAATCAGCCGTCTGTTGACAAACTTCACCCGATAGCATGTGGTCTTATTGACCTTATGCCGAATGAAGAAGCAGTTAATGCCGGTGGTTTATTGAAATAATAAATATAATTTTTATGCATTTCAAGAAGAACGATAAAATAGGTTCATACACAGTAGCGTTTCCGCATAAGCAAGGGTCTTATGCGGAAACCTATCGTGTAAAAGAAACAAGTGGCAAGACCCGCTTCTTGAAACTTATCAATTACTCAAAACTCAATCGTAATCAGATTGATGATAATGGTCGAGTGATAGAGGTTGAGATTGCCAAACTGTTGAATCACCATAATCTTTGTCAGTTTATAGATTCTGGCAATATGATGATGAACGGAAGTCAATATGCTTGGTTCGTCACCGAATTTGTAAGCGGAGAGACTTTGTCGCAGAGAATTATCCGTGATGATGAAATTAGCGTTTATGAGATAAAAACAATAGCAAAGGCGGTGTTGTCAGCATTGTCGTTTCTGCATTCACAGCCAATTCCTGTTGTCCATAACGAGGTGACGATACAGAACGTTTTCCTTAATCTCGTTGGAGAATTACAGGATTTGAAACTTATAGATTTTGGATATGCAAGATTCTTGAACCAATCACCAGCTAAGCCAGACTTAGATGAATTAAATCCGTTCTATCTTGCGCCAGAACGTTTTTCTGGAGTATGTTCTGTTCAGACAGACCTCTATTCTGTTGGAGCGATGATGTACCATCTCCTTTATGGAGAGTTGCCTTGGTTTTTAGATGTTTCAAGTAAGCGTGGGCAAGATGTTATCGATTCCATCTTGGCAGAACGAGACAAAGAACTTTTACTCACAAAAGAGGACAAGTATGAACTTGACGACCAACTGCTGAATGTGATAGCAAAATCTATAAGCTATGATAGTGAAGATAGATTTCAAAGTGCAGATGAATTTATAATGGCAATTGACGGAGACGTAAAGATAGAACGCCAATCTACGAAACGTAAGATTTTATCACAACAGCAATCCGACAACACACCAGTTTCTTCCGCTATCAAAAAGAAAGGTGAAGGTTTTGCAGCAGTTGCCGGAATGGAAGAGTTGAAGCAACAAATGCGTGAAGAAGTTATCGAACCTCTCCACAATCCCGAAGAATACAATCGCTATGGTGTAACTATTCCAAATGGGATGTTGCTGTATGGTCCTCCTGGCTGTGGAAAGACATTTTTTGCAAAACACTTTGCAGAAGAAGTCGGATTCAACTTTATGTGCATCACGCCAGCTACTCTAAAGAGCCGTTATGTTAATGCTACGCAAGAGAATATTGCCAAGATGTTTAAAGAGGCTGAGGAGAACGCACCAACCGTGATTTTTATTGACGAGATGAATGAACTTGTCCCTAATCGAGATGATGGGAACGTGCATGAAATGTCAAGAAGTGCAGTGAATGAGATGTTGGCTCAAATGGATAGAACTGGAGAAAAAGGCATATTCATTATTGGGGCAACCAACTATCCAAACATGATTGACCCTGCGATTTTGCGCGCGGGTCGTTTGGATAAAAAGTATTACATTGGCGTGCCTGACATAGAAGCTCGAATAGCATTGTTCAGGTTGTACTTGAAAAAACGCCCTTACGATTTTGGGTTAGACTATCATCAATTAGCTGATATGACCCAAGGTTATGTCTCAGCTGATATACAACTGATAGTCAATGATGCGTCACGAAATGCACTTCGCCAACATAGCAAAATAACGATGGAGCTATTGAAAGCTGCAATTACAAACACTACTCCTTCACTTAGCAACAATGAATTACGCAAATACGAGCGCATTCGAGCTATGATGAATGGAGAAGAAATGAAAAAGTCCGATGATAGACCTCGTATAGGTTTTAACGTTTAAATTATTACTGTTATGACAAAAGAAGAATTATACTTGAAAACCATTTTCTGTTGCATCGCTTGTGATGGAGATATTGCTACAGAGGAAGTAGATATGGTTAAAGATCTGTGCGCAAAAGACAACATCTTCCACGATGTTGATTCAGAGAAGTACCTCAACTCATGGATTACAGAAATCAATGAGCAAGGTGGAATGTTCTTGCAATCTTATCTTAAAGAACTGAATTCTGTGGATTTAAGTGAAACAGAACAGTTACTAATAGTGTCACTTGCCATCAAAGCAATTGAAGCAGACAACCGCATAGAATATGCCGAAGTAAAATTCTTCAAAAAGATACGTTCAAGACTTACGATAAGTGACGAGGCAATATTGGCTGAACATCCTAACAAAGAGGATTTTCTCTTACCTGATATTAACATAACTGAGATTCCTCAATGGGATGATAGTACACATTTTTCGCAAATATCTATTCCTGCCCAAAGCAACTAAACGATAATGACTATGTGGAATCCTTTTAAGAAGAAAGACCCATTAGAGGGACAAAGGGCTAACTATGCTTTAGCATTTGACATTGTTCCAAAAGTTCTGAATGCATTCAACACTGGAAATATACCATTGAAAGAATTGGAAAACGTCTCAACTTTCATGAACCTTGCCGATGACAGCAAGAATATCATAAAATGGAAAAAGATGACAATTTCTGGTACTGATTTCAAAAGCTATCAAGATAAGCATATGATAATAATTCGGTTCCCAGAGCCGTTTACCTTATCAAGTGCAAAGGCTGGAATAATTGTTGTTGATAAAAAATATCATCAAACAAGATACTTTACACTGGAAGCTTCTTTTGGTGGGTGTATGATAGTTGAAATCTCAGGACAGAAGCGCAACAATACAGGTGTTACAGTTGCAGATAAAGAAGACCTTACAGAATTTGCATCTATTGTTTTCAGTTTAGCCATAAAGCAAGACAATAATAGTTTTGCATCAACAGGACCTGTCACAAATAAGCCAGAACAAGCTGGTGCTGGTGAAAGAGTCATAGCATTATCGCTTAATACTCTAATAGAACAAATGTCAGCAAGATACTCTGAATGGAAAGGTCTGTTTACTGTAACTCCTATGGCTGACCATGTTTTGGTTAAATGCCATAAAGGGTTTGATGATACAAATACTCGCAAAGCTATACCATGTTTATGGAGAAGAAAATCCTTTGTTGATAATTGCAAAATGTTTGATGTCAAAAGAATCGTATTTTTAGACTCTGTGAATCATACTTTTGACGAATTAAAGCCAATGGAAATAGATATGTCTACACTTTCTTGATTAGAGTATAAGAACTTGCTTTGTCAAATTTCAAACAAAGTAAGTTCTTATACTTATTATCCAAATCTATAGCGATAAACCTTTTGGCTTTTTCTTTAGAACCGCACCCAATCCCACTTTTTGTGTTCCATCCCAATTTGTAAGTTGGTCGGCACAGCCATTGGAGCCACCAAGCGAAACATATGTGTCTGCACTACATGACATATGGTCAACAAAAGCGAGAAAGTTGTCAATGGCGTTGTCTGTGAATAGAACTTCATTCGTGGCGAAGAGTTTTGTCCAGCTGGTGACACATTCCTGCTTGAAGTCAGTAATACCATGCCAAGGCATATCAGATAAGAACCTCTTTGCTGCCGATTCTATACTGGCTTTAGAGTCCAATCCAATATTATGCTTTACAGCAGATGCCATAATGCCATAGTATATGGAAGCCGATTCTTTCTCGTTGAAGTTGACTCTGTCTGTTTTTGCAAAGGATGATAATGCTTCATGTCCCTCATGGATGAACTTGTCAAGCACTCCTATGTATCTATTTTGCCGAGCCATGCTTTCACGTTTGGCTTCGGCTTCTTGCCGAGCCTTTTCTTTTGTTTCTTTCTCCTTACGTGCTTCCACTCGTCTCCATGCGTCTGTCATTTCAGGCTCCTGCCAAATGGCATTCCAACG
>ERZ857998.3086-NODE-3086-length-14282-cov-5.528713_pt1 | contig 14282 bp, 9 predicted proteins | sample MGYA00519954_ERZ857998 | MGnify/ENA primary metagenome ERZ857998 (study PRJEB31778, sample SAMEA3449424) | human gut metagenome | biome: human gut; feature: human-associated habitat; material: faeces | place: United Kingdom | collected 2010/2012 ...
CGAGCTGGGTTCAGAACGTCGTGAGACAGTTCGGTCCCTATCCTCCGTGGGCGCAAGAGAATTGAGAGGATCTGTCCCTAGTACGAGAGGACCGGGATGGACGCACCTCTGGTGCCGCAGTTGTCGACCAACGGCACAGCTGCCTAGCTACGTGCGGAACGGATAACCGCTGAAAGCATCTAAGCGGGAAGCCGGCCTCGAGATGAGTTCTCTCTTCGGTAAGGCCACTTGTAGACCACAAGTTCGATAGGCCGCAGCTGCAAGCCCCGCGAGGGGCTCAGGCGAGCGGTACTAATCGGCCGAGCTCTTCATCTCGATTCATCTTCTCGATCTGATATGAGTGAGAACAAGGTTCGCTGAGCGCCATGCAACCCCCAGGGTGGCCCCTGGATTGAAAACGGGATATGCATCTCGTGCGGGCGAACGCCCTGCATGAGCGGAACCATGGAGGGGAGGATCACCCGGTCCCATGCCGAACCCGGCAGTTAAGCTCCCCATCGCCGAAAGTACTGCGGTGCAGTCCGTGGGAGGATAGGCCGTTCCGCTCATGCAGGGCATTTGACCCAAGCAAATCTGAGATGTATCTCAGTGGTTAAAAATTATCTTGAAATTCTGCATAGAATCTGGGATAATCTTTGATCGTGACATATGGGAGATTGGCGCAGCGGGAGCGCAGTTGCCTTACAAGCAAACGGTCACAGGTTCAAATCCTGTATCTCCCACCATTAATTACATGCCACGCTTTTGCGTGGCATTTTTATATCGGGCGTTTAGCTCAGCGGGAGAGCACTTCCTTCACACGGAAGGGGTCATCGGTTCAATCCCGGTAACGCCCACCATAGAATTTATAGCCGAGGTTATGCCTCGGCTTTTTTATTGCACAGCAATCGTAGACGAAGACTCGGATGGTGCGGTGACCTATTACGCCTTCTATTTTAAGGGCCAGCCTGCCGTTGTGAACTCCGCCAAGGACGAGGAGGACGCAGGCTAGGAAGCCGCTGACGATGGTGCCGACGAGTCGTACATCGCCTCCTCACAGACTGGTGAGGCAATAAATCATGCCGCGATGGTTGGCGTTGGCAGCATCGTGGGCATCTTGGCTGCTGCCGCTTCGCCTCCGTCGCACATCTAATTATTTCTTGCGCTGTCTTTTCATTAAACATGCTAATAGTTAAACGGACCGAGAACAACCCAGTCCGTTATCCAAATTAATCTAGTTAAGTGTTGCTATACCGCTTAGACGAGCCTGCATAGCTCTTTGTATAGTCCCCTGATGCTGAAGCGCTCTTCTTGGTTTGCCTTGATTCCTCGATCAGCAAGCTTCAGCAATTTGCATACAGGAACGTTTGGGTCTATTTTCGGCTCTTCTTTCATCTTTACCAAGTAAGGCGAATCATTGATCCTCGAAGCAAGTTGGTACGGGGTTTCTAGTGTGAGCAGCAAATGCATTATGCTGCAGAGAGCATAGGTATCGATCGTCTCTGAATGTCGAAGTTCTTCAATGCCCTCTACATCGCGGGTGAGCATTCCAGGTGGGGCATACTCAATTGTTCCGTAACGCCAGATGCCATTTTGAGTGGTGGTAAACGGGGAATCAGTTTCAATGTACGAAGCGCTTCCCAGGTCAACGAGACATATATCAAAGCAGCAGGAGTCTACTTGTTGCTGAAGGCTTGCTCTTTCTGTTCTGATAATGATATTGCGCGGTGATAGATCGCGGTGCACGAAGGCGCCCTCAAGCGATTGTGCATTGAGGAGTATTTTCAGGACCGCTTTGGCAATTGCGGCAACCGTAATGGGATCGATCCCAATGCACGCACCAAGGTCTACATGGGGAAGTAAGTCTATTGCTGCTGCCAGCGTGACCCCTTCAACATACTCCCTGACGATAATCGGCTTGCCCTTGGCGTTCCCTAGCCCAAGCATGCGGGGAAAACCCTTTAAATGTGAAACCGCCAATGAACTGCGAAATTCTTCCAGGGTAAGCAGTGTTTGAACTTCTTCGTATCTTTGCAATGCTTCTTGAGAGGTTTCCTTGTATTTCATTTCCTTAATGCCGTCTTCGTGGAACAAAGGGGATTTCAGCGCGACGCATTCATTGAGCGTGTTGTAGGCTTTGCGCAAAACCATGCTATTGGAATATGGGGCTTTATTTTCCAGGAAAAATGTCAGAAAACGACGACTCGTTTCTTCCTTTGTGCAGTTTGGGTCCACGAAAGCTGGCGTAAAGGAGTCCAGGGAGAGAATAGATACTCGTTGTTCTGATTGGTTATTGAGCCCGAAGCATGGGTCAACTGAATCCAAAACTGCCCTTCTTTCATACAGTGTGATTGATCAATACTGCAATCTGATGAGCCTTGAATGTTGCGCAACAAGGTAATGGGCCCATGCAGCCAGTTAACTATTAATCGGCAATTTTCAGAACAAGAAACCTCGTTGTTTTGCCTAGGCAGAGTGTGTCACCATGGCTGATTTTGACGGGGGGGGGGTCCTTTTTATTAGCAGATCCTTGCGGTTCTATCTCAGTGATAGATTTATCGGCTCCTGAAATTAGAGTAGTGCCGTTTGTCGATCCTAACCCCTGAGCGTACCAGGCGCTTCCGTCTTCGAAAATGCGAAGATGTTTTCTGGAAACATCGATATCGACATCATTGATGCTGTTGCTGCCTGTTGCCAAGAGCCCGATAGTGGTTCCTTCCTCGGAGGTAGAGAGAGGGTATATAGGAGAGCACGCAACCTCGTTATCGATCCTGATTAGCCCAAGTTTTATGGGTTTGCCAGCGGATTTGGTTGTGTGCTTTGGTTGCGCTAGTGTTGGCCGAAGCGTTGAAAATGTGAATGAAAGCTTCTTCTCCATGAAACTGTGCGTTGTTCTTGCTGCAATTTCGGGATCTGCGAGGCATCCCGTAGTCAGAAACATCATCACCAAAAGCACGGCCTTATCGGATGTTTCCGACATAGGAGATGCGTTGATTCTGCGAATGGCGTTGGCATACAGATTTCCATCAAGGGAGTAGTGCCTGAGAAGAGCCCCCATTTCCTTTGCCGCTACGCCACCGTAGTGCTCTATAACCTCGTGGTATGCACAGGGGTTGGCTAAATTGGAAACGATTTTGCTAGTTATTGTTTGGGCGCTTTGATGAAAGTCGCCAAAAAACTCGGGATGTACCTGGCTTGGGGTTGCGTGGACGATCTGCCTTGATAAAAAGGTTCTTTCATTGATTCGATCACGGGGCGCACCGTTGCCGCACACAGTCCGATCGGTTAGGAGCTCGCTTGCAGCATCTTTATTGGTGATGCCGCCAAAGCTGCGTAGATCAGAATACATATAGGAGCTGGGTGTGTGCATCTATATCCTTGCCGGGTGCGCAATTTCGCTACAGGTTAAAACGATAAAAATGGGTACTGGCTGCGCGTTATTCATATTGTAACGCAGAAATACGAGGTCAAAGTCATAATCTCTCAATAGATTTAACGGGTAAACCTCTCAGTTGCGCATGTTGTGCACAAAGCAAATCGGTAACTAATGTTGCGCAACGGATCCTTTTCAAACTGCCTTTAAATAGCGAATGCATAAAAAGGATAACTAGTCTGACGCGTAAGGGCGCGGGCTAATGCAGTGCGAAAAGGAGAATAAATGAAGGATTTGCGTTCTAAGAAAGCAATTGCGGCAAGCCTGAGCTTGACGCTTGCTCTTGGTAGCGTGCCTGCAGTAGCATTGGCCGATGACGCCGATGAGAATAGCGAGGGAGCTACTTCCGAGCAGTCTACCCAGGCCGAGCTTTCGTTTTCGGCAAATGGTGGACAGTTCACTGATGGCAGCACTGGAGTAACCATCAAGGCAAACGAGGACGGAAGCATCAATGCTCCTACGCCTACTCGTGCGGGCTATACTTTCAAGGGTTGGTACTCTCAGTCCAACATGGATGGCATTCCTGAGAATTATCAGCAGTATTACAAGCTCGATCCCTCTTCCGCCAAGGCAGGCAGCTGGTTTGCTGCATGGGAAAAGAACGCAGAGGTTCAGGCCCAGAGTGTTGAGGTTGTAAACTTCTTCCAGGGCGGCGAACGTGATGGCTCCAGCGTAACCACTACGATTGACGTTACTGCAGACAGCAGCGTTGCAGATTGCGTTAAGAGCTTCGAAGGGTACACCCCCACAAAGGTTGTTTCAGGTGCGGCAACCAGCGAAGAGGAAGTGAACATGACCTCCTCCCTGGAGGGCATCAGCACGCTTTATGTGTACTACAAGGCCGACGAGCAGAAAACGGAACAGAACCAGATCAACGTTTTGTATGCTGCTAACGGCGGCCAGTTCGTAGACGGCAACGAAACCATGCAGGGCGTTGCCGACTCTGATGGCAAACTCCGTCAGCCGCCTACGCCCACCCGCGATGGCTATACCTTCGCTGGTTGGTACTGGCACGCTGACTACTCCGGCTACACCGACGAGCAGAAGGCCGCCGACAAGGTCGATTTCGACCAGGCGGTTACTGGTCAGACCGTTACGATGTTCGCTCAGTGGACTAAGGATGAAGTGCAGAACGAGACCGACGTTCTGTATGTTGCCAATGGCGGCAAGTTCTTTGACGGTCAAGAAGTTCAGCAGGGCCTCACCGACTCTGACGGCATGATGCGCCAGCCCATGACTCCCACGCGTGATGGCTACACCTTCGCCGGCTGGTATTGGGTTTCCGACTTGAGCGTCCTCACCGAAGAGCAGAAAGAGCAGAACAAGGTCGATTTCGGCCAGCCGGTTACCAAGCCTCATGTAACGATGTATGCCCAGTGGGTGAAGAACCAGGACGAAATCAACGTCCTGTACGCTGCTAACGGCGGCCAGTTCGCTGACGGCAACGATACCATGCAGGGCGTTGCCGACTCCGACGGCGTCATGCGCCAGCCCGCTGCCCCCACCCGCGAGGGCTACACCTTCGCAGGCTGGTACTGGGTCTCCGACCTCTCCGGCCTCACCGACGAGCAGAAGGACCTGAACAAGGTCGACTTCTCCCAGTCCGTTGCCGGCAAGGAGCACGTGACCGTGTTCGCCCAGTGGACCAAGAACCAGGAGCAGAACGACCATGCCGTGATGTACGTCGCTAACGGCGGCCAGTTCGCCACCGGCGAGACCTTCCAGCAGGGCGTCACCGACTCCGACGGCATGATGCGCCAGCCCGCGGCTCCTACCCGCGAGGGCTACACCTTCGACGGCTGGTACTGGCACGCTGACTACTCCGGCTACACCGACGAGCAGAAGGCCGCCGACAAGGTGGACTTCTCCCAGCCCGTGCAGTCCGACGTGAACATCTACGCCCAGTGGACCAAGAACGCCGATGCTCAGGCCGAGCAGATCACCGTTAAGTTTGTTGACAACTTCAACGGGACCGAATCTTCCGCCGAGGTCAAGAAGGGCGAGGCTGTTGCCAAGCCTGCCGACCCCACCTATGACGGTTGGACCTTCGAGGGTTGGTCTTCCACCCTCAAGGACGATGAGGGCAACTGGGAGTACACCCCCGTTGACTTCAGCAAGGCAGTTGAGGATGAAGACCAGGACGGTGTGGTAACCTATTACGCCTTCTACTCCGAAAACCAGGCTGCTGCGGACGACGCCGCTAATGGTGAAGAAGCCGCGGAACAGGAAGCTGCCGGTGATGACGCCGAAGCGGCGGATGAATCGAGCATCGCCCCTCAGACCGGTGACGCCACCAACGTTGCCGCTGTCGCTGGCATTGGCGGCATCGCGGGCCTTCTTGCAGCAGCCGCTGCATTGCTTCGCCGCCGTCGCAGCAACTAGCTAATGCATACGCTGTCCGTTTGAGGCAGAGGTACTAGCAGGCGAATGGACTGGGTTATTCCCGGTCCATTCGTTTTTTAGTGGGAAAATGAAGCAAACCCGTATTTGAGCTTGCGTTTGACCGCATTGCGCGTGAAGGGAGTTGCCATGACTTTTGTCCTCGGGCTGGCTCAGTGCCGTCATCCTGAAGAAGGCGGTACGGAAGCTGTTTTGGAAATGGCCGAACAATGGTGTGCCGAAGCTTCTCTTCGTGGGGTGGATATCTTGGTGTTCCCCGAGTCGCTTATGGCCCGCTATGAACTGGATAAACGGTCGTTTGCTTCTGAGGCCGAGTCAATTGATGGGCCGTTTTGCTGCGGAATGAATGCACTTGCGGCGCGCTATGGCCTTTGGCTTGTATACACCGTGAATGAGCGAAATAATGAGGGGAATCCCTTTAATACGGCTGTTATTACGGGAAGCGATGGGACAAAGCACGGGGTTTACCGCAAAGTGCATTTGTTCGATACCGATTTCACTAAGGAATCCGATCGTATGGCGGCGGGCTCTGCGTTGTTCGAGCCCATTGATACTCCCTTTGGGCGCATCGGTCTTTCGATTTGCTATGATTTGCGTTTTCCGGAAGTGGCGCGCTTTGCGGCAACGCGTGGGTGCCAGCTGTTAATCAACCCTGCCGCCTGGGTGGATGGCCGCTTGAAGGCGGAACAATGGCGTACGCTTCTTTCGGCGCGCGCCATCGAGAACGAGATCTTCGTTGCGGGCTTAAGTCGCGTTGACAAGGGCTACATCGGGCAAAGTGCCGTGTTTGGGCCTGATGGTGTGATGCTGGCCAGTGGCAGCGTCCGCGAAGAGCTGGTTGCTGCCCGCATAGACCTTTCGGCGATTGACGGAGTTCGCGCAGCCATGCCCGTCCTTGAGCATCGCAGGCCGGAGCTTTATTAGTGGGGTATGGGGGCAGACGCCGTTTTCCCACTAGGCAGGGCTGGGGGCGCCCGGCAACTCCATACGATTAGTGCGGGCGGCGCCTCAAAGCTAAAGTGGGAAACGGTACCTGTCCCTATATTCCTACTTTGCCGTTTCAACAATCAGGGCAGATCGTTCGACTTTTCGTTGCATAGTGTGGAATCGGCGTGTATGGGGCTTTCTTCGCGGATTCGTGGCCGAGATCTGTGGTGATGCGGCATAAAATCACAATGTTTACTAAATAAAACATACGGGAGTCAATAGGCTCTCTCTGGCACTCGCCCGAAACCTACCTCAACTGCACTATTAAGGGAGTTGCTGTGCTTAGCCGCTTTAGCGTAAAGAAGCCATATATCGTTACGGTTGCGGTGATCATCATCCTGATTCTGGGTGGTGTTTCGCTTACCAAGATGAAGACCGACTTGCTGCCCGATATGGATTTGCCCTATCTGGCGGTTATCACCACCGACCCTGGCGCTAGCGCTGAAAAGGTGGAATCCGAAGTTACCGATGTATTGGAAGGCTCGCTTTCGAAAGTAAGCGGTGTTTCCTCCGTCCAAAGCCAAAGTGCTGATAACTATTCCATGATATTCCTCGAGTTCGAGGACGGAAGCGATATGGATTCCGCCATGGTGAAGGCCTCGTCTGCGGTAAACGAGGTTTCTTCCCAGCTGCCTGAAACTGCTGGCAGCCCTAACTACATGGAAATCAGCATGGATATGATGGCAACCTTGTATGTTGCCGCATCCTACGACGACCATGATATTTTCGACACCACTTCGTTGGTGAAAGACAAAGCGGTTCCTGAATTGGAGCGCATTGACGGTGTTGCCGACGTTTCTACGGTTGGGGCGGCGGAAAAATCGGTAGAGGTGCGCCTTTCCGACAGCAAGATTGAAGACATCAACAACAAGCTGCTGGCCAGCGTCAATTCCCAGCTTTACGATGCCAAGAAAAACATCGATGAAGGTGAGGCGAAGCTGGCTGAAGCGGAGAGCCAGCTAAACAGCCAGAAAGAAGCGCTCGAGCAGAAGCAGCAGGAAACAAGCGATCAGCTTGGTCAGGCAAGCTCTGGCTTAACGCTGGCAATTTCCGGGAAAACCAGCGAGATCACTTCGCTGCAGGCGGGGATCGGAGCGCTGAAGGCCGTCGATCCTAGCGGCGCAAACCCCCAGGTTCAGGCGAAAATTGGGCAGCTTGTGCAGAAGGCGCAAACGGTAACGGGAGAACTTGAAGCCTACCAAAAGCAGCTTGCCGAAGTGCAATCGGGCTCTATTACCGCAGCAACGCAGTTCGGCAGCGCCAGCGCTCAGCTTGCCAGCGCCCAACAGACCATCGACTCCAACAAACAACAGCTGACGGATGCCCGTTCTCAGTACGAAAGCTCGCGTGAAGAGGCTCTTTCCAAAGCGAATGTCGATGCCTTGGTGGACAAGGAAACGCTAGCAGGCATTATTAAAGCCCAGGATTTTTCGATGCCGGCTGGCTATCTTGATAGCGGCTCGGACGATCAGTGGCTGTTGCGTGTGGGCGACAACATCTCTTCCATTTCCGACCTGAGTTCGCTTTTGCTCGCCGACATCGATGGGGTGGGTGAAATCCGCCTTGCCGATGTTGCCGACATCACCGAAGTTGACAATGTCGGAGATCAGTACATGCGTATCAACGCCAAAGATGGCGTATTGCTTTCGGTGTTCAAGAATTCCACTGCTTCTACGAGCGAAGTTTCTGCAGATACCCGAGCAGCGCTTACCAAAATTGAGCAGGCCAATCCCGGCTTGCATCTAACTGTGGTGAGCGACCAGGGGTCTTTCATTGCGCTGTACATCAACTCTATTTTGCGGTCGCTGCTTTTGGGCGCGCTTCTTGCCGTGGTGGTGCTCATCGTTTTCCTTCGCGATTGGCGCCCCACGCTCATCATGGCTTTCAGCATTCCCTTCTCAGTGCTCTGCGCCTTGGTGGTGATGTACTTCTCGGGCATCTCGCTGAACATTATGTCGCTTGGCGGTATTTCCATCGCTATTGGCATGCTGGTAGATAATTCGATTGTTGTGCTGGAGAATATCTATCGCCTGCGCAGCCGCGGCATTCCGCCTGCTCGCGCAGCCGTTCAGGGTGCGAAGCAGATTTCGGGCGCGGTAATTGCTTCCACGCTTACTACCATTTGCGTATTCTTGCCCATCGTGTTTACTACGGGCATGGTGAACCAGCTGATGCTGCCCTTCGCGCTGACCATTGCCTACGTGCTTACTGCGTCGCTGCTTATCGCGTTGACCATGGTTCCCGCTGCCTCTTCGTTCCTGTTCAAGAACTATATTCCTCGCCGCAACAATTGGTTTGAGACGCTGCAGACGAAATATGCTCATTCGCTGGCATTCTTCTTGCGTCATAAGGCGTTGCCTCTTGTGGTGTCGGTAGTGCTTTTGGTTGTTGCAGTGATTGGTGTGGTGAACATGGGTATCACTATGATCCCCACCATGACCTCGAAAACGGCAACGGTGACAGTGACCATGCCTGAAGATACCGACAAGGAGACGGCGTACGCTACGGCGGATAAGGTTATGGACGAAGCCATGGGCATCGACGGAGTGAAATTCGTTGGCGCTATGGACGGAACGTCTTCGACTTCGATGGTTGCGAGTGATATTTCCAGCAGTAGCAGCAGCGACAAGTTCCACCAGGTGTTCACGTTCTACGTGCAGACCGACAGTTCAGTGACCACCGAAGGCCAGGTGCTTTCGATTTTGGATCAGCTGCAGCAGCGTACTTCTGGCCTGAACTGCGAAGTGATTACCGACGCTTCTTCTTCCGAGGCGATGAGCTCTATGACCGGCAGTGGGCTTTCGCTGAGGATCCAAGGTCCCGATCAGGATGAGCTGGTGCGTATCAGCGAAGATGTGATGGGGATTGTTGGCCAGGTGGAGGGCTATACCGAAATCGAAAACGGCATGGAAGATGCTGCGACCGAGCTTCACCTGGTTGTCGATCGCGACAAGCTTACCAAGGACGGCTATACGGTTGCTCAGTTGTATAGCGATTTGGCGAAAAAGCTTTCCGAAAGCGCCGATGCGCCTTCCATGACGCTCGATGGCAGCAAGATGAATGTGTCTGTAGTGGATAAGACAAACCCTGTTACGGCAGACAATCTTCTTGATACCGAGATTGAGATAACCAATCAGCAGACGGGCGATACCACCACGCACAAGCTTCGCGAGTTCGCTAAGGTTGAGCAGGGAGTTGCCTCTCCCACGATGATTCATGTGAACTCAACCCGTGCTATTACGGTGACGGCCGATGTCGAAGATGGTTACAACAATGCTTTGCTTGCGCGCGATCTGCAGACCAAGCTCAAGGATTATCAGCTGCCCGAGGGCTACACCATTCAAACCAGTGGCGAACTGGAAAACATCAACACAATGCTTTCTCAAATGATGCTGCTTCTGATTTTGGGCTTTGTGCTGATCTACCTTGTTATGGTGGCGCAGTTCCAGAGCCTGCTTTCTCCTTTCATCGTGATCTTGACTGTCCCCCTTGCCTTTACCGGCGGTTTGTTCGGTTTGGTGGCAGCCGGCGAACAGCTGAGCATGCTTTCGCTGCTGGGCTTCGCGGTGCTTATGGGCACGGTTGTGAATAACGGCATCGTGTTCGTTGACTATGTGAACCAGCTGCGCCGTGGTGGCCTGTCGAAGCACGATGCCCTGGTGGCTGCGGGACGTACCCGCATGCGCCCCATCATGATGACGGCAATTACCACCATCTTCGCTATGTTGCCGATGGTGTTCAGCGATGCGGTGGGATCGTCGATGCAGCGCGGCATGGCGGTTGTGGTTGTGGGCGGCTTGCTGTACGCCACGTTCATGACGCTGTATGTGGTGCCGGTTATGTACGACATCCTGTATCGTCGCGTTCCTCGCGAGGTTGATTTGGGCGATGAGTCTATCGACGACGATCCAGGCGATGCTCAAGCATATTTGGAGGCAATGCAGAACGCCCGTGCTTTAGCTGGAGTTAAGCCAAGAGTGGCCAATGCAGGTTCGGGAGGGAGTGCCGGAGCAGCTTCGTGACAGGCATGGCTTTCGCAGAGGCAACCATTCACAATCCCCCCATCATTTGGGGTTTCTTTGGGGAAGAAGGAATGAACGTGTTACAGCATTGTGACGTTTTTGCTTGGGTATCCTGCTAGAATAAAGAAAGATAATAAGCGAGGCGCAGGGGCGCTTCGATACTGGGGCCTTTGCCGTATGGCGAAGGAGAAAGAGGGGCGAGAGCTATGAAGCAGTACAGGCGCGTATTTGCAGCACTCGATGGCGGCAGCACTCAGCAGGAAGTAGCCGAGCGCGCAATTCAGATTGCGAAGCTCAACCATGCAGAATTGATGTTCGGCCATGTAGTAGATTCGGTTCCCGATTCCTTGACGGGCACCGACTACAAGGAGCTTGCTGAAACGGTTCGCAACCGTTTGGTCGATTCCTTGGGCGATACGCTGAAGTCAGCCGAGGAAGATCCAGACATCCCTTCCGTAGAGGTTGTCGTTAAGGTTGGTCGCATTCAGGAAACCATCCATAACCTGATGATCAAGCCGTTCGAGCCCGAGCTGGTTATCTGCGGTGAGCGCGGTCTTTCGAACATCACCTACGTATTCGTTGGCAGCGTTTCCACTTATCTGATCAGGAACCTTCGCTGCGACGTTCTTGTTGTAAAGCAGGATTAGTCGGTTGCGCTGATCTACGATCAGCGCAACATGCTCCTGAGACGCGACGATGCTGCGCGGGATTCTGGCGGCACAGGGAAATTTCAAAGCCCATAGGGCGGCGCAAAGGCCAGCCCTATGGGCTTTTCAATCTCCCCGCACTCGCTAGAATCTTACTCGCTGACTCTACTGGTGCATACCCCAAAGCTCGTTAACGTCCTTGTGGGCGTTTTTTATTGGGCCTGAGTTTCGATAGTAGGGCAGCATCGTCTAGAATAAGAAGTGGTGCGCCCGTGCGGTGCATTCTAAGCATACTAGAGTGGCCGGCAGCTTGCTGGCTGAAACGTTACACACAGAAAGGCATGGCATGCAGCGCAACCATTACGATTTCCTTATCGTTGGCGCTGGCATCACGAGCGCCGTTTTTGCTCATGAAGCCGCCAAGATCGGCAAGACCTGCTTGGTCATCGACCGCCGCGATCACATTGCAGGCAACATCTACACGGAAGAAATCGATGGCATCAACGTGCATAAGTACGGTGCCCATATCTTCCATACGTCGCTTCGTCCCGTTTGGGATTACGTAAATCAGTTCGCCGAGTTCAACAACTATGTGAACTGCCCTGTTGCCAGCTACAAGGACGAGTTGTACAACTTGCCGTTCAACATGAACACCTTCTCGAAGATGTGGGGAATCAAGACTCCCGCTGAAGCGAAGGAAATCATTGAGCGCCAGAAGCAGGAAGCAGCCGAGCAGATTGGCGAAGGCGAGCCCTCTAATCTCGAGGAACAGGCGCTTTCGCTTATCGGCAAGGATGTATTCGAGAAGCTGATCAAGGGCTACACCGAAAAGCAGTGGGGCAAGAGCTGCACCGAGCTGCCCGCTTCCATCATCAAGCGCCTGCCCGTTCGCTTCATCTATGACAACAACTACTTCAACGACCGTTGGCAGGGCATCCCCATGGGCGGTTACACTGCTATGGTTGAACGCATGTTCGGCGATACGGAAATTTTGCTGAATACCGAATATCGTGAGTTCGTTGCTGAAAACGAAGGTATTGCCGACCGCGTTATTTACTGCGGCACCATCGACGCTTACTTCGATTATCAGCTTGGCGCGCTGGAGTATCGTTCTTTGCGCTTCGAGTCCGAGCGTATTGAATGCGAGAATTGGCAGGGCAACGCGGTGGTTAACTACACTGAGCGCGAGGTGCCCTTCACGCGCATTATCGAACACAAGCACTTCGAGTACGGCACTCAGCCAACCACCATCATTACGCGCGAGTATCCCGCAAACTGGGAGCGCGGCGACGAGCCGTACTATCCTCTGAACGACGATCGCAACAGCGCCCTGTATGAGCAGTACGTTGAACTCGCCAAGCAGGAAGGCAACGTGGTGTTCGCTGGCCGTTTGGGTGGATACAAGTACTACGATATGGACAAGGCCATCGACGCGGCATTTGATTTGGTGAATGCTGAACTTGGCGTTGACCTGAGGAAATAGGATTGATCTCCATCTTCTTGCATTGATATGTTGCGAGCCTGGTATGGTTGCCGAAAGGGCAGCTGGCCAGGCTCGCTGTGATTTGTGCCTGGCGAGAACGTTGGCGCCGCTGTGCTGGGCACGCCGTTCGGTTGAAAGGAAAACGTATGAGACTGATAGGGATACTTGCCGCCGCTGCTTTGGCGTGCACGTTGGCGGGTTGCGCAGCTCCGCAGCAACAGCCCGACCACTCTCAGCTCAAGGTGAATGATGCGGGCGTTTCTTCGGATGGCGGTGCCCAAAGTGGCGAAGGAGCCGAAGGGGGCGTTTCTTCTGCGGAGGAAGCTAAGCCGACGGCAACCGAGTTGCGCGCGAAGCTGGATATAACGGAAGACTATCGTCCCGACTTCAACCACGGCAAAAAAGGAGCCAGCTATCAGAAGTACATCGTGCTGCACGACACCGAAGTGGATAGCAGCGCGGCTTCTATCGTTAATTCATGGGAAAGCAGTGGCAACAAAGTGGCATCGCAGTTCATCGTGAATAAAGACGGCTCTATTGTGCAATGTGTGCCGATGGATGCCATAGCCCATCATGCTGGTTATGGCGATGCGGGCCACAACAGCGAATATGGTGTGCCGGAAGATGGGCGCGACGACAAAAGGGGAACCACTAAAGCTCCTTCGAAGAGCATTACCGACTACGGCATGAATTCGTATTCTATCGGTATCGAAATAGTGCATGTGCGCGGGCAGGGCGCTTATCCCGAAGCGCAGCTTGAAGCGATTGACGGGCTTATTGCCTATATCGATGCATATTACGACAGCGAAAGCACCATCATTGACCATAAAATGTGGCGTTCTGGCAACTCTGACACCTCGGCTGAATTCGCAACGTATTTAGCTAATTACCGCGATCATCGTACGCATAACTAACCGAATGGGAAAATAGAGACAGGTATCGGATTCCCGCTTTCGCCATAGCGCACAAAAGCAGGGCCCCGCTTGCGAGTTTTGAACCGCCTCCCGTTTCTTTATGTCCAAGAAGCGGGAGACGGTTCGTTCATTGCGGGCGCGGACCTGTATGCTGGCTGGAAAACGGTACCTGTCCCTATATTCCTGCCTGTTCGTGGAGAGTTTTATGCGCTTGCCGAAGCCATTTCATTCAACGTAAAAAGCGAGTAAACTAATGTGGCTTATAGCTATGCGCTTCTGCTGCTGCCCTGAGGGGTATTGGACGGTATGCGCCGTGTGCATAGTCGGCAATTGATACATTTCGCGCTTTTGCGCTTGCTGTTTGCTTGTTTGAAAGGGAGCCCAATGGCAGACAAGGTCGCAGTACTCATACCCTGC
>ERZ857998.3089-NODE-3089-length-14266-cov-4.574273_pt1 | contig 14266 bp, 10 predicted proteins | sample MGYA00519954_ERZ857998 | MGnify/ENA primary metagenome ERZ857998 (study PRJEB31778, sample SAMEA3449424) | human gut metagenome | biome: human gut; feature: human-associated habitat; material: faeces | place: United Kingdom | collected 2010/2012 ...
TTATCCCCCCTCGCGGGGGAAATCCGGCCACAAGCTCCAAAAAAGCAACTCCCGAGAGGGTGTTGCTTTTTTTATTGAGCTTGTCCGGAGTCGAAGTTTATCCCCCCTCGCGGGGGAAATCCGGCCACAAGCTCCAAAAAAGCAACTCCCGATAGGTTAAGCCCCATAGGTACACAATGTGGACCTATGGGGCTTAACGCCGCGTATGGGGAAGAGACCCGTCGCAGAATTAAAAGTTTCTGCGACGGGTCCAATTACATCCCAATGCAAAAGAATAATACAGTATCCATAAGGATGTGGAGCTTCATGCGCATATATCAACGCATCCAACTTTAATAGTTAAGAGGTTTGCGAATGCCTTTTCTAAGTTGTATTGTTCGTTCAAAGGATGTATAATGCGATTAAACAGTTAGATGCACAATAAGGAGCCTGCCGATATGGAGTATGTAACGCCAAAGGATAAAGCAACAGAATGGGGCATTACACAACGACGTGTTGAAATTCTATGTGGGGATGGCCGTATCCCCGGAGCGTATCGTCTGGGCCGTGTGTGGGCCATTCCAAAGGATGCCAGAAAGCCCCTGGACGGTAGAACGCGCCAAGCAAAAGAATCACAAAAAGGAGATTGCTGATGTTTTATCAAATGATCACCAACGCACGGAACCGTTGGTTTGCGTCCTCCGAGTGTACTGCCCAGGGAATCATCGCTTATATTGAAAAAGCAAACCAGATGCGCGATGCGCAGATAGATGCCATTAAAACCTATCTGTATCTGAAAATTGCCTGCGGTTGTGCGCCTCTGGCAAAATTATTCTGCCAGGGAGCGTTCAACACTTTGGATTTGGAGCAAGAGGAACTTTCTGCAAAGACAAGGGCTTTTTTACTTAGCCATCCGGCTGCGGCTGCACTGTTCGAGTACGCCTGTTTGAAAACCGACTCCGGCGAACAGGTCTCCGAAAAGCTGGAAAAGCAGATACGCAAAGACCCGGATAGCATTAATTATGAAGATTTTTTCCAATCTGCCTTTTACGGGGTATCTTATACCGACTATCTGTTCAGCCTGCCCATGGGTGCCGGAAAAACCTACCTGATGGCCGCATTTATTTATCTGGATCTGTACTTTGCCAAAAACGAGCCCCATAATCCGGCCTTTGCCCATAACTTCATGATCTTTGCTCCCTCTGGGCTGAAATCCTCGGTCGTGCCCAGTTTGAAAACCATCCAGCGATTTGATCCCTCTTGGGTGATCCCCCAACCGGCGGCATCAGAAATTAAGCGTCAGATCTCCTTTGAAGTGCTGGATCAAGGCAAGACCGCCAACAAATCCAATAAGACAAAGAATCCCAATGTGCAGAAGATCGCCAACCATCAACCGCTGTCTGAACTGTTTGGCTTGGTGGCCGTCACCAACGCAGAAAAGGTGATATTGGATCGCATTCAGGAGAAGTTGGGGCAGATCAGTATGTTTGAAGAGAGTGATGACGAGAAGGATCGGCAGGCCAATGAGCTGCGTAACCTAATCGGCAAACTCCCTGGCTTGTCCATTTTCATCGATGAGGTCCACCATGCGGTCAGCGACGAGATCAAACTCCGCGCCGTAGTCAGCAAGTGGGCGACGAATCAGACCGTCAATTCCGTGATCGGCTTTTCCGGTACACCCTATCTGGAAAAGGCGGAGAAAATTAAGGTGACTGATGGTCTCTCAGTATCCTCGGCGGAGATTTCCAATATTGTCTATTACTATCCGCTCATCGACGGCGTGGGAAACTTTCTCAAGCGGCCCATTGTGAAAATTGCAGATATTCCTGACAGTAGCCGCATTATTGAAAATGGCGTCAGAGATTTTCTCGATGCTTATCAGGACACCGTATATCCCGGCGGGACACTGGCCAAGCTGGGCATCTACTGCGGAACCATTGAAAAGCTGGAGGAGCTGGTCTACCCCATAGTAGCTCGTATCGCGGCGGAGTATGGGCTTTCCGGCGATGCCGTTTTGAAATTTCACAAAGGAAACAAGCAGTATCCCCAGCCAGCCGATAGCCAGATGGAGTTTGACAGCCTGGATCAGCCTTTCTCAAAAATCCGCATTGTGCTGTTGGTGCAGATCGGAAAAGAGGGCTGGGATTGCCGCAGCCTGACGGGAATCATTCTCTCCCAAGAGGGAGATTGCCCCAAAAACATGGTGCTGCAAACCGCTTGCCGCTGCCTGCGCCAGGTACAGAAAGACGCGCTGGAAACAGCTTTGATCTATCTAAACAACAGCAATGCTGAAAAACTAAACGCTCAACTGCTGAAACAGCACCATATCTCTCTGAAAGAGTTTTGTGAAGCAGATCACCATAAAGTGTCGCTGGCTCGGTATGACCGCACCGATCATCTCCATCTGCCCAAGGTGGACTTCTATCAGCTGAAGATCCACTATGAAACTTTGATCGTAGATCCCTCTGAGCCGGAAAAAACACTCCCGGATGTTTGCAAAAATGCAAGTATTGTAGCAGGCACCATTAAAACCACCGATTTCTCCATGGAGGTAACGGATACCAGAGTGGATAATGAGGAACACGGTACTGTCCCAGCGTCTTATTCTGCCTGGCTTTATAGCATCGTCCGCAGTTCCCTCTACACTCTTACCATGGAGGAATTTCAACCCTATGATGCCCAGCTGAGATCTATCTTTGAGAAAATCACTTATCAACGGGATGGCTCGCGATATTTCAGTTCCAAATATGATCTGCTCCAGGTGGAGGCGAATATCCGCAAGACCTTTTGCACCCTTCGCTCCTACGAGACCCGTGAAGAGCGGATACCTCAGTCGGCCAGCCTGCTGAACATTGCCAACTTCACGCAGGTAGTTGAGGCAGAACGGCCACAGGATTACTATCCCGACCAGGAGACGGCACAAAAAATCGTTCTGGATGACCAGGGTAAGCTGAAATTAGACAAGAAAGCACAGACGATGATGGAGTTGGCTCAGGAGATGGGGCAGGAAGACGTCTTGACCATGCTCCGCAAAAAGTATTCTTCCCACCCCCAAAAGGATCGCTCCTTCCACTATCTGCCCTATCACACCGACAGCGGCTTTGAGCAGATATTCCTGCGGGAGGTGCTGACTTTCCCGGAAATCGAGCATCTGGGGCTTGAGGTTTACTACAACGGCGACCGGGCCATGACAGAGTTTAAGATCAAGTGCTACAAACGAAGCGCCGGTACCTGGCAGTATGTGGGGATGTACACGCCGGACTTTCTCATTATCCAGCGCAAAGACGGCAAGATCCATAAGGCTATGATCGCCGAGACCAAGGGCGAAGCCTATGCCAACGATCCGAAATTCAAGGATAAAAAGGCCTTCGTGGAGACGGAGTTCCTTCGGCAGAACAACACCGCCTTTGGCTATGCGCGGTTTGAGTATCTGTATTTGGAGGATACGCTGCCCGAGCGGGACAGGCTTGTCATGACGCAGAGGAAAATTTGTGAATTTTTTCAGAGGTGATAACTTTGAATTTACAGCGTAGAATTGCCGCTTTATCTGGCATATTGTCTCTTCTTTCATTAGTTGTAGCTATTATTTTAAATTTTTTCGAGTTTTCATTTGCAAGCAATCTTTCTTTAGGCTTATTTTCGAGTGGAATTCTAATATGTGGAACAGCTATTGTAACTTATTTTTACGAGAGAAATCGTGCGGTACTTTCTCTATATAACGGTTGCCATGACTTTATGGAAGCTCTAAATAAGAACCTGAGAGTAGACAACAGGATTGGAATATATGAGTTGAAAGACAATCTTGAAGAGATGCAAAAAGTCTACAAAAAAGAGGTTTATTTTTATATATGCCAGTTACTCTCAATGAATAAACATTTCAAACTTACTAAGATAATCAAAGAGATCTGGGAATCTGTTAGGAAGGTTTATTTGCTCGTGGTAGAAGACAACAGTAAAGTTTGTCAGTTTCTCATAGGAGATATATCGGAAGATGAAATAAGAAGTTATACTTTTAAGTATACAAGCGGTGATTCTATAAAACAGATAAAGTGTCTTCAAGAAGCATTGGATAAGCTTTCCTACCACATGAATTACTACAATATTCGAAAAGGGAAAAACTCCAAGGAGGAGCATGACCATGCCGATTAAATATGTGCCGTTCATCCCCGAGCCTGTGGAAGGACAGGCTGTACTGGGAAACTTTAGCCGTATCCTCAAGTATAAGGGTGCAGACGATACGTCCATGGTTTTACAGCGTGGAATGCCCCTGTACGAGATGGAAAAGCAGGAAACTGTGGGGGAAAACAAGGAAGGCAACCTGGTTATCCGTGGAGAGTGTGTCTCCGCCTGCGCCTATTTGAAGGAGCAGGGTATCCAAGTGGACCTTGTGTACATCGACCCACCCTTTGCCAGCGGCGCGGACTATGCCAAGAAGGTGTATCTCCGCCGCAACCCCAAGGTGGCTGAGGCCATTGCCCAGGCGGAACAGGAACTGGACATCGAGGAATTGAAAGCCTTTGAGGAAAAAATGTATGGCGATGTGTGGGATAAGGAAAAGTATCTCAACTGGATGTATGAGAACCTTATAGCCATCAAGAGTGTGATGAGTGAGACGGCATCCATTTATGTTCATCTGGATTGGCACATTGGGCACTATGTAAAAATTTTGTTGGATGAAGTTTTTGGGGAGTCTCATTTCTTAAACGAAATCGTTTGGCATTACTACAATAAAATGCAAGGAAATGTAAATCGCTTTGCTTCAAACCATGATGTAATCTTTCTTTATACTAAGAGTGATAAATATTATTTTAGGACCATTAAGGAAAAACGTGATGAAAATATACGCCAGATTAAACGAATATGGGATTCAAACGCTCAAAAATTGGTCAACGCAAAAGATGAAAACGGAAAAATAGTGTATCAAGAATCCTCAGAAAAGACAATTGATGATGTTTGGCGATTGTCTATGCTTCAACCAGCAGACAAAATTGAGCCGGTTGGATATGCAACCCAAAAGCCAGAAGCTCTTCTTGAACGTGTTCTTAATGCCTCTTCCAACGAAGATATGCTGGTCGCCGACTTCTTTGGTGGCAGTGGTGTCACCGCAGCGGTAGCCAGCAAGCTGGGTCGACGCTTCATCCACTGTGACATTGGCCTAAACTCTATCCAGACCACCCGTGACAGGTTGAAAGCCGATGGAGCGCAGTTCGATGTCTTGGAGATCAAGGACGGTGTGCAGCTCTATCGCAACCCCGTCCAAACCATGGACAAGATCAAATCCTTGATCCCTGGGCTGAAAAATGAGGACTCCCTGGACTCCTTCTGGGAGGGTGCTATCACCGACAGCAAGCTGGGGACTATCCCCGTCTATGTCCCTAACCTGATGGACAGCACCTCTAAGCTGCTGGATGTGGTGCTGATGAACCGCATTATCCATCAGGCCATCCCCGACCTGGACGCCAGTATCAAAAAAGTCATCGTCTACTATATCGACATCACCAGTGAGGAGGAACTCCGCAAATTCATCGCCCAGGACGACAGCACCACCGTGGAAATTGAGTTGCGTGATCTGAAAACCGTTCTGGATGATGTGGTCATCGGCGACTATGCCAAATTCCATACCGAGGAGCGGAAAGACGACCTCTTCGGCGGCTATGCCGTGGTGGTGGACACATTTGTCAGCGACCGTGTGCTGCAGAAGATTACCGAATTCAATGAGAAAGCCAGAATGAATGCCACAGCAAAAAAGCCCTTTAAGCCTATTGAGGTCAGCGATGACGGTCTGGAGCTTATCGAATACCTGAGCCTGGACTGCTCCAACACCCAGGGCGAATGGCACTCGGACAGTGAAATCAAAATTGACAAAAACAACTATGTCATCCGCAGCGGTGAAAAAACCAAAGAATTCTGGGATGGGACTATCTGCAGTGACAAGAAACCCCTTCGCTTGAAGATCCGTAATATCTGTGGAGATGAGACGGTGTGGGAGGTGTAAAATGGGATTGGATTTTACAGTCGCAATAGCACCCTCTTTGCAAAATATTGATCGTGAATTACAGTATGTTAAATCAGCTCTTCTCTACGCAGACAAAGTTACTTTGATAAGTCCGGTGGCATATCTCTATGTTCAATTGTCGGAGAATGGAACCAATCTAAATGAGCGATCGATAATAAAACTTCTAAAATATGTGCTTCCTCTTTGCGAGCAGCAAAGTCCCGAAACATTCAAACAAGGTCAAGCAGTAATAGATCAGCTATCCAAACTTGTCTTTAGCAACCGATATAGATCGCTTCCAATGGTGCAAAAACTGGAAATGAAGAGAATGCTTAATACTATTTCGAAAGATATTGACAGTTTTTTGCTGAAAATGATTGGAAAAGACGAAGGAGAGCAGCTTAAAAACTTATTAAAATCTGAGAAACTTGTTCTGAAAAGATTTGAGCACAGTCTTGCCGATGTAGACAGGTGTGTATCAGAGTATTTCGGTATGTTAAAAGACTCTGTGAGGGACTCATATCCTTTATTTGATGAGGTCTCTAATAATTTGATGGCTACGGCAGTAAAGTCACGAATTATTAAGTTGAGCGATACAGACTGTCGAAAAATCACTCACGCTGGAGTAAGCGATAATATTATTCATCGCCTCCCATCGTTTGATCAGGCGCCTGTAGACGAGATATTAGACATTCGGAAAGAGTTACATGATCCGTTGATCAGGTTCCGCGCCAAAATGTTAGAATACTCCGATAGTATTCAGGTTATGCCATGGAACAAGGATTTTGTGTCTGAATGTTCCATACTGTATGAAAAAGAAATTGCTCCGGCAATATTGGAAATCGAGGAACGAACCAAGGAAAATAGTTTTATTAAGAATCTTGCCAAAAATGTGATTACAGATGGAGATTTCTTAAAGTCGTCTGGGGGTTTGATGGTTGGTGTTGCTGCGGCTGGTGTGATTTCTTCTTTTAGTCAAGCAGTTTCAATGGATACAGCAATTATCGCTACAGGAGGAGCCTGGGCAGTCCAAAAAATTGCCACAACCTATGACGAATATAATAAAGCCAAGCGAGAAATTGCAAGAAATGATTTGTATTTCTATTATCAAGCCGGAAAACGATTAGATAAATAGAAAATAGTCTGGCGTTTAACTTAGTTTAGTGGTATTGTGTCTTGCTACAAGGAGGCGAGACACATGAACGAAACTTTGAGATTGCTGTACGACAAATTCTACACCCCTCTACCGATGGTGGAATCCGAACAGGAAGTTGAAACCTGCCACCGGCAGCTCATTGAGCGGTTGGACAAGCCGGAGCGTAAACTGGTGCTGCGGATCATCGACGCCCAGAACCTGATGATAGAACAACGCTCCGTGGATAGCTTCATCTGCGGCTTTCGTCTGGCGTGGGAAATGGAAAACGAACTGAATCATTATAAAGAGAACAGGCATCCGTTGTCAGCTGAAGAAGCTGAGGCGGATGCCTGTTCTATGCTATAGAATGAAATTTCCGGGTATAGGTGAGGCATTACGGAAACAGATCAATGACCGTATCCTCAAACTGCTTCTCGTGAAATACCATCCGCCACTCTACCTGTTCCACATGCTCAAAATGCAGCGAAGAACAGGCAGCGTGGAGCTTGCCCTGCTTGTCCGGACCGTAAAGGATTGTTGCAGGGCCGTCCGCACCGCCGATGATCCCCATGACCATGGCACACGCGGTGGCTACGGGTTGACCGGGGGCGGAAGGGGCTTGCCTGGGCCGGTCGCCATCGTCACAGTCCATAATGGTCAAAACACCGTCTGGTAGCTCCGGGGTGACAGTATAGCTCATGGCCACATAGTGGCTGGGGCGCTCCAGCCCAGTGTCCGGCACACGGCTCCAGTCCATAGCCTGGGCTTCATATTCCTGCACGGTCAGGATATGCTCCGCACCGTCATGGGAAAAGACAGCGGTATCCCCCGGACATCTTACCTGAAAATGTGGGCCAGGGATAGAGACTGGGTCCTGGATGATTGTCAGGGAAAGGCTGCGAATCTCCGGCTTGCGCTTGGTCGCCCAGGGATAGGCGGAGCGCCAGATCATCCACCCCAAATTTGGGTCCAGGCCGTAGTGTTCCACAGCCACTCTGGCCTCGTCTCCCACGGAATACTCCGGGGGCAGACAGGGGTTGTAGGCGGTTCCACAGCCATTGTCTGGGTTTAGAGCTTTCCCGTTCAGGTGCAGGATGGCGTGAAAATCCAGATTCATCGGGCTGTCCAAATCGATCTGCATTCGTTGTTCCTGGGTGAATTCTCGGAGGGATTCGGTTTCTGGGTACAGATCCCATTTTTCCATGAACGCTCGGATATCAGAAGGCGCTACCTGCATACAGAAATCTACGACCAGCCCTTTGCCGCACAGGTAGGCGGAAGGAATGAGCCAATGGCGGCCCGCCCAGTCAAATTCCTTACGGATGGCCACCTCTTTTCCGGCTTTTCCGCGGCCGGAATGGCCCCAGAAATTTCCGTCATAGAAGACCTTCCACTCCGGGGGCTGCTGAGATGCATCTGGATTCAGATCCAGGTCATAGAAGTCCTCTGTGTATTTGATTTTGCTGTAATCAAATGTGTCCTGTAGTTCATGGAGATATTGCCACGGCTCCTCTATGGGAGAGAGGCCAGTCTGACGGGAAATTCGTGCCAGCACAGTTTTCTGCTCCTCTGTGGGCGGATTATCCGCCAGAAATGCCTGAAACTGCTCGAAGTTCCATTGCCACGCCTGTTCCAGTGCCGCGCTATCGCCGCAGGCAAGAAGTAGACTCAGAAAATCAGAAAAATTCCGCGCCAGAGGATGAACATAGTCGGGTACAACGTTCATGGGGCTGACGGCAAACACCATCTCGCCAAACCCGCGAATAAAGCAAAAGTGAATCCCATCCACTCCAGCCCAGCCAATGACCTTGGCCCCCTTGGGGGTGCAAAAATAGGTCTCGTCCCCAGCACGCTGTTCCAGCCCCAGAGGAGCCAAATCGATGCCATACTTTAAGAATTTCAGATAGGTAAGTTTCATTGGAATCTCCTCCCGGTAAGTAGGGTTTCGTCAAATGCCGTCCAGCTCGGTGCCGTAATGCTCCGACCAAAAGCCGTTGTCCAACACAATGGTAAAGAACGGCGTCATTTTGTTATAGATCTCGGTATCGGTGGGCTTGGGTAAACCCAATAAAAAAGAAGTGAATTCCGGCGTTACCTTACCTTCAATGATTTTTCCGTATTGCCAGGTGCTTTCTTTGAATGTTCCAAACGGAAGTGCCATGGTGATTTCCTCTGTTTCCTCCGTCCAACAGTGGATTTCAAAAGTGGAGGCAGTTTTCAGCTTTTCCGTCATAATCTCCTTCCAGCACTGATTGGTGGGCTCATTATAATCAAAAGCAACATACTCCATAGATAAATCTCCTCGTAAAATGCAGCAAAAGTACCGGCATACAGGAAGAAACGAGTGGTGTACTCTGGTGTACAGACCGATTATGTTACGGCCCATTTGTCTCCCACGCTTCATGTAGGACACAATACACATCTGATAATACCGCAGTTTTGCACAAAAAGCCATGAACCAGCTTCTGTTCATCCATCCATGTGGCCTGAGGTGAACTGTACGCTTTTACCTCGCAGGCCTCCCGGCATGCGGCTTGAATCGCTTTCTGGATGGATAGCCACTGACCGTAAGTGCCGCCGTTCAACTGTTTTCTAAGTTTCCGGATGGCGCTCTTATACGCCTTCTCCGCGCCGCTGGGGCCGTTGTAGTTGAGCCGGACGGCCAGTTCCTGAAAGGTCATGCCATGCTCATTGGGCTGGCCGATCCCCAGATAACAGCGCACCAAGTTCAACTCTCTGGGCTTGAGCACTTCCTCCATGCGCTGGAGAAGCAGCGTCCGGCGCATGAAACGGTCATAGGCCTTGGCAGGATCACCGCCAAAACTAATATCAAAGACACGCTCACCCAGGGACTCAATCTGGAACACGGTGTGGTATTCCTCCAGCAGACGCTTGGCTACTTTGGCGGAGACTTCCAACTTCTCTTGAATGGCGGCCAGAATATCTGTTTCGGTGTCCTGCTCGTGTGTGGCATAGAGGAAAGCCACTTGGCGCAGTTGGTAGTAGCGGTCCAGCGGTAGGGACAGAGAAAAAGAACTTTGGGCGGCGCAGTCCTTCATGGCTGTTTCAATGGCGGGAGTGGCGTAGGTCAGCAGCCTGGTTCCCATGGATGGCTCAAACCGCTGTGCCGCCTCCAGCAGTGCCAGCGCACCCTCCTGCTTGAGATCGTCCACCAGATACTCCTGTGAAAATTGTTCGCAGTAGCTTACGGCCAGCATGGTCAGGTATCCCTCGTTCTGGGAAAGCAGAAGCGAAGCGGCCTCTGGATCACCGTCCTGTATGCGCTGGGCAAGTTGCTCGTTGCTGGGGCAGGGAGCGTCACAGAGGTACATACTCATGGCTTGTCCTCCTGGGCAAGGCGTGCTCTCGCCTGAGCATAAAGCGTCTCCTGCTCCATGTCGTGGACATAGTCTTCAGCGGCATAGTCGTTGTCCATAAGCGCCCGGTCCCGATAGGTCTCCGCGAGATACAGTGCTTCTCGCCGCAGCTCATCGGAAATTTTTCCTCTCTGGTGATGTTTGCGGATGGTGTTGGTACGGGTGCTGAACAGACGGTAGACAGGATGCTGTTTGTTCTGCTCCTTCTGGTGCATCATGGCGCCGTACTGACGGCAAGTGAGACGATGATCCTGGGGAGCCATACCGTCACAGTATTTCGGGACATGAGCGGTGGTTGTCAAAAAATAACGATGGCAATTCTGGCAAAAGCTTGGGCCATGACCATGCTGAAAACCGTTTTGGAGATCAAATACATAAAAGTCAATGAGGCGCTTGCAGATTACCTGCTGCACAGAAATCCACTTCTCTTTGTCGTGGGGATCCTGAAGATAGGAAAAACCAGAAATCAGACGGGGAAAGGAAAAGAATTCCTCCATTTCGCCAAAAGGCATACGGTCCGTTATGTCCAGAAAGTCGTTGTCCAGATCGAAGCAGGTGTGCGCTGCTTTTGCAAACTCACTCTCTGTCCGCCGCTTTAACCTGCGAAGATATCTTCCCTCAAAGGCACGAATAAGCAGGCAAAAATTATAAATTGACACCAGAATCTTCAAAATCTGGTCGCTGAACATCAAAAGACGGTAGGGAAGATGATCTTCTGAGATATCACAATCGCGATCAAAGCAATCCCCGTCCATAGCCTGATTAAATTCCCTCCATGCAAATTCGACATCGCCACAACAAAAAGGCGGGCAGGTACAGATCCAGGAGACAGCTTTGTGCATCAGCGGCCGAAGCTGTGCCAGCACATCTCTTCCTCCGTCCTTTTTCAAAGCAGCGGCCTGGGACACAAGGGGAGGCAGAGCAATAATGTGCTCTAAAATCGGGTCATCGGCTTCACCAGCAAAATTCAAAATCTCCGCAGCAAAATAACCGGCCGGAAAAGCCTGCCCTTCGTAGTACACCCGATCTTTCCAGCAGTCCAAAGTGAAGGTGTCAAATGTATTGAGTTGATCCGTTCCAAACTCCATAGTAAGGCACCTCTGTCCTATATCTCTTTTTGCCCTGTCTTGTGATATTCTCATTTTATCAAAACTCCCAGAATAATCAAGTGAAAGGAAAAATCCCTTTCCCGGAAGCGCTCACTGAGGTGGGCGCTTTTCATATTCAGAACAAGGAGGAATTGACTATGAGAAAAAACAACGCACCGTTCCGCACAGTGGATGGAGCAACCTTGATGAGCCAACCCCTGCACTTGCCTAATTTTGTGGTGGACACCCTGCTTGCACAGGGACTGCACATCCTGGCGGGCTCCCCGAAGGTGGGCAAGTCCTGGCTGGCTCTATGGCTGGCCGTGACGGTGGCCAAGGGAGAACCGGTGTGGAACATGACCACCAGGCAGGGCACCACACTCTATCTCTGTCTGGAAGATTCCGTCCTCCGCATCCAGAACCGGCTGTTTGAGATCACAGAGGACGCACCGGACAGCGTCCACTTCTGCACCGAGTGCGCTCTCATCGGTCAGGGACTGGAGGAACAGGTGGAAACATTTCTCGCCGCCCACCCCGATTGGACGCACATCGCGCTGGAAACGCCGCTCGAAAAGGAAGAAAACATTCGTTTCTACACTGAAAAATGCCAAATGTGCCTGACCGGAACCAACCGCGAAGGCAATATCCCCCTCGCCATTCTGGAGCGCAATCGCTGATTGCATAAAGAAGCGCGGCCGCATCACGCAGCCGCGCTCGTTTTATTTTATCCCAATGTCTTCAGCCGCCGTCCGCGGTAGCCGAGGCTCGTGTAATAGTTCAGCGGATACAGCGAGCAATGCACCGTATTCACGCCCGCTTCCGCGCCGCCGTTTTCGAGAATCATGATCTGCGTATGCGCGGAATCGACGTAATACAGGAAGAACACCACATGGCGATTTGCCAGACAGATCATATCGCCCGGGCGCAGATTGTTCAGCGAAACCGTCTTGTAATACGACGACGTGAAAATATCGTCTGTTCGATCGCCGATCCGGCTGCTGGTAACGCCCCAGTTCGCCGCGTTGCAGAACGACGAGCAGTCGTTTCCGACGTACAGCCCGTTCAGCAGCCGCGACTGATTCAGCAGATAATGCCCGTCCCCGCCGTACACATATCGATTTTCGCCGACCGCCTTCTGCCAGTTGTAGCGGCGGTTGTCCGCGCCGCCGGAGATATACGGCATTCCGTAATAGACGACGCCGGGCTTGAAATCCTTCACGCCGTTTTCGGAATTCTCCGCCTTCCAGTAGCGCTGATACGCCGGCGTCATCCACACGAACGAATAATCCGCAAACGCGTTCGTCAATACTTCCTTGCGCTTCGCCGCGTCGGATGCGGAAATCTGACCGCGGAGCTGGCGATCGTTGATCTCGTCAAACGCGCTCGCCTTGATCGCAGCAATGCGATTCAGGTTTTCGGAAATGCCGCTCCGGTTCGTCTGCCGCTTCGGAAGCTGAATCGCCAGCGAACCCGATTTTACGCACAGCAGCATCAGCGCCTGACACGCGCTGTTCTTTTCGGACGTCGCAATGATATACGTAAATCCGCCGGACACCGCCGTCACCCTGCCGTTTTCATCCACCTGCGCGATTTCGGGATTGGTGCTCGACCATTTCAGCCGCGCCACCGCCGTTTCAGGCGTTACGCGCGTTTCCACCGTGTACACATCGCCGACATTCAGCGTCTCCGGCGGATCGACAATTTCGAGCGTCTCCGGATACCACGGATCGTACACCGTCAGCACCGTTTGCGCGCTCACGCCGTTGTGTGCCTGCGCCGAAAGGATCGTCTGACCGCGATTCACCGCCGTGACCTCGCCCGCGGCGTTCACCGTCGCGACCTGCGGATTCGACGAGGCAAACGTCCACGTCGTTCGCGCGTCCGCGTCGATTTCCGGCTCGAGCTTCATCGTTTCATCCACATTCAGCGATTTCGCCGCATCGAGCCTGACCCACGTCGGCGCGTTCCAGACCTCCACGGAAACCTGCGCGAACACGCTTTTAACGCTCGTTTCCACCAGAATCGTCGCTTCGCCGCGCGCCACCGCGGTAATCACGCCCTCCGCGTTCACGCGCGCCACCGCCGGATTCGACGAAGTGTACCGAATCTGCGAATAGCTGCCCTCGGACATGCGAATCTGAATCTTTTTCGTCTCGCCCGCGCTCATCGTCGCGCTGGCAAAATCGGTTTCAATCCATTCCGGCGCGGAATAGATCGTCACGCGGCTCCACGCGGTCTTTCCGTTGTACGTCTGCGCCGCGACCAGCACCTCGCCGCCGGATTTCGCCGCCGCTTCGCCCGTCGCGGAATCGATTTCGAGGATTGCCGGATTGGAGCTTAAATAAGTAATCGCGCTCGCCGTGCCGCTCGGCGTCCACGCGCTGAACCGCACGCGATCGCCCACGCCCAGCACCGCGTTTGCCGGCGAAATGGCCACGCTCGCCGGCGCCTTGACCACGTAAACGCGCGCCGTCGCAGTCAGCCCGTTGTACGTCCGCACGGTCACATACGCGTTTCCGCGCCGCGCGCCGTAGATATAGCCCTCGCTGTTGGTCTGAACGTAGCGCGAATTGCTGGTTGAATAGGTGAAACCGCCGATTTCGCTATCCGTCGTCACGTCGAGCTTCATGATTTCGCCCACGCCCAGATACATGACGCTGTACTTCAGCTCAACCTTCGTCGGCGCGGCTTT
>ERZ857998.3091-NODE-3091-length-14252-cov-5.198211_pt1 | contig 14252 bp, 14 predicted proteins | sample MGYA00519954_ERZ857998 | MGnify/ENA primary metagenome ERZ857998 (study PRJEB31778, sample SAMEA3449424) | human gut metagenome | biome: human gut; feature: human-associated habitat; material: faeces | place: United Kingdom | collected 2010/2012 ...
GCCTTTTCATCTCCGAGCCCTGCCGCCTTTTCGCACATTTCCTTGGCTTCGGCGGCTTGCACCTCGTATACGCCGCTGTCGTGTAAATGACATAACGCAAAGCAGGCGCGGGCGTTGTCCTTCTTCGCCGCTGCACGCAGAAGCGTGAGGGCTTCCTGCAAATCCTTTGCGCAGCCGTACTGACCGTATACACGGGCAAGGGCTAAATCAACCATGGCGTCGGGATTACCCATATCGGCGGCACGGCTCAAGGGCGCGAACACCTCGCTCCACTTGCCGCTTTCCATAAATGCAAGCGCCTTTTCATAACACCGTTTGCCTTCAATCGCCATTTTGCGGCGACATTCGTATTCACGCTCCTGTACGCTCTTGCTTGTCGATACGCCCTCATAGCAGCGTACCGCTTCAGGAAAGTCACCGTTAAGTTCGGCAAGAAAGCCCTTGCGCACCAGCACATCAAAGTTATATCCGTTAAAGCTTCCGGCGGCGATCAAATGGTGCAGACCGCATTGAATCTCGGCAAGCTCCGAAACGGAAAAATAACAGCCTGCAAAGCTCGCGTCGGCTTCGTTTCCCAGCGGAAAATCGCCGTCGAACGATGTGTCTTCGTCATCCCTGATTTTTGCAACTTCGATATAATACATATCATCGTGCGACGATGAAGGTGGCTCCGGCCTATTTCGCTCCGTAATGAGCGCACAGGCTTTTTCGGCGCGTTTTGAGAGCCTTTGTGCCAAATCCTCCGCACCTGGGAACTCCGCCGCAATGGTAGCATATTCTTTAAGCCATTCCTGCAATTTTGCCGTAGGTTCTTCTCTGTATTTTATTCCAAGCACCGTTTCGGGTTTCATGCGCTCGCCTCCTTTACAACACAATGATAGCATATTATGAGAATTGTTTGGTCGCCGCAACGGCGACATTTATTTGCCGTTTTTTACGGCTTCGATACGCGCTTTCCATACGGCCGCTTTTTCATCTCCAAGCGCTTCAGACTTTTCGGCATATTCTTCGGCTTTCTCGATATCCGGTTCAAAACCGCAACCATACAAATACGCAAAAATCAGATAAACGGTCGCGTATTTGTAATCCTTGTTATCAGGCTGCATATTCAAAGCCGTTTCATTCACCTGACGGTTAAAATCGGGTTTGCTTGTCAAAAACCTTTTAACCAATTGCAGGTTATCATCGTCAAAATCACCTTTATAGTCCACCGATAGCCACACTGAACCGAAAATTCTTTTCTCTGCGGAGCCTTCAAGTTTTTCAATACCGTAAAGCTGGCCGAAACAATAATGCAACTGCACTGTTCCCTGACTTTCGTTGTACGTATTCTTTTTTACCCGTTTATACGCCTTTTCCAAAACTGCATTTGAGGCGGTCCCGCCAATCAGCGTTTCCATTGCTTCGTCGTATGACATTATTCCAAAAAGTCCCATAATTCATTCTCCTTTTATTCAATTACTCAGCCACCGTATAATCGCTTTTTTCAGGGATCATGACCGAATCGCCCTCGGTGGGACCCGTGATTTCAAGATAGATAAATATGTCGGCGGTTTTTTCATAATACTTGTCCTCTGTTACCTCATACAAAACAGTATCGCTGTCGCCCTTGATAATGTGGGCAATAAGTTTTTGCTCGGGGTCGTCAAGCTCGTCCGCTGAGGTGTAGCTGCCCTTACAGCAGCAGTTTTCCGGCAGATACGCACTCAGCTTATCCATAATCTCGCTGCATTTTTTACTGCTTGAGTTATAGGCGATTTTTTGATCTCCGTCCTCGTAAATCACGCCGTCTCTTAAAACAAAGTTTTTGTTTGAAAGCTCGCTGAATCCGTCGCTAAAGCTCCATTGAATAAATACCTCATCCGAGAGGGTGTATTTTATAACTTCGGCATTACCGTCGCCTGAGTAATGCCGCATTGTATAATCGTTCGACTCAATGATTCCTTTAAGCGTTTCAAGGGTATATTCGGCATCCGATTTAAACAGAACATAGTCCTCAATGAGCTTGTCGCTTTTCTCGTATTTGTCGAGCTTTTTATTCATCGCCCATTCATATAGATTACTGTTGCCGAAAGCACAGTTTTTAAACACAAGCAGTCCGCCGCCGATTAAGGCGACAATCACGAGAAAGATCAAAAGCTTTTTGAATCCTTTCCCTGCTTTTTTTGCGACCTTGACGCTGCACTCACTGCAAGTGTCATCCAAACTTATGGCGTATCCTTGCTCATCGACAGAAACCGTGCTGGATAATTTGCTTCTCAGTTCTCCGTTTTCGGAAAAGCGCACAGGTCTGCCGCAGTATTTGCAGCAATGCTTGACCTTGCCTTTGTATACATATTCAGTGTTGTAGTCGCTCATAGTTTTCTCTCCTCCTATTTCACATCGCTGTAAATTTTGATTTTCACCGTTTCCGCTTCCGGATGCTTGTCGGGAGCGGTGGCGGTGTATTGCCTTGTTGTTTCATACGGCACATTGGTGATGCTTAGATAAATTTCACCGTCGATGTCCGCTGTGTCTTTGCTGATTTTCAAGCGCTTATATCGGCAAAGCGGGTATTCGAGACGGCTTAAATCGTATTCGCCGTCCTGAAAGGCAAATTCCGCCTTTGCCTTTCGGACAAGTCCGCCGCCCTGCGCCGTCATTTCTATGCAGATAACACTTTGAAACAAGTCCGCTAAATCCGGCTCTGTTACGACCGTTCTGCCGCAGTCAAGACAGATTGTTTTTTCTTTTCTGCGGTCAAAGGGATTTCCGATGTCTCCTCCGGTGGTTTGCAAACGGGATGAGCCGCAATAAGGGCAGGTCAACATCCGCTACCACCTTCTTTCTTTAACTCATCGAGCAAGTCATACAGCTCGTCGATTTTGTATTTGTTCTTGCAGTTTTTCTCCCAAAGGCGGGTTTGTTCATCCTCCTGACCGCCCATCAGCTTGTTCGCCATAGCGTCGCCGTAGCCGGAATGACTCGCCTCCCAATACGCGTCCGAGAGGCTTTTCAGCTTCTCCTCTAACGTCATTGAATCGTTTACAAGATAGGAAAGCTCTTTTTCGAGCTCTTCGATTCGTTCAAGTTTATCATTTAACATTACAATGCCTCCGTTATATCTGATTGCTTATAGATAATTCATTTTTCGAAAATAATCGCTCTTGCCTGTTCGTCAAGTTCTGGCGGCAACTCATCTGCAAAGAAGTCCTCTGTTGTGTCATCAAATTTCATTAAATTCGGCTTGCGTGGAACAACCAACAGATACCTTCTGTCATTGAACTCGGTTTTGGCGGCTTCCATATCGGGCAGAGCCTGCTTATAACAATACTTTGCATATGCCAGATTTTTTTCAAAAAACATACCGTGCTCATACATTATGGCAATTAAGTACCAGCATTTCGTATGCCCTGATTCCAAACCCCTTAAAGCCCAATAGGCCGCAAGACGGTAATTGATAGGTATCTTATCTGTGCCAAAAAGATAGGTTCCCGAAAGCGGAAACATGGAATCAATTATGTCGTCGTGTGCCGCTCTTAATAAATAGGGAAAAGCCCGGTCGATGTCAGGAGCCAGCCCGTCAACATGTCCGTTATAATATAACTCACCGATGTTACTTGCTGCCAGGTCATTTCCTGCCGCTCTTGCTTTTTCAAACCATTCAAGCGCTTTGTTTACATTCATTTCGGCGCCGTCTCCCAATTCATATATCAAACCGAGATAGTACATAGCATCCGCATTGCCCGCCTCCGCCGATTTTGAGAAATATTCAAATGCTTTTGTTGTATCAACATCAATCATCTTCATTCCTTCGTTAAATAATTCAATATCGTTCATGCTAATTAACTCCTTTTAAATTTATATGCACTATATTATTCTTTACACAGGGCTTATTTTGCCGTTTGTTACCCGTATCAGCTTTCTTGCCTCGTAATCGGAATAGCCCATAGACCTAAGCTCTTCATAGCTGTAGCCGGGATTCATAGCGCTAAATGTTCCGGCAACAAGCAGTATAACGGCAACAGCGGCAAGCCACACAATAAAGATTGCGGCAGGCGCTATGCTGAATACAAGCACGGTTGAGAGTGCCGCCATCATCAGACAGCGCAGTGATGCTGTGCCGTCCTTTGTCAGACAGAATTGTGCGACCATACCCAGCTTTTTACCAAAGGCAGTCTTAACACAAAGTATTCCGCCGAGCAGCATCGCCATAAGGAAGCACGCCTCAATGCCGAACATATTGTTAAAAATCGGACTTGTACCCTCCATCGATGTGTCCCCGCCTCCGGTAGCGGCGCTGAGTATAATGGGCATCGTTACAAAGGCTCCGCGCATAATGTCGTAGCCGCCGAAAATACAGGCAAGCACTTTGGCAAGCCCCGGCTTAATAAAGGAATATTTCGCACTGTAAACCGTGAACAGCGGCAGGAAAACGAAGATAAAGACGACGCCGAGCAGCGTACTGCCGAAAGTCTTGATCTGCATGATAACCGTACCAAACGCCGAGGCTTCATCCTTCGGCACGATCCACAGAGCAAACATCAGTGCAAAATTCAGTATTATAGCAAGAACAGAAAGAATTTTACCGATCACGCCGAAAAAGCCTTCCAGCCCGAAGCGGTCGATAAACCGCAGTGCCCCGAAGGCGGGGATCAGCACACAGAGCTTGTCGTAGGTGTCGAGGTCATCATAATCGCCGACATTCTCGCTGATACAGAATATGTAGGAGAGGATAAGCAGCACAGCCGTGACGATCCACCAGATACTGATTCCGCTGATAAATCCCAATACGACAAAGCCGACAAACCAGACTGCGCCGAGAATCCGGCTCTGACAGGCGGCATAGCCTACAACGAAGCCGGGAACCAGCATCAGATTGAACAGCCCTCCCACGGCAGTCCACACATCGGTATACATATTTGTGTATGCGCCCATGAAATTTTCGGGCAGGAGATAGATGCCGCCTGCCGCAAGCATCAGCACTACCATAAACGCTGTGCCGAATAATAGTGTAATGACTTTTTTGAACATACCCATCCTCCTTCTGATTACGGTATATAATTGCCAGCCCTTAAAGCAGCAGCTTTTTTTGCATTTCTTCTGCGATAGAGCGAATTTATGATAAACACGGCAAGGATGGTTACGATGCGGTAAATCACAATGCCGATGATCATTCCGTAAAACAGGCGGACAACGCCGTTATAATCCGTCAGCCCCACCAAGGCAAGCTCCACAGGCTCAGAATCGGGCAGCATTTTCACCGACTGTCCGGTGATATCCTTTACCACAATCTCCTGACCTTCAGAAAACGGAGGTGCGGCGTAAAAATACAACCCAAGCACCAACGCAATAAACAGTCCCGTTACAATAAGGTAAATTTTCAGCGGCCGCCAGCGGCGCTTTGCGTTGCGCTCATATCGGGCAATCGCCGCTGCTGTCGGCTGTGCGGGAGCGGCGTATGTATGCGAGAACGGAACGCCTGCCGTATTGCTCTCGGGCTCGTAGGTTTCCTCCGGCTGAACTAAGGCGTTTTCATAGGCGTCTTTCAGCACATCCGCCTGCGGCCACTCTTCAAACACTGCATACAGCATCAAATAGTGCATCGTTACGACCGCCATTTTTTCATGCTCGTCAAGCGTTTGAAACAGGCGTGTCAGATGTTCGGTAAACGCCGTTATCTGCGGCGGCGACATGAGATTCCGCCCGATATTCGCATAACCGGGAACGGTCAGCACAAGCGGCAGATCGTCGCACAGTCCGTTGACGCTTGACACATACAGCTTCAGTCTTTCAGACATACGCTCTCTGTCGGCAGAGCCTGCTCTGTTCCAGCCGCCCGACACCGCCGAGCAGGCGATAAGCAGTGAAATATCCTGTATCGGGTAGCTTCCTCCGCCGTCATCGGAAAATCGGGATAAGCCTTCTGCGCAAAGCCGAAAGCACGCCGCCGTTTCAATCGATTTGTCAATTCCCTCGGCGTATGTTTGCTCCGCTTGATTTTTTAATTCGTCACATATACTCATAAGCTCCTACCTTCTTATGGGTGTTCATCGCCTAATTACCACAGATATGGCTGTAGCTCCGACCTTAAAATGCTCGCCTGTTCCTGAATCTCACCGAGACGATAGCTGTGGCCGCTTTTTTGCGCGCGACTGAGACACTTTTCGGCAATTACCAGCCTGTCATCTGCCATGTCGGCAAAGCTGCTCTTTGAGTCCTCGTTAAAGGCATACCTTCCTCTTTCCCAAACATTCTGCGCCTTTTGCAGATGCCGAAAAGCCATAATTTCATCGTAAAGCGGGCAACCCTCGGCCACCCACCTGGCTGCGGATTTTACATCACCGAGGCGGTAATAGCACCTCGCCATAGCCTCGTAATCCCTGCCATGGGGGATAAATGCATCGAACAGGTACAGACAATATTCCGCATCCTCACAGGAAAGATCGGCAAGGTTATTTTTGTAGACAAGCCGCCTGACAAGGTTATTGTAAATGTCCTCGGTATAGATCCGGTACATCTTCAAAAGTATGGGATAAAGCTCCATACAGCAAATATTAAGCATCGATAAGGACTTTGAGCGTTTAACATAAAACAGGAAGTGCAAACCGTCTCCTTTTTGGAGAGCGTTGACCGCACGGTTCAGGTTTTCGTTATCATAGTCAGCGCGAAAGATGGCGGGGTTTTCCGAAACAAAATCCAAAATGAACGTGGAATTATACCGACTCAGCAAACCGTCTGCGGACAAATTTGATGGTGCGGCAGCCGGAGTAGTCGTGGTACGAGCAACGGCTGATGAACGACCTTTTCCATCCGCAAGAGCCCTCGCGCGCCGAGCGTCCTCGACGGTTTTTATGCTTTCGTCATACGGAATACAGGTTTCGATCAGATTGCCGTCCTCGTAAAAGTCCATATATCTTCCGCCTTTTGAGTTCGTGAGATACCAGACGAACCGTCCCTGACGTTTGCCGTTTACCCATTCACCCTCATACACTTTGTCATTTTTGTACATGCCGAAATCCCCCTCGACACAGATGCCGTGACCGTGCTCTTTACTGTCGAGCCACTCGCCGTCGTAGGAGCGTTTCACATATGTTTCACCCGTCGCTGGGACTTTGCCGTATTGGATGAGCTTGCCCCGGCCGCAGCGTTTGTCGTCCTTCCATTCGCCCTCGTAAGTGTCGCCGTTTGACCATGTGATTCTTCCTTTGCCGGTGCGCTTGTCGTCTTTCCACTGTCCCTCGTACACATCGCCGGAGGAATATACTTTTTTCCCGAATCCGTTAAAATTACCGTCGGCGAACTCTCCTTCGTAATAGGTACCGTCTGCCCAGGTGTAGGTTCCGTGACCGCTGCGCTTATCCTCGTGCCATTGCCCCTCGTATACGTCTCCGCTGGCGTAGACCCGTTTCCCGTTGCCCTCAAAGCTGTCGTTTTCCAGCGTTCCTTCGTAATAGGAGCCGGAGGCAAAGGTATAACGCCCTTGGCCGGACATCTGATTGTCCTTCCACTCGCCCTCGTAGGAGTCGCCGTTTGTCCAAGTGCAAGTTCCGTGGCCGTGCTTTTTACCGTCGTGCCACTGTCCTTCATATTTTTCGCCGTCCTTAAAGATCCGTTTGCCGTAACCGTCATATTTGCCGTTCTTAAAGCTGCCCTCATATACCGAGCCGTCGGCAAAGCTGTATTTTCCTTCGGTCATTGTGCCGTCAAGCCACTCGCCGTCAAAGAACGCTCCGTTTGACCAACTGATTCTTCCCCTGCCAGTGCGCTTGTCGTCCTTCCACATTCCGTCATAGACGTCGCCGTTTGCCCAGATGTATTTTCCGCGGCCGTGCTTTTTTTCGTTCAGGAAATATCCTTCAAACACATCTCCGCCGTCAATTTCAAGACGTTTGAATTCCGCCTGCTGTGCCGATTTGTCGGAAGAACCCTTTGCAGAAGTAGGTACGGCGGTAGAAGTCGGATCCGTATTCGCCGTTGCATTCTTGCGGACATTATCATCTGCTGTGCTGCCGTTGTGGGTTTCTTCCGGGAAAATCTTTTTCAGCGCGTATTTAACAAGCGCTCCGTCGGCGTCTGTGAAGCGCAGAAGATCAGCAAACTCGACAGCCTTTGCGTGATCTTTTTCACAATCGTAGAAGCCGATCTCATAGGCAAAAGCGAAAAAGGCAATGTAGTCGGGATTGGAAGGCTCCTTCTCATAAGCCGCCCTGAAGGTACGAACAGCGACATGCGTAAACAGAGCCATCCTTATTTCCGGAATCAGTTCTTCTCCATGTTCTGCTCTGTTGATAAAAGACAGCGCCAGACCACAATCTCCCTTATGCAGGCTGTACATAATATAACAAGCCGTTTTTTCTTCCTCGGTAAAATTGGATTCTGCCTTGATGATCTTCTTTTTCAGATGCGGTGAAAGATAGTCGCAGTCTAAAAGCTGCAGGGCATCCCAAAAAGTCATTTTGTTAAACAGTCCCATAGTAAAGCTCCTCCCGTTATATCTGCGCCGCTTTCACTTCGGAAAAGTCGCACGCTCCAAGTTTTTCTTTTTCAATATAAAAGCACAGCCAACCGTTACCTTTAAAGCGGATTTCCGCATCCTCCGTTTCAAGCGAGCCGATACGCAAAAGCGGCAGACGATCGTTTATAAAATCACAGCTTTGCGTCATATCTCCGAGAAGAAGAGAAGATAATTTTTCATCCGCATCTGCCACATCAAAATCGATTCTCTGCTCGGAAAACGCCAGACTGTTGCCATTCTCATCGGTTAGTATCATTTCATGCAGAGCGGACAATTCGCCGTTGTACCAAAGAACCCGTGACGATTTTTCATCCGGTGCTTCGGGCATTGTATCAAGATCGTAAAAGAAATATAGGATTCCCGTTTTGGGGAGCAGTCCGCTTTCGTCAAAGCCTTCTGCCTTAGCGCAGTCAATCTGACACATAAAGGTCAAGTCGTACTTTTCGCCGTTTTCCTCGATACACGGCCATTCAAAGCCGTCCCACACATCGGGATTGCCAAACAGCTTACTTGAACCTGCGGGAAGCTTATCCTTTGGTTTTGATATTTTCAGCTTAATACCGTTCACGTCGCCACCTCACTGTATCTTATTTCACCCATACAGCCTTCAATTCATCCACGCCCGTAAACCACGGGCCGTCGTATGACGCCTGAGACTCCCTTATGTCAAAAAGGAAGTTGATCCCTTCGTGCAGGGTGTAGTCATTTCCGTTAAAGGTAATATCGATGCTGCTTTCGTTAACGTTTTTTATAATCAACTCGTATCTATGCTTAGGTGCATAGGAAGTAAAATCGATGTTGTAAGCACCGGGTTCGACAGGACCTGAAATATCATATCTGTGCATATCGGACTGGCAGCGCTCACAGATATTTCCCTCAAGTCGTATTGTCAGCGTGCTTTTTTCAAGCCCTTCATAAAGATCCACTTTGTCAAGAATTCTATTATATTGCAGATGAATCATATATTCCCTCAGCTTTCCGCCTGAATCAAAGCGTTATCGTCAAAAGAGTAATCCTTTATCCATTCAAGTGCCGGAGCATATCCGGCCTCGGCCGCAGCGGAGATCCAAACGGCGGCTTTCGTTAAGTCTTTCTCAGTCATAGTTCCTGTTTCAAAGCAAATACCAAGTCGGTACATGGCACAGGCTTTTCCCATTTTCGCCGCTTTTATCAGCTTTCTTAATTTCTTTGGTTTTCCCATAGCAATGCCGCCTCCTGTTCTGAAATCCATTTTAAACTATTCCGTCTGTAATTTGGTCGCCGCAGCGGCGACAATTTTTGAAACTCAGTGATAGTCACACTTCTCCAAGTATCATTATACATTTTTTCGGCACTATCTGCAAGAGTTTTGCAAGATAAACTGCTTGTATATTTATTTCTGAATATAGTGCATATAAAATTGTGCGACGAATGAAATCGATACAGTTTTTTTTAAAAAAATTGCATGAATATGAACAACAAGGAATTCGTATTATTACTAAATATGATGAAGAGTATCCTCAAAATCTAATCAAGAAAATGAAAAAGAGTGCACCCCTTTGCTTATTTATTGCAGGAACATTACCGGTGAAATTTGAAGGTATTTCTATTACGGGATTACAAACAGTTTCTAAAAAAGAAAAAGGATATGTTAAACGACTTGTTGACAAGATCAATAATGAAGATAAATGGTTGATTTCTAATGATTGTAAAGGAATTGATCAAGAAGCCTTTCATTATGGATTGCATCATCATAGTCAAATAATTTGCTTTGTTTGTGAAAATATGCTAAATAAAATACAAGAATATAAAAAGAGTATTAGAATGGGGAAGGTTGTTTTTTTAAGTGCTGTCGATCCTGCTAAAAGATTTACTGTTACTCATGCTATTGATAGAAATAGTTATGTATGTGCTTTGTCAATGTTTCAAATTGTTGTTTCAAGTAAAATAAATAGTGGTGCTACTTGGTTTACAATCATGCATAATATGCATCATAATTGGACTGTTTCATTGGTTCTTGATAATGATTGTTTTGGAAATCAAAGACTACTAGAAATGAAAACAGTACCAATTTATATAAAAAATATTGTTTCAGATACAAGTTTTGAGATGATTTATGAACTTAATAAAAAAGAAAATATAGAAGAAGTTAATATTGACCAAATGTCAATATTTGAATTTATAGGAGATACGAATGAATCAAGAATATAAAATATATAAAATTACATACTTTTTGATGGCTGTGAATGTTATTGCATATCTGTATACTTCGTTAAAATATGGTTTATCAATGTCTGCTATGCAAGGGATACAAGTTGGAGGTTTTAATCCTTTGTATGTTTATTACTATCATGAATATTACCGATTGATTACAGCTAATTTTATTCATTTTGGTTTAATGCATATTTTTTGTAATGTTTATTCTTTATATAATTTAGGAATGTTAATGGAAAAAATATTAAAAGAGAAAAAATATATTATCGTTATTGTAGTTTCGATGATTTCGACAACATTATTTTCTTATTTGTTATTTTTATTATTTAATATTGGTACAAATAGTGTGATGGGTGGTATTTCCGGTGTTATTTTTGGACTTATTGGTTCGCTTTTAGCACTATCTGTTTTATATGGTGATGTGTATAGCTATTTGTTTAAACAAATTGTTTCTAGTGTTGTATTGATGCTTTTTATTTCGGTGGCTGTTCCTTCGATTTCTTTAGTGGGTCATTTGGGCGGAATGATTGGTGGATTTGCTGCAACGTTTGTTTTAGAAAAGATAGATTCAAAAAAAGAAAGAATAATAAATTAGGAGGATATAATGAATTTACAAGAAAAATACAATGAATATAAACAAAGGCAAGAGGCCAAAAAGTTTTTTAATCAAAATAATGATTATCATTTATCAATAAGTGATTATATAAAAATGTTTGTTGTTGGTACAGTAATTGCTATTTTTTCAACAATTGCTTTTGATTTTATTAGTTTACAAATAGGGTGGAGCTTTTCATATTTTGATATTTTAACAGGTTATTTTACAGGTTTTATTGTTTTAAAAATAGCACGTTATGGAAGCGAAAAAGTTGGGATCATTTCAGTGATATGCTATCTACTTGGAACGCTGTTTACACCGATATTGACATATTATGCTTTTTGGGGTCAATCTCTTACTTTGGTGATAGCTATTCAATTAGCGATAGGACAGTTTAGCAATCTTTTTTCTTTAGTTTTTATAGCTATTGGAGCAATGACAGCGTATATAACAAGTAAAAATTAGTAGGACTATAAGGTCCTATTTTTTATTTTTGATAGAAATAGTAAGCGAATTCATGAATTCGTGTAGTCAAAATGTTTGGAAAGTAGTATAATAATAGAAGCAAAAGGAGGAATTTTTTAATTATGGCTAAGAAATATTTGTCAATGGATGGGAACCAAGCTGCTGCTCATGTTGCATATGCATTTTCTGAAGTAGCAAGTATCTATCCAATCACACCTTCATCTCCAATGGCTGAACATGCTGAAGCATGGGCTGCAAATGGAATGAAGAATATCTTTGGGTCTCCTGTGAATGTTATTGAAATGCAATCAGAAGCAGGTGCTGCAGGTGCAGTTCATGGGGCTTTACAAGGTGGTGCTCTAGCAACTACATTTACTGCATCTCAAGGATTGTTATTAATGATCCCAAACCTTTATAAAATTGTTGGTGAAAATTTACCAGGTGTATTCCATGTTGCTGCACGTGCTTTAGCAACTCGTTCACTTAATATCTTTGGGGATCATCAAGACGTGTATGCTTGTCGTCAAACAGGTATTCCAATGATTTGTTCACACTCAGTACAAGAAGTAATGGATTTAGGAGGAGTTGCTCACTTAACAGCAATTAAAGGGTCTGTTCCAGTAATGCACTTCTTTGATGGATTTAGAACATCTCATGAAATTCAAAAAGTAGAAGTTATGGATTATGATGTATTAGAAAGCTTATTAGATAAAGAAGCTTTAGCTAAATTTAAAGCAAATGCATTAAATCCTCATACAAACCCAATTGAACGTGGGGGAGCTGAAAACGATGATATCTACTTCCAAGGTAGAGAAGCTCAAAATAAACATATCGATGCAGTTGTAGAAATCGCTGCTGATTACATGAAAAAAATCTCAGAAGTAACAGGTAGAGAATATGCACCATTTACTTATTATGGTGATCCAAATGCTGATAGAGTTATTATCGCTATGGGTTCTGTTACTGAAACAATTAAAGATACAATTGATGAAATGGCTAAATCTGGAGAAAAAGTTGGTTTAGTTAAAGTTCATTTATATCGTCCATTCTCAGCAAAATACTTATTAAAAGTATTACCTGCTTCAGCTAAGAAAATTGCGGTATTAGATCGTACAAAAGAACCAGGATCTGCTGGTGAACCATTATACTTAGATGTATGCAGTGTTGTAAAAGATGCGGATGTTTTAATTGGTGGACGTTATGGTATGGGTTCTAAAGATACAAACCCTGCTCAAATTAAAGCTGTTTATGATCATTTGAATTCTGATAATCCATTCAATAGTTTTACTATTGGTATTGTTGATGATGTTACTCATTTATCATTACCAACTGAAGAATTTAATGTAACAGGTGACTATACAGAATGTCTATTCTATGGTTTAGGATCAGATGGTACTGTATCAGCTAATAAATCATCTATTAAAATTATTGGTGATCATACAGATTTATATTCTCAAGCTTACTTTGCTTATGATAGTAAAAAAGCAGGTGGAACAACTCGTTCTAACTTAAGATTTGGGGCTTCACCAATTCGTGCTACATATTATGTAAATAATGCAGACTTTATCTCATGCTCATTAGATAATTATGTATTAAAATATGATATGTTGAAAAACTTAAAGAAAAATGGTTCATTCTTATTAAATACAGAATTCTCTAAAGAAGAAGTTGCTGACTATTTACCAAATAGAGTGAAAAAACAATTAGCTACAAAGAATGCTAAATTCTATATTATTAATGCTAATAAGATTGCTATGGAAATTGGGATGGGACGCCGTACAAATACTATTTTACAATCTGCATTCTTTGCATTAAACCAACAAATTTTACCAATTGATAAAGCTGTTGAATATATGAAAGAAATGGCTAAAAAATCTTATAGTAAAAAAGGTGATGCCATTGTTCAATTAAACTACAAAGCAATTGATGCTGGTAAAGATGCAATTGAAGAAGTAACAGTTGATCCAAAATGGGCTGATTTAGAAATCCAAGAAACTAAGAAATTAACAGGTGATGATCATTTTGATAATTTCGTTTCTGTAATCAACGCATTAGATGGTAATGATTTACCAGTTTCAGCATTCATGGATAAATTAGATGGTTCTATGAAATCTGGAATGGCTTATATGGAAAAACGTGGAATTGCGACTATGGTCCCTCAATGGAATAAAGATGACTGTATCCAATGTAATAACTGTGTTATGGTTTGTCCTCATGCTACCATTCGTGCGTTCTTAATGACTGATGAAGAAATCGCTAATGCACCAGAAGATATCTCTAATGATGTTTTAAAACCTATGGGTAAAGGTGTTGACGGATTATCTTATAGAATTCAAGTTTCACCAGATAACTGTGTTGGATGCGGTTTATGTGTTGAACAATGTTTAGGAAATAAAAAAGGTGAAGCTTTAAAAATGGTTAATGTTCATGAAGAATTAGAACATGCTCCATTAGCTGATTATATCTATAAAGAAGTAGAATATCGTGATGATAAATATCCTA
>ERZ857998.3099-NODE-3099-length-14211-cov-3.686564_pt1 | contig 14211 bp, 13 predicted proteins | sample MGYA00519954_ERZ857998 | MGnify/ENA primary metagenome ERZ857998 (study PRJEB31778, sample SAMEA3449424) | human gut metagenome | biome: human gut; feature: human-associated habitat; material: faeces | place: United Kingdom | collected 2010/2012 ...
GGGTACTTCACCACACCCCAAGCGCCCGGGATGCTCGGGTGTGTAAGGCAGAGGTGCGCCGGGACTGTCTCAGCGGTACGGTGGTGGTTCCACGCCGGGGACGGGAGGGAGACCGAGTGGCCTTCGGCTATCTACTCACCAAAGATCGTGTGGTGCTGTGTGACGACACCGGAATGGCTCACGCCGTTCTCAAGCATCTGGGAAAGGAGAAGCGGTGGCGGGAAAACAGTCCGGGGAGGTTCTTCTGCGACTTTTTGGGGAAACTGTTGGTCCGGGATCTTCACCATCTGGAGGAGTTGGAGGACCGGTTGTCCCAGCTGGAGGACGGAGTGCTGGCGGGAAAACTGGAGGGATTCAACCCCGCTCTTTCTCCTTTGCGCAAGCAGGCACTGGAATGGCTTCGGTATTATACCCAATTGGACGGGGTGGTTTGTGAACTGGAGGGCAATGAGATCGGTCTCTTTTCCCCTGAGGAACAGCGGATGTTCCACATGCTGGAGAAACAATTGGCTCGCCTGCGAGACGAGGCTCAGCTGCTTCGGGAGTACTGCTTGCAGGTGCGAGAACTCTTTCAGGCTGAACTGGATATCCGGCAGAACCGCATCATGAAGATTCTCACCATCGTTACCACGGTTTTTCTTCCTCTGTCCCTCGTGGCTGGGTGGTACGGTATGAACTTTACCGGTATGCCTGAGCTTAGCTGGAATTACGGCTACCCGGCGGTGATTGCAGGCAGTGTGGTCATTGTACTGCTTACCCTCTGGATTATGAAAAAGAAAAAGTTTTGGTAAAGCCCGTGACGCTCTTATAAACTACTAAGATCTGCTTATTCATTTCTATTGTCCTCCAATGCTTGTTTCAAAAATGCTTCATAAGCCAGCTCCTGCTGGTTGAAAATTTCAGCTTCGGAAATTGAGGAAGAGGTGACGGAGTAAATTGTTCCGGTACCAATGGTATAAATCAGCATATTCAGGTGCAGCCGCTTTGCCGCAGAAATGGAAATATTTAGATTTTCTGCAATTATTTTTGAAACATTCGGATTGGTTTCCGAACAGTAAATGTCATCAAGAGAGGAAACATTTTTTCGTTCCTGAAACAGATACATTCTGAAAATATGAGGTTCATTTTTTGCAATCTGAATATATGCGTGTCCGGTGCTGCGGAACAGGTCGTTTCTGTCAACGGTTTTTCCGACTTCCGCCAGAATAAAGGTCCTTGCTTTTTCTGCAACGTCATTCTTCAGTCCGTCCATATTTTTGCAGTAGCTGTAAATCGGCTGTACGGAACAGCCCAATTTCTCCGCAATGGTTTTTACAGTCGCTTTTTCAATTCCGTCCTTTCGGGCTATCTCAAAGGCGGCGTCCACTACCATTTCTTTTGTTATCCTTTGCTTTGGCATTGCCGTCCCTCCATAAAAAATAGAGTTATATAAACTTATTATATAACTCTATTTTACATAGACACAGGATAAAAGTCAAGGAAGATTTTTCAATCTTGCATTAGTACGGTCGCTTTTTGTCCAGCCAGCCTTGCTCTGCCCAATATTTGCCGTCGAGGTATTCGGGATCAGCTTTATGTAAGGACTTTTGCATTTTACGACAGAAAGAAAACTTAAGTTTTGTAATCAAATTTGTATGTGCAGGTTTGGTATAGTCGATGCGTGAAAATTCCCGTGAAAGCTTTTCTATCTTTTTTGTCAGTTCCGTTTGCTTCTTTTGGGAAAGCTTATCCCAGATAATATTACCCATTAAAGCTCCGGTAAAAATACCGATTTTAGAAATGCCCCACCAAGATAAGCTGTGCTTTATATCTTTTGCCGCAGATTTTGCACCGGCACCTAAACACTGTGTAATGATGACCGCACGTTTCCCGAACATTTCAGGAGCAGGGCGGTGCGGCAGCCAGCGGTAAGCAAAATGGTCGAGGAGATTTTTAATTGCGCCGGTTGCGTGAAACACATAAGCAGGAGAGGTCATTACAATTAAGTCTGCTTCCAAGAGCGATCTATCAATTCTTTCGATGTATTCTGCGTCTTTACAAGCCTTTTCGCCCTTTAAGATGCAGTTTGTGCAGCCGATACAGAAATTGGGGCAATCCTTTGGGAGATAGTATTCCGTAATGTTTGCCTTATTTTTAAACTCCGCTAAAAACATCTCTTTCAAGCGGTAGGTTACACCTCGTTTTTCCGTTGCGTTTATAACCGTTATTTTCATTCTGATACCTCCAAAATATCGTGCAGAATTTGCGTGTGCCACGCCTTGCGGTTTTCCTTTTTACTTAAATCAATATCAAGTATTGTCGAGGTCGTTTCATACCGAAGAAATGTCTGCTGCATAACCGAAATCAAGCAAAAAGTCTTTCTTTTTACGGTGCTTTCGTCCCAATCAGGACGGCAGGCAGCGACAAGAGGAAGATATGCGGCATAAGTTCTGTGTGTGTTATCATTTGGTTTTGGGTTTTTCATATCGGTAAGCACCGATATTTTTGAAACGGCATAATGCTCAAATAAAAAGTCAAGAGTCATATTGCCGAGATATTCCAGTTTTTCAAAAGGTGGTAAGTCCTTTGTCTTTTCTCGAATACTCTGAAAGTTCTCGACAATTCCGTTTATAATGCGCTCAACGCATAGTTCAATCAGGTTATCCTTGTTTCCAAAATGATAATTGACAAGCCCTAATCCAACGCCTGCTCTTTTGCATATCTCACGGACTGTAACTTCTTCTAAATGTTCCCCTTTTTCCTCAATGAGTTTAATCGTTGCCTGTATGATTGCTTCTTTATTATCCACACTATACCTCCTATTGACACTGTTCAGTAACATTATACTGAACGCAGTTCAAAAGTCAAGCGATTGCGAAAACAAGTGGAATATGCAACGATTTTCGGTGTCAAAACGCCCTGTTCAAGCGGCTAAGAGAGCAAAAAGCGGCGGGTAACCGCAACAGTTGTTGGTGATAGAAGTGTTGAATATAATGGGGAGACTATGTCGCTGACCGCCCTTGCAAAACTTCTGACCGGCAAGCAGTACTCCATTGCCGGACCAAAATACTTCAAATACAAGGGCGAATGGCTCAACGATATCCGTCATCGGCTTGGCGTTTAAGAATAAACGATAGCCCACAAATTAAACGGTAGCCCTAAAAACAAACGATAGCCCACTGCCATCCGGTGCCTTTGAGCACTGGATTGGCGGCGGGCTATCGTTCTACCGGGGAGCAGCAGACACCTCAAAAGTCGGAAAGCCCTTGAAATAAGCCCATTCAGGCAAAAAGAAAGAACCGCAACCTTGATACGCATTGTATCAAAATTGCGGTTCTTATTTGTGTCTGCGCTCATATAATGATACAATAAACGTTTTGACACTAAGGATGTGCAGGGGTGCATATAGCAGACACCCTTTGAACATCCTTTGTGTTCCTGCAAAATTTTGATTTATTTTACATATATATATTCCCATTTTGTTTGAGGAAATCTTTCTTTTAAATCCATCTGCCTTTTGGGCATAATCATTGCAATTGCTAGGTATTTTCTTGGTCTTGTCATAGCTACATATGCAGTCCTCATCATTTCACTATCTAACTTTCCACTGCATAGCAAGCTTCGTGTAATGGTATTTCCCTTACATTTTGTGGCACATAGTAATACAGCATCAAACGTTTCTCCTTTAACACCATGAATGGAAGATCGAACATATGAATCTACTATTTTCAATTGAAAGAAGTTTTTTAGAGGGCTTTTCTTAAACTCGGAATATTTCGAGTCTCTACTCTTGATCTTTATAATAGATTGAATATCATGTCCTTTCCTAAGCGGCAGAGGAAAATCGCATTTTAAAAGAAACTCTTTTAAAGATTTAACCCATGTTTCTAGTTCAACATCCGCCGACTGCAATCCGCACAAAATGGTAAGAATCTTCTTTCTCCATTCTTGATATTGAAGATGCTCAGCCACCTCTTGTTCCAATGTTAAATTTTGCTTTTCCAAGTCACCTATACACATCACAAATACTGCTTGCTCGCAAAGTACATATGCTCGCTTTCTAGATCCATAATAAAATTCATAAGCAGCTTTTGCTAGCAACTCAATTTCTCTCGACTTCCATACATAATTTACATCACGCTCAACACATACCTTTCCCCTTGTCAAAACAGCAATATCCTTTTCCATAATTCTTAGCTCATCACATTTTTTTAAAAATAGTCTACTCGCATCCTCAATTTTGCTCTCATCTGATAACAAAAACAATTGCGGCGTTTGATAAAAACTACTATATTCGCCAACCGCTAAATTTGGTGTTTTTCCATTAAGTGTATCTGAAAACGACGCTGTTGCATCACAGATTTTTTGTGAACTTCTTCGATTTTCTGTTAAGTTTAACTTCCTCCATCCACTTTCACCAATTTTTCCAACAAAGTATTCAGGTGTTGCATTGCGCCACTCATATATCGCTTGATCAGGATCGCCTACCATGTCCAAGGCTTCCAAACCACAATTGCACAATAGATCAAAAAACTCCATTTGCTCTTTAGAAGTATCCTGTGCTTCATCAATTATAATAATAGGATACCGCTTTACAATCGCTTTAGCAATATCCAAATGCTTTTTCATTATATGTGTACACAGCATTGGAACATCCACCTGAAATACAATACCATTCTTTAAAAGTTTCCGCTTATAAGAATTACATAGTGTTAATCCATTTTTATCTAATCGACAACTCACCTTCTTATTATTTTTAAAAACTTCAAAGTCCATATTCCAATAAATAGAAGATAAATTATATATACAGTTTGCATAACACTCCCTTTGCCAAGGATGGCTAATATCAATGCAGTCGAAAATAATACGCGGTCGCTTATGGAAACAAAAGATCCCTGCGTATCGCAAAAATATCTCATTTATAAAACTATCTACAGTACCAAAAAAATGAGGATAAGCTATAATTTGCTCTTTCTGAACAATCCGCCTTATTTCATCTATCGCTACATTTGTAAATGAAAGCACAGCAACCCCGCTATGCATTCTATTCCAACTTTTCATAATCCTTTTAACCTTTTCTGCAACAGAAAAGGTCTTTCCACTTCCAGGGCAAGCAATTAGTACAATATTCCCGCTGGAATTTACGTATTCTTCTTGTTCTTTTGATAAACTCATACCTCTATTTCCTCCACAATCGGTTCAGTTACATAATACACAGCCTGCTTTAAATATTCAGGAATACAAAAATACTCTTTTCCTTCTTCATTACCCCTTAGAATCAATTCGCTAATTTCTTGTGCTAGATCTGCCTTACATTTATTTCTCTTTCGAATAAAAAGCCAAACCGCAATTTGCTTTTCAATAGTGCTACTATACTGATCTACCTTATTTTTTAATTCTGTCCCAACGCTTGGATATAATTTTTTCAATATATCAACTATTACTCCAATATTTTCATCACAGAAAGCTAGCTCATATTCCAGTGTTTTTTTAGCCCCACAAATCTGAATGTTGGCCTTTTTACACATTTTGCAAATTTCCAAAAAGCGTTCGGATTCTTTACTGTTATTTAGCTTTTTTGCAAGTCCTGCTACATCATTATCAAAATCCAAATCCAAGCTAATATAGTTCTCATCTTTTTCGTTGCATCGATCATCATCCGTAACGATTATCGCCTTACAAAAAGCAGGCATACCATCCGTCCTGCAAAGTAAATGGATAAATGGCTTAAATGCCAGACTATCAATATTTATAACTTCTACTGCATACCTATCAAAAGGCCGTCCAAGTGCCTTAGCTATCGCGGGTAGAAGTAGCGCTTCTGATATTCCTTCAACAAAGATTAAGCCCTTCGCGAAAAACATTTGTGATTTGGTTACATCCAAATATTTCATCAAATGAGCTTTATCAGAAGCACATTTTGCTGCCTCGCACTGGGCCATAGGCATACATAAAATAGTCTGATCTTTTTCATATAATAAATTTATTTGATCAAGATCAACTTTTGATACTAGTGTTGGAGAATGTGTCGTAAATAAAATTTGAAGATTCTTGTTTTCTCTTTGTTGTCGCTGAAAATATGTATATATCAAATCTTGTAATTGCGGATGTAAATGAGCTTCCGGTTCTTCCACTAATAGCATACTCTGATACACTCCTTCTTTTTGAATAGACATATCGCCAAGAGTTGTAGACATATAAATCAAGTTATTATAACCAAGTCCATTTTGTACTAGTTCAAAATTTTGTCTGCAATTTACAAGAAATTCTTCTATATTGCTATTATCATCATATTCTAATTTATGCATTTTTTGCAAAAGCTCCGTTATGTTTACAAATATAAAGCTATCATTTATTCTAATCATGCGAGAATAGCTCGGGTTGGCTGCTAATTCAACAAGCTTTTCTGCCACTTCTCCTTCCCTACTTATCTTACTCCATTTTGGATTTATCCAAGATCGAATAGATCCTGCTATAGCCTCAAAGCGAGGTTCCGTAAAACCTATATCTATTTGCTGTGATAAAATATCTTGCTCGATACTATCTAGATTGTGATTAATGATCTCTCTCACTCGACGGACCTGTTCTTTACATAAAAGTTGTTTATTTGCATTACTAAGGATGCCTATTAATTCTTGACGCTTTTCATGTGTATTTGCCACAGCACTTAGTAGTGTGGCTAGCTTACTATTCCGTGCTGGGCGAAGCCCCGCTTCTGCATTCCTTAATGCACCTAAATATGAAACATCAATCGCATCAAACAGTTCCTCTGAAAGATGATTTCCTTCGATTGATCCTCCCCATGCAGTACACTTTACTTTTTCATCTCCACTACCCGTCAAGTGAAACTTCATATGGAATTCGCCACGATTTCCTGAATCTGGCATCCATATATCAATCAGCTCCATAGGTACTTCTGCAAAATACAAATCAAATTGTGCTTCACAAGCTGTTTTACCTGTAGCATCAACATGAAAATCCAATTTCCTAAAAAATATCTCGCGTTGATATTGAGCTGCTGAAAATGCAATTCTCAAAGCATCAATTAATGCTGATTTACCAGTGTTATTTTCGCCAACAATTACATTTACTCCTTTTCTAAAATTAGCAACTATTCCATTATCATTAAAACAACGAAAATTTCTTACTTTGATTCTCTCAAGATACATGCTATCCCTCCCATATTTACACTAATCATTAATTTGTATTTAATATGCACCACACTTATTGCAAAATCACGAAATATATACAAAATATCGTCACCCACTAACTAGGTCCTAGAACGCACCAATATTAAATTTATCACATACCGAGATAATTCCCCATACATACTATAATAAAACATACCCTTGTATACCTCATAAAATTGTTATACATAATATACCACTCTACCATATACATGTCAAGACCAAAATTTGAAATTTAAATTAAATTTGCTTATTTAAGCAGTTACAATCGTAATTCTGTCCGCTACCATTCTCGCCCTAAAATCCTAGAAAACAAAAGCCCTAAAAAGGCAATATTAAACCCGTCTATTGGGATATACTAAGAAAAAAACGAGGTGTTATCCATGCCAGCGGCATTAAGAAAAACGGCAATCAGTTTTGGAATGGTGCACATTCCAATTTCGCTCTATCCCGCCGTACAGGAAAAAGGAATTTCCTTTCATCAACTCACAAATGATGGCGTGCGCATCCGGCAAAAAAAGGTACGTGAAGACAATGGCGCCGAGGTTGAATCTGCGGATATCATCAAGGGTTACGAATATGCCAAGGGACGATATGTTACTCTTACCGAGGAGGAGCTGGAACGCACGCGCACTGCGCGCGACCGCAGCATCCGCATCCTGCAATTCACTCCGCTAGAGTACATCCCACCGGTATATTTCGATAAATCCTATCTTTCTGCACCCGACGGAAGCGACCGCGCCTACGAGCTGCTTCGTCTTGCAATGCAGGATGAAGGTGTGATTGGTATCGGACAGTGCGTGCTCTGGAACCGGCAAAATATGCTGGCGCTGATACCCGAACCGGACGGTATCCGCGTGCAAACACTTTTTTATCAGGCACAAATTCGCATGTTTCCCCGTTCTTCGGGCAAGGTCGAGGTTTCGGAGGATGAGCTGCATATGGGCCGTCTACTCGTGCATAGCATGATCGCGCCCTATGCGCCAGAGAAATATCGCGATGAATACGAAGAGCGGCTAATTGCCGCCATTCAGCGAAAGATCGACGGGCAAGAAATTGTCGCCGCAGCGGAACCACAAGGTGGTATCGCCGATCTCATGGAAGCATTGAGAAAGAGCCTCGCGCAGGTAAAGGTTCCTGAACCAACAGGTGTGCACTAATGGATCTGTTTGAAGAACGGGGCGTGCAACCCATGCTGCTTGCACAGCGTCACCAACCTATAGAGTCCAGCGAGTGGCTCAACGAACTCAAATTGGACGGCATTCGTTGTATTGCCTATCTGTCGGCAGAGGAAACCGACCTTCGAAACAAGCGCAATGTGCGTTTACTATCCGGTTTTCCTGAGCTCGCACGCCTGCACAAATACGTTACAGGTACCTGCATACTGGATGGAGAACTTATCATCACCGGTACGCAAGGCAAGCCGGATTTTGAAGCGCTCCAGGCGCGCAGCATGATGACGGATTCTGTGCGCATCCGCCTGCGGTCTCGCCAGCAACCAGCCAGCTATGCAGCCTTTGACATCCTGTATTTGAATGGCGAGGATCTGACCGCTAAGCCACTGCACATTCGCAAAGAAATTCTGTCTGAAATCGCACATGATGCGGGGAACTTTGCGATATCCCGGGTACTTCAAGGAAACGCAAACGCCTTGCTTCAGCTAACCGCTGAACAAGGACTAGAAGGAATCGTCCAAAAAGAAAAAAGCAGCGCTTACCGCATGGGCAAACGCTCAGGAGATTGGATAAAAGTAAAAAATGTCTTAGATGAAGATTTCCTCGCCTGTGGCTATATTGAAAAGGGCCTGCAGAACACCAGCATCGTCTTGGGCAGCATAGATTCTCCACCGCGCTATCAGGGGCATGTCGCGCTGGGCGTCTCTCGAGAAGCCGTTAAGCGCTACCCTACGACATATGTCTGCCCTTTTCCATCTCTGCCAGCAGGAAATGAGAACGCTGTTTGGTATCAAAATCCACCCGTATGCACCGTCACCTATATGGAGCGTACCAGCGCGGGAAGCTTGCGCCAACCAAGGTTTAAGGGATTCCGGGACGATTATTATGTTCCGCTGTAGACGCTGAGGTAACGTCACTCATGTAAAAGTTCTGCCATATCGCAGCCCGCAAGCCGAGCCTCTGGCGAATCGCTTCGCCGCCTGCTCAGTCTGCGGGCTGTTTGGTGTGCCGTTATATTGTAACCGACGTCTCTGAACCGTCTTTCCAGCGGAACGTCAGTTGCTTTTGAGTCCTTTCCTGTCCCGGATAAACGATGACCTGATCCACCGTTCCTGCGAACATGCTCTCGTCGAAGTCCGCTACGTTCTCCAGCTGCCTTAGCCTTTGGAGATAAGCTTCCATTTTCCTGCGGCGGCCGACCTTATCCATCATCAGATTCCTGACCTTCTGCGCCTTTGCCTTCAGCGCTTCGTGCCGGGCATACAGCGGTTCCACCCGCCGGTTGTACGCCTCCTGGTCCTGGGTCTTCGTTGCGTTCTCCTGGATCTGGCTCATGATCTGCTGATACACACGCTCCTGCTCCGCCTGCAGGCGCTCCGCTTCCCGTTCAAGATTCTCCGTATCGCTGAGCGCCAGCAAGACTTTAGAGCACGCGTCCACAATCTCCATTTTTCGTTCTACAACCTCATTCACGGCCTGCAGGAAGGCTGCCCGAATCTCCTCATCCCGGAGGTGCGGCGAAGGGCACGGCCGGCCCTTTTCCTCGTACTTCCTATTGCAACGCCAGATCCGCGTTCGATAGGCGTCCGTGCTGTGCCAGACCTTGCTTCCGTAATATGCGCCGCATTTTCCGCAAACGAGCCGGTTTGAGAATATGCCGGCTGCGCTGGTGTGCCGCCCAATTTCCCGGCGGCGCTTCATTTCGTACTGCACCAGATCGAACACCTCCGCGGTAACGATTGCGGGATGGCTGTTCTCAACGTAATACTGCGGCACTTCTCCTTTATTCACTTTCTTTTTCTTCTGCAGAAAATCCACCGTAAAGGTCTTTTGCAGCAGGGCGTCACCCTTGTACTTCTCGTTGGTTAGGATAGACTTCACCGTGCCATCCTGCCACCTCGTCTTGCCGGACGGCGTGGGAATTCCGCACTGGGTCAAGTAAGCGGCGATGCTGGACGGCGTTTCCCCGTCTAGAAACATGCCATAGATCTGACGGACAATTCGCGCTTCGCTTTCCACAATGCGCATGTTTCCGTTCTCATCCTTTTCATAGCCCAGGAAGTGGCCGTATGGCACGGACACCTTGCCATCTGCAATGCGCTTACGCCAGCCCCAGGTGACGTTTTCGGAGATACTCCGGCTCTCTTCCTGCGCCAGGGAAGACATAATGGTGATGAGCAGCTCGCCCTTGCTGTCCAACGTGTCGATGTTTTCCTTCTCAAAGAACACACCCACGCCCTTCTCCTTCAGCTTGCGAATGGTCGTAAGGGTATCTACTGTGTTGCGGGCGAAACGGCTGACGGATTTTGTAATGATGCGGTCGATCTTCCCGGCCATCGCATCCTCAATCATGCGATTGAAGTTCCTGCGCTTTTTGGTGTTGGTGCCTGAAATGCCCTCGTCCGCATAGACCTCGATAAACTCCCATTCGGGATTGGCCTGGATATAGCGGGTATAATAGTCCACCTGCGCCTCATAAGAAGTCAGCTGCTCCTCTTCATCGGTACTGACACGGGCATACGCTGCTACCCGCTTCTTTGCGGAAGCTGCCGCGCGCTGGGGCGAAAACCGTTGCACGGTCGCTGGGATCGTCCGCACCCGCGTCCCATTCGGACTGACCCGGATCAATTCACTCATGGCTGTGCCTCCGTTTCATCTGTTCGCTGGCCCGCCTCCTCATCTCGTCCGTCCATCTCTCTGCACGAGAACGATCCTGCCAGACCTTTTCCTCCGCCTGGCCGTCCGCAAAGATAAACGCAACGCGGTTGGATGCGTGTATCCGGATTTCAGACAGGCAGCCTATGTTCTCCTCTGTGATCTCACGCACGCCCAAGACTTCGCAGGCGAGGGTTAGCAGCGTCTCCTCCGGAATTTGTTTGGAGGCGCAGGCCGCTTTTCCCTTTTGCGCGTAAGTCAGGCATTGCCACACGATGCGCTTCGGCGTACCCTTCCCGCTGGATCTGGTCCGCCGGTTATAGTGCGCTCCGCAGAGGCCGCAAATCACTTTTCCACTCAAAGGATAGCGTGCGCTTGTCGGCTTGCTTACATTCAATCGGGCCACCCTGGCAGATGATATCATCTGCGCTCTTTCGAACACCTCATGGCTGATGATCGCCGGATGTGTTTGTTCCGCATAATACTGCGGCAGTTCTCCGCGGTTGTAGTGCTTTTCTTTTGAGAGATGATCCGCTATATACGTCTTTTGCAAAAGCGCGTCGCCCGTATATTTCTCATTCAGGAGCATTTCCCGTACCGCCGTGGCCGTCCATTCTCCGCCGTACCGGCGCGGCACCCCTTCCTCCCGCAGGCGCTTCGCAATCGTTGGGCTGCCGTCGCCTCGCAGGTATTCCGAAAAGATGCGTCTCACAATCGCGGCTTCTTCCGGGTCAATTTCAATCTTCCCATTTTCACTGCGATACCCGTACATCAGCATCAGATTCATAGGCTTGCCCTCGGAAAAATCCTTGCGAATCCGCCACTTACAGTTGTCCGAAACGCTCTTGCTTTCTTCCTGCGCAAAAGAAGCGAGGATGGTCAGCATCAGCTCGCCATCCCCGCTCAGACTATCGATATGCTGTTCCTCAAAGTACACCGCTACGCCGAGTTCCTTCAGTTCTCGTACCGTTTCCAGTAGGACCAGCGTATTTCGGGCAAACCGGCTGATCGATTTGGTGAGGATCCGGTCGACCTTGCCCGCCCGGCACGCTTCCAGCAGACACTGAAACTGTGGCCGCGCATCCTTCGTCCCTGTGTACGCCTCATCCGCATATACGCCCGCGAACGCCCAGCCCGGATGCTTTTGGATGTATGCACTGTAATAGCTTACCTGCTCCGCGAGCGAGTGCAGCATGGCTTCCTTCCCGGTTGAAACGCGGCAGTAGGCCGCAACACGTTCCCTGCGGGGAACGGCCGCATGAACCGGCTTGACCCTGCGGATCGTCATGGTTCTGTTCTGCCTTGTGTTTTCCATGGCTTTCGCCTCCTTCCGCGACTATATTCCCTCTTTTTAGAAGAAGTATCAACCGTCATTTGGATACAACCCGCCCCAAACCGGGGAGAATTTCTCCGCCAGAATTGGTTGGATTCTGACAAACTCGCCGCGGGTAATCAGCCCCTCGCGAAGCATGTGCCGGATAACCGCCATGGCGGCGCGATAGGAAAGCTCACGCTGAAACTGATCTGGCGAAAGCAGCGGTTTTTGGTTTGTAACCGGTCCGCGCAAACGATTATCCTGCATGCCTGTCTCCTTTTCCAAAGCGGTGCGCAATATAGCAGGCATGTCCGCAGTATTTTCTTTGCAGATCATTGCCCATGAGCAGCCTTCCGCATCCCGCGCACCGCCGCGCGTTTTCCTTCGGGTACGCCTGCGTGCGCCAGTAGGCCATCCGGCACGCATCCGAGCAGAACAGCCGTTTTCTCCGTCCGGGGATCAGAACAAGCGGCCGCCCGCAGCGAAGGCATGCCGCCTGATTCCCTTTTTCCTGGGATTGCAGCGGATTCACCGCACTGTCCCGCCGGCAAAAAGACTTGACCGTATTGACGGACAGATTCAGGATCGCGCCGATTCGCTTATACCCTTCGCCCATGGCTCTCAACCGCCGGATCTCCTGCTGCTGTTCTTGCGTCATGACTTTCTTCCCTCCTGCGTACTCGTAGATTCAATAAGCGAACCCCCGGCACTGCCAGTTGAGCTGACTGAGCCGGGGGTTTTGACAGGTATGTTGTTCTATGCCTACGTACCGATATCACGCTTGGTTGTTGCCGTTTCTAAAGGATCCTGGAATACTTCCCGGATACCCAGCCGACCTGACCGTTGATCACAATAGCGTTCCAGCCGTTGCGGGCGGTGGCGATGTGGTCAAAGGTCATGCCCGCCCTGACCGTGGTGATGACGCGATAATTCGTGCCGTTGCCCACACGGACGTAGACGCTGCCACCGGTGATCGTCACCGTAGTGCTCAACGGCTTCGGTTCCTCCGGCTCGACGGGTGCGTCGGCTTCCTCGTCGTTGTCTTCAGTCCCGGCTTCCTCGTCGGAAATAGCGTCCATCAGCGCCACATGGCTCTTCTCGCCGTACTTGCCGTCCACTTCGAGACCCTCCGCCTTCTGGAAGGCGCGCACAGCTGCTTCGGTCTCCGAGCCAAAGTCGCCGTCCGCGCCGTACTTCGGCAGGTTGTAGCCCAGCTGCAGCAGGTATTCCTGCAGCTGCTTCACGTCGCTGCCTTCGGTGTCCTTTTTGAGCAGTCTGGAACCCAGCGCATATTCCGTCTGCGGAGGCTTCATGTCGCTGGCTGCGCCGTAGTCGATAAACGGCAGGAAGTACCAGTGCGTCCAGCTGCGATCCTTGACGCGGGTCTTCACGCACCCATACGAGAAACCGCGCTCCTCCACGGCGTAGCCGCCGCCCACATAAACGCCCGCATGCCCGTCCGAGCGCAGCGCGATGCCGGGCACCTCCGGCAGGCTGTCCATGGTACCCCATGTACAACCCTTGTTCTTTGCATAGGTAAACATGCTGTTGGCGGACTTGTCCGGGCAGTCGTTTGCGCCATAGGAGCTTGCGTAGGTGCTGTCCGTGCCAATGCTCTCGATCACACCCTTACCGCCGCCGGTCCAGCAGTACCCCTTGATGAGTCCGACGCAGTCCGCGCAGACCTTCTTCTTCGAGATGTCGTCCCTGTAGCGGCTGGTGCGGCTGGAGCCATAGTGGGATGGATACTGCGCGGCCTTGCGCGAACGCAGGCTTTCAGTGCATTTGTAGACGCAGGTGCCGTACCAGTAGGGCTGTCCGACCATGCTTTGGCAAAAAGCCGCGAAGTGCTCGTTGGTGAGCGGAGTGTTGATTCTGTCTGGCATGTCTGTCCCTCCTT
>ERZ857998.3105-NODE-3105-length-14184-cov-9.555524_pt1 | contig 14184 bp, 12 predicted proteins | sample MGYA00519954_ERZ857998 | MGnify/ENA primary metagenome ERZ857998 (study PRJEB31778, sample SAMEA3449424) | human gut metagenome | biome: human gut; feature: human-associated habitat; material: faeces | place: United Kingdom | collected 2010/2012 ...
GGCGCACCATCGCGTCGTAGACGGAGGAATCGCCGTGCGGGTGATATTTGCCCAGCACATCGCCGACGATGCGCGCGCTCTTGCGGAACGGCTTGTCCGGCTGCAAGCCCAGCTCATCCATGGAATACAGGATGCGCCGGTGCACGGGCTTCAGGCCGTCGCGCACATCGGGCAGGGCGCGGTCGATGATGACCGCCATGGCGTAGGCGATGAAGCTCTTTTTCATCTCCTGCTCGAGGTGCATGGGCTGGATGCGTTCGAGATTGTTTTCGCTCATTGTGTGCTCCTTATTTCTCCTCTCCCCCCTCCGGCGCCGGAAGCGGGAGACAAACGAAGATTGACTGAAGGTTTATGGGGGGCGCTGCCGGGAAGGCCGGCCCGCGCGCGGATGCGCGTTCAGCCCGCTTCCACAGCGGGGGAGCCGGCAGCGCACGGATCGTCAGATATCGAGATTTTCGACCAGCTTCGAGTTTTGCTCGATGAACTCGCGCCGCGGCTCCACCTTGTCGCCCATCAGCAGCGTGAACAGCTCGTCGGCGGCAATGGCGTCGTCCATGGTCACGCGCTTCATGAGGCGCTTTTCCGGGTCCATCGTCGTGTCCCAGAGCTGCTCGGGATTCATCTCGCCGAGGCCCTTGTAGCGCTGGATGGTCGGCTTCGGCTCGCGGCCGATCTCGTTGAGCGTCGCGTCGAGCTCCTCATCGGTGTAGACATATTTTTCAAACTTGTTCCGCTTGATCAGATAGAGCGGCGGCTGCGCGATATACACATACCCCTCCTCGATCAGCGGCCGCATGTGCCGGAAGAAGAACGTCAGCAGCAGGATGCGGATATGGCTTCCGTCCACATCCGCATCCGTCATGATGATGATTTTGTCATAGCGGAGATGATTGCCAAAGGCTTGCGCCAATGGGGTTTTGACGCTCATATTGCCGATGATTTTCAAAATGTGGTAGCAACCTTTCACGAGTATGACCCGCACTTAATTTTGATGGATATTTCCCTGCCTTTTTATAATGGCTACTATTGGTGCACGGAGATACGCAAGGTATCTAAGGTGCCGATTATTTTTCTTTCCTCCCGGGCCGACAAAATGGATATTATTATGGCTATCAATATGGGTGGGGATGACTATATCAGCAAGCCGATATCTATGGATCTTTTAACTTCTAAAATACAGGCAATGCTAAGGCGCAGCTATGATTATGTGGTGGAGCCTCCCCAGCTGCGCTTTAGGGGATATTCTTTGAATAGCGGAATTAGCAGCCTTTGCTTTGAGGAGGAAAAAATAGAGCTTACCAAAAACGAGTTCCGCATTTTGCAGCTTCTGTTCGAGCGCCGGGGCCGCACGGTTCCCAGGGAGGACATCATGCAGGCCCTGTGGGAAAGCGACAGCTTCATCGACGACAATACCCTCACGGTTAACGTGGCGCGCCTGCGTGCCCATCTGGCGGAAATCGGCCTGGAGGGGTTCATCCGCACACAGAAGGGCCTGGGTTACCTGGTGGATGAGACATGATGGGCGCACGGGAGCTTCTGCCTGTATTTTTCAGCTACTGCCGCCGTATGCTCCGGGCGTTCCTGCTGGTGGCGCTGGGCGGCGCCACGCTGTTCGTGGTGACCATTCTGTACCGCGCGCCGCTGGAGCTGCCCCTATACACATGCTGCCTTGTAGGCGCTGTGGGAGCCGTGTTCTTTTTTTCCGGCTTTGCCCGGTATTACCGCCGGCATGCCGCGCTGCGCATGCTGCGTGCCCAGTGCGCCACCAAGCTGGCAGCGCTGCCTGCACCCCGGGATATTTTGGAGAAAGACTATGGCGATATCATTGCCGCTCTGGAGCGCAACCGTCTTTCTGCCGCGGCAGACGCCGCCCACCGCGAAGCCGATGCGACGGAATATTATACGCTTTGGTCCCACCAGATCAAAACCCCGCTGGCGGCCATGCGCCTTCTGCTGCAGGAAAGCCCGGATATCCCTGGCCGCAGCGCCTTTGCCCAGGAGCTGTTCAAGGCCGAACAGTATGTGGACATGGTGCTGGGCTATCTGCGCATTGGTTCTATCCATGCCGATCTCTCGCCGCAGGAGGTCCCTTTGGAGGCCCTTGTGCGGGAGAGCGTAAAAAAGGTGTCCACTCTGTTCATCCATCAGAAAAGCACAACGCTGCAGATCAGCTCCCTGCCGGGCACGGTCCTCACGGATAAAAAATGGTTCTCCTTTGTGCTGGAACAGATCCTTACCAACGCGGCCAAGTACACGCTGCGCGGCACGGTGCGTGTGTATCTGGCCAAGGACTCGCCCGATACGCTGGTCGTCGAGGACACGGGCCTTGGCATCCGCGCAGAGGACCTGCCCCGTATTTTTGAGCGCGGCTTTACCGGCTACAACGGGCGCGGCGGCCAGCGCAGTACAGGGCTGGGCCTGTATCTGTGCCATGAGGTGCTGCAAAGGCTGGGGCACACGATCTCCATCCGCTCCGAGCCGGGAAAAGGGACGGCGGTGTGCATCTGCTTTGCCCGCGGCACGCTGGTGGTGGAATAATCGCTTCGGCGCACGGCAGGCGTTCAGCGTCTGGCGCGCGCTGTTTTTGTCTGCTGCCGCAGGTGCGTTCCTTACGGTTTTGTAAGCCGGAACGCGCCAATCGTAAGCGTATGTTATGGCAGGCGTGGCGGACAGGATACTATAATGAAAGCACACCGGAGATCCGGAACGGCGCGGGCGGACAGCCGGCGCTATTTTTTGAGGAGGCTGCTTTATGCCATTGCTTGAAGTTGAACACTTACAAAAGGTATATACCGCGCGCTTCGGCGCAGTACAGGTAGAGGCCCTGCGGGACGTAAATTTCACCGTAGAGGAGGGCGAATACGTCGCCATCATGGGCGAGAGCGGCAGCGGAAAAACCACTCTGCTGAACATCCTTGCCGCGCTGGACAAGCCCACCAGCGGCGCGGTGCGTCTTTCGGGCGGGGATATCACCAAAATCAAGGACAGCAAAATGTCCCAGTTCCGGCGTGAGCATCTGGGCTTCGTGTTCCAGGATTTCAACCTGCTGGATACGTTCAGCCTGCGGGACAATATCTTTCTTCCGCTTGTGCTCTCGCACAAGGGCCACGCTGAAATGGCCGCCCGCCTTGCGCCCATCGCGCGGCAGCTCGGCATTGAAGCTCTGCTGGACAAGTACCCTTACGAAGTCTCCGGCGGGCAGAAACAGCGCGCAGCCGTGGCCCGCGCGCTTATCACAAAGCCGGAGATTGTGCTGGCGGACGAGCCCACGGGCGCGCTGGATTCCAAGGCGACCACAAAGCTGCTGCGCATGTTCGGCGAGATCAACCGCGGCGGCCAGACCATATTGATGGTGACGCACTCCACGCGGGCGGCCAGCCATGCGGGCCGTGTGCTGTTCATCAAGGACGGCGTGGTGTTCCATCAGCTTTACCGCGGCAATATGACAAGCAACGAGATGTTCGCCAAGATCGGCGATACGCTCACCATGCTGACGACGGGAGGGGCGGACCGTGGCTAACGCGCTTTACCCCAAACTGGCGCTGACGAACCTTGGCAAAAACAAAAGCACCTACTTTCCCTATATGCTCACCAGTATCGTATGCATCATGACGTACTATATCATGCAGTCCATCGCCATGAACGAGGGGCTGATGGAGGTGCCCGGCGCCGCCATCGCCATGACCATCTTTTTTCTGGGCACGGGCATTATTGCTGTTTTCTGCATTGCGCTGATGTTCTACACCAACAGCTTTCTCATCAAGCGGCGCAAAAAGGAACTCGGCCTTTACTGTGTACTGGGCATGGAAAAGCGGCACGTTGCGCTGGTTTTGTTTTTTGAAACACTGTTCACCGCAATTGCGTGTCTGGCGCTGGGGCTTGTGTTCGGCGTATTATTCTCAAAGCTGCTGTTCATGGCGCTGCTGTATCTGCTGGATTTCGCAACGCCGCTGGCGTTCTCCGTCTCGGTGCCGTCGCTCGTCACCACTGTGGTGCTGTTCGCGTGCATCTACGGCGCGACACTGCTGTACAACATGGTGCACATCCGCCTTGCCAACCCGGTGGAGCTGCTCCACGGCGGGCAAAAAGGCGAAAAAGAGCCAAAAACCTCCTGGCTTCTCACTTTTGTAGGCCTGGCCGCGCTGGCAGGCGGCTATTTTATCGCCGTATATTTCAAAAGCCCGCTGAATGCGCTTTTGCTGTTTTTTGTCGCTGTATTCCTCGTCATTCTGGGTACGTTCTGCCTGTTCACCGCCGGCAGCATTGCTCTGCTGAAAGCCCTGCGGCGCCGCAGGAATTTCTATTACAGGCCCAACAACTTCATTGCCGTCTCCGGCATGATGTACCGCATGAAGCAGAACGCCGCCGGCCTTGCGGCCATCTGCATCCTTTCTACGATGGTGCTCGTCACGATCTCTACTACCGTAAGCCTGTACATGGGGCGCAATGACATGGTGACAAGCATGTACCCCAGAGAAATTTGCAGCAATTCTACCGCAGCGGAAAATGCGCCGGCGGTTCAGGATGCTTTTGCACAAAGCACCCGGGCGCTGGGCCTGGAAATCAAAAATCCCATCGCCGGCCGCAGCCGTAGCCTTAATGTGATTTCTGTCGACGGTTCCTACGAAGACGCGCCTGCTTCGGTGAGTTCCGGAGAGGTTGTTGCGGTCTCACTTGTCCCTCTTTCAGACTATAATTCTACTTTCGGCACAAACTTCCAGCTCGCTTCCGGCGAAGCCCTTGCCTATCCCACGGGAAACTTTGTGCTTTCGGATACTGTTACTCTCGGCGGGCAGGCTGTTCATATCGCACAGCGGCTGGACGAGAGCCCTTATATCGGCTCCGGCAACTACACCGCCATAACCGGCCTTATCCTCGTTGTTCCGGATGAAGAAGCCACTTCCCTGTACCGTGCCATGGGCGGAACGCAGGAACAGTTCGCTTACAGCGCCGCCTTCGACGTGGACGCCACGCCGGAGCAGATCGCCGCATTGCAGGAGGATCTATGGACGCGGCTTAACGGTATCTGCGGCATTTATGCCCGCTCCGAGCTATATACCGAGTGGAACGCCATGTACGGCAGCTTCCTGTTCCTTGGCATCTTCCTGGGGTGCCTGTTCCTGATGGCCACGGTGCTGATCATCTACTACAAACAAATCAGCGAGGGCTATGAGGATCACGACCGGTTCCGCATCATGCAGCAGGTGGGCATGAGCCGGAAAGAGGTCAAACGCGCCATCAACAAACAGATATTGCTGGTGTTTTTCCTGCCGCTGCTCATGGCTGCGCTGCATATGGTGTTCGCCTTTGAGATCATCTGCAACATGCTTCTTGTGTTCGGAATGGTGAACCGGCTTTTGTTCTTCGGCTGCACGGCCGTCACATTTCTCATTTTCGCCGCCGCGTATGTGGTGGTATACCGCATTACCGCGCGTACCTATTACCGCCTTGTGGAGGCGTGACGCCTCTTTGCTCCACTTCAAAACGAAAGGATGAAGCCCTCTATGAAAACCTTTGGAAAATGCATCCTCGCCCTGCTGGGCGTTGCCGTCCTGCTGTTCTGCATCGGCAAAATGAAAGCGCCCGATGAAGCGCTCGCCTACCGGGAGCGCCGTCCGGATTAACGCCCGGAGAGGCAGCCGCAAAAAGCGCCCCGCACATCGGTCCGGTGTCCGTCCGGCCGTGCGCGGGGCGCTTTTGGGTCACTTGTGGTATTTTCCGCCGTGGTTGATGGAAAACGCGCGGTAAAGCTGCTCCAGCAGCATCACCCGCGCAAGCTGGTGCGGGAATGTCATTTTGCTCATGGAAAGCCGCAGAGACGCCGTCTGCTTTACGCTGTCCGCAAGCCCGTGGGACGAGCCGATCACGAACGCCACGTCCCCCGCGCCGCTGCCCGCGCGCTCGTCCAGATACGCGGCCAGCTCCTCGCTGGTTTTTTGTTTTCCTTCGACGCACAGCGCCGCCAGGCTGCTGCCCTTGGGCACGGCCGTCAGAATGGCGCGCGCCTCTTTTTCCAGCGCCTTGCCGATGACGGCGGGCGAAGCGTTTTTTTCCGCAATGGGCTCCTCCGGCAGCTCCACGATGTTCAGCCTGCAATAGGCTGAAAGACGCTTTGCATATTCGGCGGCGGCCTTTGCGTAATAATCCGCGTTCAGCTTCCCCAGCGCGATGAGCGTAATGGTCTGCACAATGCTTCCCTCCTGTTATCCTGCGGCTGCCGCACGGCGCGCTTAAAATTCAATGATGGGCGATACCTCGTGGCGGCGCGCCGCATTCACAACGCAGTCCCGCCCCGGCACAACGCCCGCGCCCAGCAGCGCGGCGCGCACGCTTTCCAGCGCAAGCTCCGGGGTATTGTTCTCCTGGCTGATATGGCACAGCGCGAACCTTTCACATCCGTTTTCCAGCAGACGCACCAGCGTGGCCGCGTTCTCCTCATTGCACAGATGCCCGCGCTGGGACGCAATGCGCGTTTTCAGATAATATGGATACGGCCCCGTCATGAGCATATTATAATCATAATTGGCTTCCAGCGCCACCACATCCGCCAGCAAAAGGTTCGCCAGCACCTCGTCGCTCACATAGCCAAGGTCTGTTGCGACGCCTGCCACCCGGCCCAAAGGCGTGGTGATGCGGTAACCCCGGCAGGCCACAGAGTCGTGGCTCGTTTCAAAGCTCTGCACCGCAAAACCGCACACGTCCTCGGTGCGGCCGTCGATGTCTATCAATTCCGCGCCCGGCGGCACAAGGCCCCGGCAAGCCAGATAATCCAGCGTGGCCGCGCTGCCGTACACCGGCACAGGGTGATATTTTAAAAAGATGGCAAGACCGCTCACATGGTCCGAATGCTCGTGGGTGACAAGGATGCCGCCCAGGTCCGCCAGCGGCAGCCCCAACCCTTTCAGCGCGTTCTGCGTCATGCGGCAGCTCTTGCCCATATCCACCAGTAAGTAACGGCCGTTTTCCTCCACCAGGGCGCTATTGCCCGAGGAACCGGAATACAGCGTGGTAAAACGCGCCATGCGCAGCCTCCCTTTTAACATTCAAAAACGGAAGGAGCCGAAACGCTCCTTCCGTTCTGCTTTTTGTAAGCTTACAGCGCAGCCTGCCGCAGCACGCCCGCGGGCTTTTCCACCCGCTTGATGTCCGCGCCGAGCCCCCGCAGCTTTTCCACGATATCCTCGTAGCCGCGTTCGATGTGGCAAATCTCGTCCACTTCGGAAACGCCGTCCGCCGCCAGCGCCGCAACCACGAGTGCCGCGCCCGCGCGCAGGTCCGCCGCGCGCATGGGGGCCGGCAGCAGCTCCTGCACGCCCTCAATCACAGCCACGCGCCCGTCCACCTGGATGTTCGCGCCCATACGGGTCAGCTCATCCACATAACGAAAACGGTTTTCCCAAATCCCTTCGGTGATGATGGACGTCCCCTTTGCCAATGTGAGCAGCACGGTCATCAGCGGCTGCATATCGGTGGGGAAACCGGGATGCGGCATTGTTTTGATATTCAGCGGCTCCAGGTCGCCCGTGCGGTACACCCGCAGGGAATCGTCGAACTCCTCAACGGTGGCGCCCGCCTTTTCCAGCTTGCTGGTGATAGGTTCCAGATGCTTGGGGATGACATTTTTGATGAGTACGTTGCCGCCTGTGATCGTGGCGGCAACCATGTAGCTGCCCGCCTCGATCTGGTCCGGGATGATGGAATAGGTGCAGCCGTGCATCTGCTTGACGCCTCGGATCTTGATGACGTCGGTGCCCGCGCCGCGCACGTCCGCGCCCATCATATTCAAAAAGTTGGCAACGTCAACAATGTGGGGCTCTTTGGCCACGTTTTCCAGCACGGTCTGGCCCTCGGCCATCACAGCCGCCAGCATGGCGTTGATGGTGGCGCCCACCGAAACGGTATCGAAAAACACGTCCTCGCCGCGCAGGCTGTCGGACTCCACACTGATCATACCGTATTCCACCGAGTCCTTCGCGCCGAGGGCTACAAACGCCTTGAGGTGCTGGTCGATGGGGCGCGGGCCGAGATTACAGCCGCCGGGCATGGCCACGGTGGCTTTGCCGAAACGGCCCAGCAGCGCGCCCAGAAAATAATAAGAGGCGCGCATCTGGCGCGAAAGCTCGTTGGGCACACTTGTGGCGGTGATATGGGCTGTGTCGATCTCCAGCGTGTGCTTGTTGATGACGCGCACATGCGCGCCCATGGCGCTGAGGATGTCCACAGAGGCACTGACGTCGCTGATATTGGGCAGGTTCTCGATCACACATTTACCGCCTGCAAGAATGGTGGCCGGCAGGATGGCGACCGCCGCATTTTTCGCGCCGCTGATCTCGACTTCGCCCACCAGCGGTTTACCGCCGTGAATGACAAACTTTTCCAATAGACGTACTCTCCTTTGAGCGTTCTTTATAGGATCGGGCCGAAAGGCCGCGCATAGAGCGCATGGTAACTCTCTTAGTATACACTAATTTTGCGCAGATTAAAAGCATAAATGCATATTCGACAGGATTTGGCACAAATTAACTGAAAGTGCGGAAAGGCTCTGTCACAACCGCACTTATTATATCCATTTGCCAGGCTTTTTGCAACAAAAACGGCATGATTCGTCAATTTTTTGTCACCAATGTAAAGGCCGGGCGCTGTACGCCCGGCCTTGTGTGTTCACGAACGGCACTCGGTCAATTCTCCGCGCGCCTACGCCGCCTAAGCGGGGAAGCACGCCGGTGAATTGCGTGGTGTATCCTTAAGGCATGACATACCTTCGGGTATCTGTCCACTGGCCATTCACCTGGATCTCAAAATGGCAGTGGTTGCCCGTAGAATACCCTGTGGAACCCACGCGTGCGATAGGCTGGCCCTTCACTACATATTCACCCTGCTGCACCAGAAGCTCGGAGCAGTGCGCATACACAGTGGCGAAGCCGTTGCCATGGTCGATCTTGACAAATTTTCCGTACGTCCACCATGCCGTGCCGCGCGCGTCTGTCGCAACTTCCACCACGCCGTTATCCGCCGCAACAATGGTCGTACCGTAACGCGCCGTGATATCCGCCCCGCGGTGATAGCGTGAGGCCCAGCGGCTGATGCCCTTATAATCCGGTACCGGCCAGGTGAATTCACCTGTCGCCGGGTCTCCCGCAGTGCCGCCGTAGGGGTTATACGTGCCGTACCGCGTGATCTGCGGCACCGCCTCCACCAGCACGGTCGGCTCACGCGTCTGAATGCGCTGTACCTCCTGGCCGTCGATATAAACGACGTCCTCGTTTACTTCCTCCAGGCCCGGTGAAGCCTCCTGCTCCACCACTTCGCGGCCCCACTCCAGCTCGGGGTCATTGATGACCTGCGGCTCGGCCGCAGTTTCAACGGTGCGGGTCACATTCTGCACCGCCTGCACGCCCAGCATATCCCAGCCCACCAGGATATTGCCGTCGGAAAGCTCCACGGGAGCCGTTCCGTGCAGGCGCGCCAGCAGATCGTCCAGCGTGATAATGGTGCTGGTGAAATACAGGCCCGGCTTAAGTTCCACATTTTGCTGGAACTCCACACGCCAGCTGTCGTCATTCTCATGTCCTTCGTAAAGAGGCTCTTTCAGAGCCTCCAGCGCCTGTGTCAACGCGGCGGAATCCGCCGTAACGCCGATGAACTCCGTATTGACATAGACGCCTGTCGCCTCGCGGAATTCAGCAGATGATGTCTCGATGATGCGGTCCGTCAGTTCGCCTTGGGAATACAGCGCCGCCTGATCCACAATGGTGAGCGTATATTCCGGGCGCGCTTTCCAGTCCTCGCCCGTGTCCACATTCTGGATGCGGTCCAGAATATCCGCGTGCGCCGCATCATAAACGCTTTCGTTGGCAATGAAGCCCACGAATTCGCCGCGGAATTCCACCCGCAGTGCAAAAGTAGAGGACAGAACACCGTCCACGGTAACGAGCAGCACGCCCAGCGCGGCCGCAGGCAGCAGATACGCCAGACCGCGCAGGATCAGGTGCTTGTACGCCAAAACGCCGCGGAAGAAATAGGCAAGTCCTTTGCCCGCCGGCGAGCCGCCGGCCTCCCGTTCTTCACGCACTACCTGGCGGATGTTGCGCAGCCCGCTGCGCATCTGCCGCCAGGGGGCGCGCAGATCCTCCCATACAGCGGCAAAAAACGGCCGCAGAATATTGGCGCCCAGCGCCAGCATCCAGCACACGCCGTGCCAGAGCGCCAGTACGGCGGCGCGTGCGCCGCGGCCGAAGTTCAGCAGAAAATATTCCGAATGAAGGCCGACATAATAAAACAGGCGGCCGATCAAATGCAGGAAAGCGCGCACGGATATCTCGTCGTCCGGGATATACCTGCGCCAGCGTTTCCTTGCAGCCATACGCCCCCTCCTTTCCGGGTCTCCGTGGGGATATGCCAGCCGCGCAAAGCGCGGTGCAGAAACAGGCAAATGTCCGGTTCCATCTGCATCCCCGGCACAGGAGCGCCGGTCAGAGCGGGGGTCCGAACTTTATTATTATACACTATTTTGCCCACGATGCAAGTTTAATCCCTTTCCAGCGCGGCGACGCATACCTTTTTTCACATTTGTATCAACACACGGAAGGGGTCAAATGCCGAAATCTTCCGCCCGGATGCCGCACGCCGCCAGCAGCGCACGCATGTCTTCGGGCAGCGGCGCGTGCACTGTGTGCGCCGCATCCTCCCCCGTCAGGCCAAACGATACCGCGCCGCAGTGCAGCGCCGGGCGCGCCATGTGCTCCGGACATCCGCCGTACATGCCGTCGCCCGCCAGCGGATGCCCCCGGGACGCGAAATGTACACGGATCTGATGTGTGCGCCCCGTGACGGGCACCACCCGCAGCAGTGTGTGCCCTCCGCCCCGTGCCAGCACCCGGTATTCCGTGCGGCTGGGCTGCCCCCGGCCGCACACGCACCGCTGAATGATGGACCCGTGCGCCAGCGCAATGGGCGCGTCGATGGCGCCCTCCTCCCCGTCCACCAGCCCCTCGGCCACGGCATAGTACACTTTTTGCACCGCGGCGGCCAGCAGCGGCGCGGCATAGGCGTTCATCGCGCACAGCACAAGGCCGGAGGTTCCCCTGTCCAGCCGGTTCACCGGACGGAACACGGCCGCGCTGCCCCGCGCGGCCATCCGGCCGCGGAAAGCATTGGCCAGCGTGCCGTCCGCATACCCCCGGGTGGGATGCACCGTTTGTCCCGCGGGCTTGTTCAGCACCATTGCATGGGCATCCTCATACAGGATATCCAGCGGCAGCGCCTGGGGCAGCACCTCCGTAGGAGGCTCCGGAGGCAGCGCAAAGGAAATCCGCTGGCCCGCTGAAAGGCGCATATCCGTGTGTACGGGCGCGCCGTCCCGGAAAAAGCCGTTCGAGGCCTTCACGCCCTTGGCCAGCGCTGCCGAAACACCGCGTTTGCGCAGAAAGTCCCGCAGCAGCATACCGTTTTCCTTTTGCTCCACCGTAAATTCCAGCGTCATGCGCTCCGCTCCTTTCCCATGGATGCCCCGCCGTCCCGGCAGGCAAAAAACAGGGGCCGCTCTGCGCGGCCCCTGCCCGGTTTTGTACGGTTGATGCTTAATACGCAATACCCTCGGCGAGCATGGCGTCGGCCACCTTGATAAAGCCCGCCACGTTGGCGCCCACCATCAGGTTTCCTTCCGCACCGCATGCCTTGGAGGCGTCATAAGCATTGTGGAAAATATTCTTCATGATATTCTGCAAACGCTCGTCCACTTCCTCGAATGTCCAGGACAGGCGCAGAGAGTTCTGGCTCATCTCCAGGCCGCTGGTGGCCACGCCGCCCGCGTTGGCGGCCTTGGCCGGGCCGTAGAGCATGCCGTTTTCCAGATACACGTTGATCGCCTCCGGCGTGGAGGGCATGTTCGCGCCCTCGCACACTACCTTGCAGCCGTTTGCGGCAAGCAGCTTGGCGCTGGCCTCGTCGATCTCATTCTGCGTGGCGCAGGGCAGCGCGATATCGCAGGGGATGCTCCAGATGCCGCTACAGCCTTCGTGATACTCGGCGGCGGGCACCGCCTTAACATACTCGGAGATGCGGGCACGGCGAGCCAGCTTGATCTCCTTCACCACATCCAGGTCGATGCCGTTTTTGTCGTAGACATAGCCCGTGGAATCGGACAAAGCCACGACCTTGCCGCCCAGCTGGGTGGCTTTCTCCGTGGCGTAGATGGCCACGTTGCCGCTGCCGGAGATCACCACCGTTTTGCCCTTAAAGCTGTCGTTTTTCATGCAGTTGAGGGCTTCCTCGGTAAAGTAACACAGGCCGTAGCCGGTGGCCTCCGGACGCACCAGGCTGCCGCCGTAGGAAAGGCCCTTGCCCGTCAGCACGCCCGTCACTTCGTTGCGCAGGCGTTTGTACTGGCCGAACATATAACCGATCTCCCGCGCGCCCACGCCGATGTCTCCGGCGGGCACGTCGGTAAACTGGCCGATATGCTTGGAAAGCTCCGTCATAAAACTCTGGCAGAAACGCATGATCTCTGCGTCGGATCTGCCTTTCGGGTCAAAATCGCTGCCGCCCTTGCCGCCGCCCATGGGCAGGCCCGTAAGGCTGTTTTTGAACACCTGCTCAAAGCCCAGGAACTTAATGACGGACGCCGTGACGGAAGGATGCAGGCGCAGGCCGCCCTTGTACGGGCCGATGGCGGAGTTGAACTGCACGCGGTAGCCGCGGTTCACATGCACCTTGCCCGCGTCGTCCACCCAGGAAACACGGAACTGAATGAAGCGTTCCGGCTCCACCATACGCTCCAGAATGCCTTGCTGTTCCAATTCGGGATGCTTTTCCACATAAGCCTCCAGGCTCTCCAGCACCTCGCGCACAGCCTGCAAAAATTCGGTTTCGCCCGCGCTGCGCCCGCTTACTTCGTCATACACGCGCGCCAGATAATCGTTTTTAAACATAATCTTTCCCCTTTTCCTGTTGCCCGCGCCCAAGGCGCGGATATTTATAAATTCCCATACATAAAATTATACCCATTAAATGGCATTTTTTCAAGAGAAAATTGCAGTTTGTGCGCCAGTGTTGCAAATGCTGCAAAATGTGTGCTATACTAAGATGCCCAAACGAGTAAAACATACGGCGGCGGGGCGTTTCACGCGCTCTGAGGAAAGTCCGGGCTCCACAAGGGAATGGTAACTGCTAACGGCAGCCGGGGGTGACCCCAGGGATAGTGCAACAGAAATAGACTACCCGCGTTTTGCGCGGGAAAAGGTGGAAAGGTGCGGTAAGAGCGCACCAGCGCGCTTGGTGACTTGCGCGGCTCTGTAAACCCTACCAGGAGCAACGCCCATATGGGAACTATGCGTGCCCTGCGCGTTCCCGGAGGCGGCTGGAGCTGCATGGCAACATGCAGTCGAGATAGATCGTCGTTTAATACAGAACCCGGCTTACGGTTTAGTCGTTTGGGCAAAAAAGCCCCCGCTGTTCGCAGCGGGGGGCTTTTTTGCATCATGTCCCGGGCAGCGGCTCGGTGCCGAAATATTCACAAATGGCTTCGTAATACAGCCGGGCTGCGCGCCTGCATCCGTCGTCCGTTCCCCAGGCCGCCACATCGGCCTCGCTGGTAACAAAGCACTGCTCCACCAGTACGGCGGGACAATCTGTTTTTTCCAAAAGGCCAAAGGTCTGCTCGGAGTAAACGGTGCTGTCGCTCTCCTCCACCACCTGCTTTTCGTAGCCGCTTTCATCGTCGCCCGCATAGTAGATGTAACGCACGCCCGCGTTGCCGCGCAGGCGCTGGCCCGCCGCGCCGAATTTATCGGCAATGAGATGCGCAAGGCGCAGCGAATCCTCGTGATGGGTGCGCCCCGGCGGCTGCGGATAGCATTCCAGGCCATAGGAATCAGAGGAATAAGGGTCTGAATTGCCGTGCACGGAGAGCAGCAGCGAAGCGCCTGCGCTGTTTGCCGCGGCCGCGCGCTCGGTGTTTTTGGAAAATGTATCCGCCGCGTGGGTGCGCACGGGCGTATAATTCTCGTCCTGGGTGAGCCAACCCTCCAGATATCCGATCGTTGCTTCTGTGAGCTGGATCTCGTTGATAACGCCTTCCGCGCCGATGTCGGTGCCGCCGTGGCCCGCGTCGATGGCAATGGTATAGGGCGGGCCCTCATGGGGCGCCGCGGCCGTGGGCAGAGCGGCGCTCTGCCCGGCGGCGCC
>ERZ857998.3113-NODE-3113-length-14144-cov-3.736532_pt1 | contig 14144 bp, 10 predicted proteins | sample MGYA00519954_ERZ857998 | MGnify/ENA primary metagenome ERZ857998 (study PRJEB31778, sample SAMEA3449424) | human gut metagenome | biome: human gut; feature: human-associated habitat; material: faeces | place: United Kingdom | collected 2010/2012 ...
TTCAAATTTCGCGCGGTCGTGGTCGCGGATGATGTATTGCAGCTCCGCCTGCTCCGTCTCGCCGCGCATGGCGACAAGATGATAAAAGCCCTCGTATTTTTCCGTGTAATACGGCGTCTCCAGCGCCGGGAGCAGGCCGTGCAGCTCCATGGCGACGAGCGCGGCGTTGACCATCTGGCCCTTCGCAGAGCCGGGATGGATGGACTTGCCGCAGATCTCGATCTTCGCGCTGGCCGCGTTGAAGTTCTCATATTCCAGCTCGCCGAGTGCGCCGCCGTCGACGGTATAGGCGTAATCCGCGCCGAAGCCCTTCACATCAAACCGGTCGGCCCCGCGTCCGATCTCCTCGTCGGGCGTAAAGGCGAGTTTGACGGTTCCATGCGGCTTTTCGGATGTAAGCAGCAGCTGCGCGGCGGACAGGATTTCCGCCACGCCCGCCTTGTCGTCCGCGCCGAGCAGCGTCGTGCCGTCCGTGACGATCAGGCGCTTGCCGACGGAATTTTTCAGCTGCGGGTATTCCGCCGGGGAAAGCACGATGTTTTTCTCTTCGTTCAGCACCACGTCGCCGCCGTCATAGGGCTCGGTGATGCGCGCGCGGATGTTCTCGCCGGGGGCGTCGGGCGAGGTGTCCATGTGGGCGATGAGGCCATAGACGTGGATTTTTTTGTCACAGTTCGCCGGCACGGTGCCGTAGACGTAGCCGTCCTGATCGACGTGCGCGTCGGCAATGCCCATGTCCTGCATCTGGCGGACAAGCTCCTGTGCAAGCGCAAGCTGCCGCGCGGTGGACGGGCACGTCTCGGACGCTTCGTCCGAGGTCGTGGGATAGGAAACGAGCTTCAAAAAGCGTTCAACGACTGTCATGTGTGTGTTCTCCTTTGTGTCAGTATTGGAAAATGCTTCCGCCGACAAACTCGCGCACGATGGAGTCGCGCGGGACATACGGCGTATCGAGCGGCGGCAGGCTCCGCACCACGTCCATCAGGACGGTCAGGCCGTGCTCCGCAATAAACGCGTCGTCTAGATCGGACGCGAACTGTGGGATCTGACGCAGGTATTTTGCCAGAATGCACAGCTCGTAATCATGGAACGAGTCGATGTGGATGGAGGCGTTGGGTTTGTTGGGCGCGATATACTTCTGTTCGCCCGCGTTGACGGATTCGGCGCGGAGGATCGTGTCGCGCAGGGAATTGCCGCGGCCCTGATAATTGCGGATCATGCGGCGCGCCACGCGCACCTGCTCGGGGTGGATGATGCGGTCGCCGGACGTGATGATACGCGTTCTGGGCGCAACGTAAATGCCAGTGGCGCGGTCGCGGATGGGATCGAAGAGCAGGGGATTGAGCATATGGATGCCCTCGGCGATGATCACAGCCTCGCGGCTGCCCTGCATGGGGGTGTAGCCGCCGGTGCGGTTGTTGGGAAAGTCGTACCACGGCACCTGCACCGTCTCGCCGTTCGACAGCCGGTCGATGGTGTCAAGCAGCAGCTCCCGGTTGACGCACAGGGGCGACTCCCAGTCCGTTAAGTCCTTTGGCCGCTCGGAGAGCGGCAGAAAGAAATTGTCCATGCTCAAAAGACAGACCTTGACGCCCAGATTTTCGAGATACGCCTGCAGGCGCATCGCCGTCGTCGTCTTGCCGGAGCCGGAGGGGCCGGTCAGGCAGACGAAGGGCTTGCGCGGCTGTGCGCTCAGGATCGCGGTGGCAGCGGAGCTGATCTTGTCGTGAAAGACCTCCTCACAGCGCAGAACGAACTGCGTCTGGTTCCGCATGGCATAGACAACGTCTTCAATGTCAATAACTCGCATTTTCTTCCTCCTTATGCGTGTTCCACCGCGCCATCATGCGGCGGTAGATCAGAACAAAGCAGAGCACGTGCACCGCGCTCGTCACGACCCAGCTGACAGGGTAGGACAGATACAAAACGTCAAGCGTGTGGTGCGTCTGGAAGATCGTGTAGATCCAGATGATGCGCAGCACGCACGCACCGAAGATCGTCACGACCATCGGCATCCAGCTCCGGCCAAGCCCGCGCACCATGCCGCAGCACGTCTCCATGATGCCGCAGACGAAATAGGTCATGCCCATATACGTCACGCGCACCATGCCGCTGGCAATGACGGAGGCATAGGCCGGGTCGTCCTTTGCAATGTAAATGCCGAGCAGCGGCTGGCCGAAGAAGTACAGCAGCGCGCACATCGGCACGCCGATGAGCAGGACTGTCAGGATGCAGTCGCGGTAGACGGGCTTGATGCGCTCCGGCTTGCCCGCGCCGAGATTCTGGCTGGTAAAGGTCATGGAGGCGTGATAAACGGAGTTGCAGGCCGTATAAATGAACGAGTCGAGATTGCCTGCCGCCGTGTTCGCCGCGACCACGTCCGCGCCGAAGGAGTTGATCGAGGACTGGATCATGACATTGGAAATATTGAAGATCACGGACTGAAGACCCGCAGGCAGGCCGATCTGGATCATGCGCAGGGCCTCGTCCGGGTAAAAGCGGAGCTTTTTGAGTTCCAGCTGCGCGCAGCCCTCCAGCCGCATCAGGCAGACGAGCACGAGCGCCAGCGCGAGATACTGCGAGACGACGGTTGCGATCGCGACGCCCGCCACGCCGAGCCGGCAGACGATCACGAAGAACAGATTCAGCAGCACATTGACCGTGCCGGAAACGGACAGGAAGAAAAACGGCTTTTTTGTGTCGCCGAAGGCCCGCAGCACCGCCGCGCAGAAGTTATACAGAAGCGAGGCGGGCACGCCGATGAAGTAAATTTGCAAATACCGGTCGGACAGGGGCAGAACGTCCTCCGGCGTATCCATCAGGCGGAGCAGGGGACTGGCCAGGAAAAAGCCCAGCAGGAAGACCACGACGCCAAGCCCAAGCCCCAGCACGACCGAGGTGTGCACGGAGCGGGAGACGCGCTCGTCATCCCGGCAGCCGAGATAACGGGCGACAAGGATATTGACGCCGACGGAAATGCCGATGAACGCGCCGATGAGCAGGTTGATAAGCGACGTTGTCGCGCCGACGGCGGCAAGGGCCGTGCTGCTGTCAAATTTGCCGACGACAATGACGTCGGCGGCGTTGAACAGCAGCTGTAAAATGCCGGTCAGCGCCAGCGGGACGGAAAAGCGGATGATCTGCGGCAGGGGTCTGCCCTCGGTCATCACGATCGAATTTGCTTTTGTTGCTGCCATGGGGATGGTGCCCTCCTATTTCTCTTTCAGAGTGTCAAAAAATGCGAGCCACGGTTCAGCCTGCGGCGGGTCATGCGCGAAGACGAGGCGTTCATTCGTCTGCGGGTGGAAAAACGCGATTTGATACGACCAGAGGCCGAGCGGGCTGTCTGACTGTGCGCCGTATTTCCGGTCGCCGCAGAGCGGCAGGCCGCGGGAGGAAAACTGCGCGCGGATCTGATGCGTCCTGCCGGTTTCCAGCCGGATACGCACAAGCGCGCGCCCGTCCTTCACGCCAAGCACCCGGTACGAAAGCCGGGCAGGCCGTGCGTCAGGGCCGGGGGTGTGCGTGACGAAGGTTTGCTTTTTCGCTGCGTCGCGCGTGAGAAGATCGGCCAGAACGCCCTCCGGCGCGTCCGGGATCCCCTCCAATACGGCGAGATAGTCCTTTTCAAATGTATGTGCCTGCACCTGCCGGGACAGGATGCTGTCAGCCATGCGCGACCGCGCGTAGACCATCACGCCGCCCACGGGCCGGTCGAGCCGGTGCACGACGCGCACGCAGCCGGTTTCGTCCTCTCCCAGCGCCCGGCGCAGCAGCTCCGGCATACCGCCCGGCTCGTCAGTGGACAAAACGCCCGCAGGCTTGAGACAGACGACGATTCGATTGTCGGTGTATAAAAGCTCCATTTGCGGTTCCTATGGCGGGTGATTTGTGAGGTGATGCACGGGCGCGTGCATCTATGCTCAAGTTATTATAGTATAGCACGCTTTCCCCGTTTCGTCACGCAGTTTTGCGCACGGGATAAAAAATGTCTTAAAAATTCTTAATTCTGCCCGGAAGCTTGCGGAAGTGTGATATAATAGCGCCACAAAAAGGAGGGAGCAGCCATGGAAGAGGCGATCCGCATTCTGGTGGTAGACGACGAGCCGGATATCCGGCGTATCTGCCGGATCTTGTTGGAGACGGGCGGTTATACCGTGTTGGAGGCCGCGACGGGCGCGGAGGCGGTCGAGCAGGTCCGGCAGCACCCGGAGCTTGATCTTATTTTAATGGATATCATGATGCCGGAGCTGGGCGGCTATGACGCGTGCAGCCGCATCCGGTCGTATTCCACAGCCCCGGTCCTGTTTCTGACCGCCAAGACGCAGGAGGGCGACAAGCGCCGCGCGTATGATTCCGGCGGCGACGATTTTCTCGCCAAGCCGTTTTCCCACGCGGAGCTGATGATGAAGGTCGAGTCGCTGCTGCGGCGCTACCGGGTGTATAAGAGCAAATCGAGCGGGCGGACGCTCCGGCCCGGCATCGTGCTCGACGAGGAAAACCGGCGCGTGCTGGTAAACGGCCAGCCGCTGGAGCTGACGGAGACGGAGTTTTCCATTCTCCACTGTCTGGCGGAGAACCGGGGCCGCGTCGTGCCGGTGCGCACGATCTATGAGACGGTCTGGCATGAGACATATATGCCGGCGTCAAACAATACCGTGATGGTGCATATTGTGAACCTGCGCAAGAAGCTGGAGGAGGATCCGGCCAACCCACGCCTGATCCGCACCGTCTGGGGAAAGGGCTATCAGATTGACTGAAAAGAAGAAGCATTTTGTCTCGCTGAGTGTCAAGCCGCTGTTTGTGCTGCTGCTGGGGCTGGTATTGGGCGTGTGCGTGTGCCTGCTGGCGAATTTCACGGGCGAGCAGATCATCGAGCGCAGCTATATGAGCGACAAGGCTGTTTTGAAGCGCACGAACAGGGCTGCGCAGGAGTTCCAGTCCTTTGTGCGGCAGAACAGCATCTCCACGCGCGACACGGATATGCTGGCCAGCTGGGGCGAGTCGAGAAAAAACTATTATATCATGCTCTACCACGACCAGCGGCAGATCCTCGAGATCGGCTGGTGGGGCGCGGACAGCGCGGCGGTCGACGCGTATTCGCTCAAGGAGCAGATGGCCAGCGTCGTCTATCCCATCGTGTTTCGCGACGGCACGTTTTACGCTGTGATCTACGACAACTCCGATTCCGGGCTCTACGATCTGTTGTGGATCGTTTCGCTGCTGCTGGGCTGCGCGGTTCTGGCGCTGACGCTGCTGGCGTATAACCGCCGCGTCGCGCGCAGGGTCGTCGCCATCTCGCAGGAGGTGCAGTCCATCGGCGCGGGCAATCTCTATTTGCAGCTCGAGCCGAAGGGCTGCGACGAGATCTCACAGCTGACAGCCAGCGTCGAGCAGATGCGCCTGTCGCTCCTGCGCAAGACCAGCGAGGAGCAGCGTGCCCTGCAGCAGAACAGCGACCTCATCACCGCCATGTCGCACGACATCCGAAACCCGCTTACCGCGCTGCTCGGCTATCTCGATCTTGCGAAAAACAGGCAGTACCGCTCGGAAGACGAGCTGCAAAGCTATCTGGACGCCGCCTACGGCAAGGCCGAGCAGCTCAAGACGCTGACGGATGAGCTGTTCCGGTATTCGCTGCTGTTTGGATGCAAGGAGCTGCCCATGCAGATGGAAATCTATGACGCGCGGCTGCTTCTGGAGCAGCTGCTGGGCGAGAGCCGTGTCCAGCTGCAGCAGCAGGGCTTTATGGTGCAGCTGCTGCTGCCGCAGCAGGAGGTGCAGATCGAGGCCGACGTGATGTATCTGAAGCGGGTGCTCGACAATCTCTTCGACAACATCCGCAAATATGCCGACCCCGCCCAGTCTGTCGCCATCGCCGCCCTGATCGAAGACGGCGCGCTGCACATCTGCCTGTCGAACAGCGTGAACCCCGCCTCCGGCCGCATCGAGTCCAATAAGATCGGCCTGCGCACCTGTGCAAAGATCATGGCCCAGATGGCCGGCGGCTTCAAGCGCTACACGGAAAACGGAAAATTTACCGCCGAGGTCATCCTGCCCATCCGGGCAGCCGAGGTCAGTTCTTAAAAAAATATGAAAAATGCAACGCCGGGCTTTCTTTTGCGTCTTTGTTTTGGTATGATACAGACGGCAAGATAGGCCGCCTGTACTGTGCGTCAGCACAAGATATAGATTATGGACATTGGGCATGAAATGAAAAGGAGTATTACATGAAAACAAAACGGATTTTTGCGCTGCTGCTTGCGGCGCTGATGATCGTGGGCCTGTTCGCAGGCTGCTCAAAGGACGGGACGAAGGATCCCGGCAAGACCGATCCGGGCAATTCTCTGATCGACCAGACCAAGCCCTCCCAGACAACGGCAAAATACGCCTATAAGGCCGATTATTTCGACCTTGCCGTTCCGGACGGCGTGCAGTACGTCAACCAGATCTGCGCCGCCGGAACGACGCTCTATCTGACGGCCAGCATGCAGGGGGAAGAAATCACCAACACTGACCCCGACACGGGCGAAACCTGGTCGTATTACGACTCCTGCTTGGGCGTTCTGACCATTGACCCGGATACCGGCACATGCACAGAGCTTTCCAGCCTGCAGCTGCCGGAGGTTCCGGAGGGAGCGGAGGGCAGCGTCAACTGCTACAACATGATCGGCTCGGACGACGGGACGCTCTGGATGCTTGTAAACGTCTATGCGACGCAGTATGAGCTGCCCGACGATTTTGACCCCAACACGGACAGCAAGTGGAACTACCCCTCCACGGATATCAACGGCTCGTATCTGATGCACATCGCCGCCGACGGCAGCACGATCGCCAGCCTCGACCTTTCCGACACGAACAACGAGGACAACGAGGACGGCATGAGCGGCAACCTCAGCTCCTTCGCCGTCGACGCCGCCGGCAATCTCTACGTCAGCGACTATAATAATATTTACGTCCTCGATGCAGAGGGCAACGTGCAGTTCAAGCTCGACGGCAGCCAGTATAACGGTAGTCTGTGCCGGCTGAACGCACAGCAGGTTGGCGTTATGTGGTACAACTACACGGACGACGTGAATGCCGCCGATGAAAACGGCCAGTACTTCGTCCCCATCGATCTGGAAACGAAGGACTGGGGCGAGAAGGTCAAGCTGCCGCCCAACGTGGGGAGCATCCTCCCGGGCGACGATGCCTATGACTTCTACTACACCTACAATAATAACATCTATGGCTATGCCGCCAAAACGGACACGAAGGAGAAGCTCGTCGACTGGCTGGCCTGCGACGTTGACACCAACAATATGTCGGGCTACGCCATGCTCTCCGACAGCCGCGTGGCCGCCCTCATGCAGGACTGGAACACCGACCCCACGACCTATCAGCTGATCGTCCTGCACCGTGTGGACGCGTCTGAGATCAAGGAAAAGAAGGTTCTGACGCTCGCGTGCATGTATCTCGACTGGAACCTGCGCAGCATGATCGTCGAATACAACAAGACGAACGACGAGTACCGCATCAATGTCGTCGACTACAGCGAGTACGCGACCGACGACGATTACAACGCCGGCGTCACCAAGCTCACCACCGAGATCATCAGCGGCAGCGTGCCGGATATCTTCCTGACCAGCAACCTGCCGATTGATAAGTACGCCGCCAAGGGCGTGATTGCCGATCTCAACACATTTATGGACGGCGGAAACGGCCTGAGCCGCGACTATTTTGTCCCACAGGTCATGAGTGCGCTGGAAAAGGACGGCAAGCTCTATGAGCTGCCCACCAGCTTCTCCGTGCAGACGGCCTACGCGCTGTCTTCCATCGCGAGCCGGTATGACACATGGAACGTCGCTGCCGTGCAGGACGCCATGACACAGCTGCAGGAGGGCGCGACGGTCTTCTCCAACGGCTGGACGAAGAACACGGCTCTGTCGAACTGCCTGTCCCGCAACCTGTCTGCTTTCGTCGACTGGACGACGGGCAAGTGCGAGTTTGACTCCGAGGCGTTCCAGCAGCTGCTGGCCTTCTGCAATTCCTTCCCGGCAGAAACCAGTGACGGTGACGGCGCGATTGCTTATGCCTCCTCCGCCGCTATCGCCGTTGACGACGCGATGTGGGAATCCGACGCGACCCGCATCACGAACGGCAAGCAGCTCATGTCGACGACCGGGATGTACAGCTTTGACTCCTATATCTGGAACGTCTACGCGATCCGCGACAAGATCACCTTTACCGGCTATCCGACCGAGGACGGCTCCGGCAGCTCGTTCGAGCTTCAGATGCCGATGGCCATTTCCTCCGTCACGAAATACCCCGACGCCGCGTGGGACTTCGTCTGCTCGATCATCAAAAAGATGAACACGATAGACGAGAACAATTACTATTACGGCTTCCCCATCAGTCAGGCCGCGTTTGACGCGGAAATGACCGACATCATGACCGAGCAGTACCAGCTGGACGAAAACGGCGAACAGGTCGACTGGGACGGCGACGGCGAGCCCGACAAGGCCATCCGGGGCAGCTATGAGACCATGGAAAACGGCGAAACGGTCTATAAGGATGTCTATGCGCTGACGCAGGAGGACATTGACCAGATCCTGGGCGTGATCAACAGCACGCGCAGCGTCTATGACTACGATCAGGAGATCCTCGACATCATCACCGACGAGGTCGCCGCCTACTTTGCCGGAGACAAGGATGTTCAGACCACTGCCAGCATGATCCAGAGCCGCGTGAACCTGTACGTACAGGAGCAGCGGTAAAACAACAAAAAAAGCTCCCCTTGCCGCGCCTAACGCGGCAAGGGGGAAGCAACTGCGAAACAGCTTTTGTAGGGGCCGATGCCCACATCGGCCCGTTGGGAAGCTGCGAATTAGCCGAAGGTTTCCGTTAAAAACAGTGCATTCTGCGCGGGCCGATGTGGGCATCGGCCCCTACAAACAAGTGCGTAAGTACATGCGGATTTCCCACCCAGAAATGAAAATGCCGATAAATCCCGATTGAGATTCGGTCGGGAGCTATGAGCATTTTCCAACGCAAAGGAGACACGAAAACGTGCAGAAGCTATCTCTCCGGTCGCGCGGGAAATATGAAACAAGACCGTCCGGGAAAGGGCTTTGGACGCGGATGAATAACAGGGTGCGCGATTTTCTCGCGTCCATGTGCTTCTCCGGGCCAAGCTTTCTCGGCATGCTGGCGTTTTATATCATCCCGTTTCTGATCGTCATCTATTATTCCTTCACCGTGGGCCTGACCGACCACAGCTTCGCCGGGCTCAAGAACTACATCAACGTCTGGCAGAACGGCGCGTTCAAGATCGCGGTCAAGAATACGTTCACGTTCACCGGCCTTTCCGTGCCGCTGGCGGTTGTGCTGTCTTTGGGACTGGCGCTGATGCTCGAGGCGCGCATTCCGCTCAAGAGCGAGTTCCGCACGTTTTTCCTCAGCCCCATGATGGTGCCCATCGCGTCCATCATTCTGGTGTGGCAGGTGCTGTTCCACTACAATGGCGTAATGAATGAGTTCATCGCCATTTTCGGCGCGGACAAGATCGACTGGTTAAAATCCGACTACTGTCTGCTTGTCATCGTGCTGCTGTTTTTGTGGAAAAACCTCGGCTACAACATGATCTTATTTATGGCGGCGCTCAACAACATCCCGAAAGAAATGCTGGAAGCGGCGGAGCTGGACGGTGCGTCGGGCTGGTATCAGCTCATCCACATCAAGCTGCGGTTTCTGTCGCCCACGGTGCTGTTTGTGACGATCCTGTCCATCATCAACTCGTTTAAGGTGTTCCGCGAGATCTACCTGCTCACGGGCGACTACCCCTACACAGGGCTATATATGATGCAGCACTTCATGAACAATATGTTCAACAACCTCGATTATCAGAAGCTCTCGGCGGCGGCGGTGCTGCTGGCGCTGGTCATCATCGTGCTCGTCGCCATCCTCTTCGCGGTGGAGAACTACTTCGGAAAGGATGTGGAAGGATGAAGAAAAAACGCTATTTTTCGCGCGGCGTGCTGACGCTGCTGGCATTTTTGTTCGCAGTGCTGTTTCTGCTGCCCACGGTGCTCACGATCACGAACTCGTTCATGACGCAAAGCGAGATCACCGCCAACTACGGGCAGATCTTCCAGAACGCGTCCTCCGGCGCAAAGAGCTTCATTGCCAAGACCATCAACCTGAAATTCATCCCCGATAAGGTCAGCTTCAGCCAGTATTTTACGGTGCTGCTGAAAAGCCCGGACTATCTGCTGAAATTCTGGAACTCGGTGATCTTAGTCGTGCCGATCGTGCTGGCGCAGCTCATGGTCGCATCCATCGCCGCCTACGGCTTTACGCGCTGGCGCGGCAGGGTGCGCGACGGCATCTTCTTTGCGTATGTGATCCTGATGCTCATGCCGTATCAGGTCACGCTCGTGCCGAACTATCTCGTGAGCGACTGGCTCGGCATTCTCAACACCCGCTGGGCGATCATCCTGCCGGGCGCGTTCGCGCCGTTTTCGGTGTTTCTGCTCACAAAATTCATGCGCCGCATCCCCAAGTCGCTCATCGAGTCGGCTAAATTAGACGGCGCGGGCGAATGGCAGATCTTCTGGAACATTTGCCTGCCGCAGTGCCGCAGCGCGCTGTATTCCATCGCCATTCTGGTGTTCATCGACTACTGGAACATGGTGGAGCAGCCGCTCATTCTCCTGCCGAACGCGGATATGCAGCCGCTGTCGGTGTATCTTTCCAAAATCAACGCCGGCGAGATCGGCGTGGCATTCGCCGTGGCAGTCATTTACATGATCCCCGGACTGCTGCTGTTTTTACACGGCGAGGCATATCTGGTGGAGGGCATTGCCTACTCCGGCTCGGTGAAAGGATAATAAGAGGTGCAAGCTATGGAAATGAAAGTCAAACGCAGAGAATGGGTCAAGACCGCCGCCATCATCTTTCTGGTGATTTTGCTGGTGCTGACGTTTTTCTCGAACACGATCATGAACTACTCCCTGCCGGAGGTGGCGACGCAGAGCGTCCAGTCCGGCACCATCAACGCAAAGATCCGCGGCACGGGCACGGTGGCGGCGAACGAGTCGTACGAGGTGACGGTCGAGCAGTCGCATAAGGTCGCCAGCGTCCTCGTCAAGGAGGGGCAGGAGGTCAAGGTGGACGACGTGCTCTTCCGCTTTGAGGGCGGCGAGAGCGATGAGCTGAAGACCGCGCAGGACGCGCTGGATCAGGCGGAGCAGAGCTACGAAAAGAGCCTGATCGAGGCGGGCAACGCCGCCGCCAAGGAAAACCGCGAAATTCAAAAGGCGCGCGACGCGTATAATGAGGCATTGGCGGTGTATCAGCAGTACAGCAGCATGAGTTCTGCCCAGCTTGCCAAGGAGCAGGCGGCGGCGGACGCGAAGCTCCAGGATTTGCAGCGCGAGAAATCCGAGCTGGACACGGAGCTGTCCGCGCTGGAATCCGACACGGACTACAAGGATGCGCAGGCAGAGGTGACCAGCGCCACAGCGGACATTAACAGTCTGAACTCTGAGATCGAGGCACTGCGGAAGCAGCTTGCAAATGTCGGCAATATGCGCTCCGCAGCAGAGATCCGGCAGGACATCTCCGATCTTCAATCCCGCAATGCCGAAAATCTCGCAACATACGACAATGATTTTCAGGCGTTCAGCAAGCTCTGCGACGGCGAAGAGTATCTGATGGAGGCTTGCAAAAATGACCCCGACGCACTCAAGAGGAGGATCCAAAACGCCAGCCAGACAGAGCTGACGGATGAAGCCCTGACCAACACAGCAAACAATTACATAGCCGCGTATAACGCTCTGTATGCTTACTATTTTGGTTCTCCGAACATCACAGAGCTGGAAGCCGAACTGAAGCTCGCAATTGAAAATGATTCCAATAAGGACAACAATGTGTCCATCAATCAGCGGATCGGCGAAAAGGAAAGCAAGCTGTATGACGCCGAGCGCCGCCTGTCGCGTGCCAAGCGCACGGTCTCGGACTATCAGGACAGCATCGCCGCTCTGAAATCCGACATTCAGGACCTCACGTTCGCGGTGACCGATCAGCAGTCGGCTGTTGACAAACTCACCAAAGCGTCTACTGCCGCCGCCACGATGAAGTCCGCAAAGGACACGCTCGAAAACCTTGTGTTTGAGCAGAATCTTGCCGATTCGGCGAGCGTGGACATAAAGGCGGCGAAGGAGTCCATCGAAAAGCAGCGCAAAAACGTCGAAAAGCTCCAGAAGGAGTCGGCGGGCAGCGAGGTCAAGTCGCCGGTGAACGGCACGATCTCGTCTCTGGCCATCTCCGCCGGGCAGACGGCAAACGCCGGCACGACACTGGCGAAGATCGACGTGACCGACCGCGGCTATACTCTCAAGATCCCCGTCACGAACGAGCAGGCGAAGAAGGTCACCATCGGCGAAAAGGCGGAGCTGGTCAACTACTGGTGGGGCGGCGACGACATCTCCGCCACACTGGAGTCCGTCGGCACAGATCCCGCCAAGCCCACCTCGGGCAAGCAGCTCACGTTCCGGCTGGACGGCGCGGTCGAGCCGGGGCAGAGCATCACGCTGTCCATCGGGCAGAAGAGCGCGAATTATGACTGCCTCGTGCCCAATTCCGCTGTACGCAGCGATAACAACGGCTCGTTCGTGCTGCTCGTCACGTCCAAGAGCAGCCCCCTCGGCAACCGCTACACCGCCACGCGCGTTTCCGTGAATGTGCTCGCCTCCGACGATACGAGCACCGCCGTGACGGGTCTGTCCGCGGGTGATTTCGTGCTGACCACGTCCAGTAAGCCCGTGTCCTCCGGGATGCAGGTGCGGCTGGCGGATGAGAGCTGAGATGGGCGGCGGCAAATTTCTGCGCGGCAAAAAAGCGCCGCGCCTGAGCGCAAGGCAGCTCGTGCTGCTCATCCTTGCGGTCGTGCAGCTCCTCCTCGCCGGTCTGTGCGGACTGGGGCTGCACCGCGTGCGAAACGCCCTCATCACACAGTCGGCGGCGGCGGCATGGCGCGGTGAGAGCGAGATGCGCTTCGCGCAGCTTTCCGTCTTCCTGCCGAACGATAACCTCGCCACGGAGGACGATGTGCGCGCGTTCCGGCAGGCGCTCGATTCCGCGCTCGTCACTGCGTCGCTCGAAGCGCCGGAGGGCGGCAGCCTCTGCGACGACGCCTACTCCGGCACGGCGAGCCTGACCGTGCAGAACGGCAAAAAATCGGTCAGCGTCAAGACCGTCGGCGTGGGCGGGGACTTTTTCCTGTTCCACCCGCTGCGGCTCATCTCCGGCAGCTACCTGACGGCGGACGATTTCATGCGCGACCGCGTCGTGCTCGACGAAAACCTCGCCTGGGCGCTGTTCGGCAGCAGCGACGTCGCCGGCATGAGCGTGACCATCAACGGGCTGCAATACCCCATCGCGGGCGTGGTGGCACGTGAGGACGATTTTGCCACCAAAAAGGCGTACACCGACGACGTGGGGATGTTCATGTGCTACGAAGCGATGAACGCCATTTCCGAGACAAAGCTCTCGTGCTACGAGCTGGTCGCGCCGAATATGGTGTCCGGCTTTGCCTACAACATCGTGCAGGAGAAATTCAAGCCCGACGGCGGCGTGATCGTGGAGAACAGCAAGCGCTTTTCCACGTTCAGCCTGTTCGACATCGTGCTGAATTTCGGCACGCGGTCGATGAATGAAAAGGGCATCCTGTACCCCTATTGGGAGAACGCCGCGCGGATGTGCGAGGACTACGCCGCGCTGTACCTGCTGGGGCTGGTGCTGTTTTTGATCTACCCCATCGTGCTGGCGATCGTCTGGCTGGTAAAGCTCATTCGTAATACCGCCGAACGCGTCGGCGAAGAGGTCGCCGAGACCGTGGAGCAAAAGATCGAGGAAAACAAGGAAAAGCACTATACCCGCACCGGGATATGAGGAATGCGCCCTTGCCGCTTGGCGGCAAGGGCGCATTTTTATACTGATTCTTGATTAAATATTTTAATCAAGAATCAGTATTACAGCTCTTAATTCACGTTGATCGAATCGAACACTTCCAGCGGCAGCACATCGGCAAGCTCGGTCAGCTCGTGGGAATAGCCGCCGGTGTAGTCGGCTGCGGCGACGGGGCTCTTGAACACACACGCCTG